>Ga0255770_10000726_pt1 | contig 30964 bp, 20 predicted proteins | sample 071ome_22_FD_179968 | JGI IMG/M metagenome (GOLD analysis project Ga0255770, IMG submission 179968) | Coastal salt marsh microbial communities from the Groves Creek Marsh, Skidaway Island, Georgia - 071404AT metaG (version 2) | ecosystem: Environmental > Aquatic > Marine > Intertidal zone >...
CGGCTCATAGAAGATTATTCTCACGGGATGAAACAGAAACTTGTGATTCTGGCCTCTTTACTGCACCAGCCACAGCTGTTAGTGATTGATGAACCAATGGTCGGACTGGACCCCAGAGGAGCAAAAACCCTCAAGGAGCTTTTCTTTAAACTTCGCGAGGAAGGTAGAACTATATTTCTGTCTACCCACACTATGAGTGTAGCCCAGGAGGTTTGCGATCGCATTGCCATCATCAATGGTGGCAGCATTTTGGCTACCGGAACCATGGAAGAGCTACGAAACAAAGGGCATCAGGATGATTCGCTCGAAGCTCTGTTTCTAAAGATTACAGAAGAGGAGAGGCAAGAAAGCGAGTTGGCACAGGCTCAACAGGAACAGACTGGCTCCTGATGAAGGTCTGCTTTCTCGATCGCGATGGTGTCATCAATGTAGATGTACACTTTCTTCACAAACCTGAAGACGTAAAGATCGTGAGAAGTTTTCCCTCTTTGATGAGCAATTTACATGATCAGGGATTCCAGTTCATCATTGTCACCAATCAGTCTGGTCTGGCACGGGGATATTTCCAATGGGAAGATTTCCAAAGGACTCACCAGGAAATTTTAAAGCAGTTACCTCACCCAATTTTGAAGACTTATGTCTGCCCCCATCATCCGGAAGGCATTGTGGATCGTTTTCGTGAGGTTTGCGGCTGCCGAAAGCCAGAACCTGGATTAATTCATTGCGCCTTGCTCGAATACCCTCAAATTGACCTGGAGGGCTCCATACTCATCGGGGATTCACCCAGAGACTGCTGGAGCGCAAATACTTGTGGAATTCGGTCGTTCTATCTAAGTGGCAAACCAGTTGGAGACAAAGGACTTCCTTTGAACTGTACTGCTGTGGATGACCTATACAAGATTCCGGGATTGATTTAGAAGTTCACTTACTTCATTTAGCTTGCTTTAGAACTTAGTGCACCGTTACACAACTTTAACTGCCACATATATCCCATAGCATTCCGTGTAAGTATTGGGCTTTAAAGGTATACGTCTTCTCACCCTGCTACAGAGCCTATTATGTGATTTCTGTTCGTCAGGCCAGTGTTTTGCCTGCGACTTCCTTTAGACCCCGGGTCACCCCGGTAGCCCTTGCCGTTCGGCTAATGCTTCCCCTTACCGGGCGCATAGAGGACTTTCACCTCCAAGTAGGTGAGCCCTGCCGGGCACACATTAAAAAAGCCCCCGAGTAAACTCGGGGGCGAATTTCAATATCTTAGATTACTGAACAGTGATGTTCGTGAATCTGAAAGTGTTGAAAGATTCAGAGCTTCCAGCGCTTGTCTCGAAATTGAAGTTATCACCAGAAACTTTGATTTCCAGACCAATATTGCTACCAGTCAGGTTGGACAGGCTACTTGCAAATGGATTACTACCCAAAATTTTAATCATAGCCGCCTTCATGGCATCTACATTGATAACCAATGTCCCATTACCAGCGGTAAAGAAATCTGCAAAGTTTTCAACGTTACTAGAACTAGTTGAAACTTGAGCTGTAGAGCCGTCAGTTTTCACTCCTTTAAAAACAAGAGTTGAAGCAGAGTCAACATCCCAACCCTCACCACTCGTAACAAGAGCTGCGTTATTTACTTCCAAACTCGCTTCTCTAACACTTTCGGCGTCAGTCAAACTTACAGTAATCTGTACATTTCCAGTTGCCGCAGCTACTTGAGCAGCAGTGATAACAACCTGAAGACCAGAAGTCTGGTTCAGGTCAATTCCGGAAACTCCAGAAGCGTTAGACACGTGGATACCGTTACTGTAAGTGTTGCTCAAGGAACCATTCACACTGTTTCCAGAAATAGCTACGTTACTTACAGTGATCACCTTACGCTGAGTTACAACCACAGTGAAGACTCGAGTAGCACTCTTGTTCTCACTGCTGTTCACAACTACAGTTACTGTATTTTTACCTGGATTCAAAGCAACACTCTGGAAAGAGGCTGTACCGGTTGTTACCTGATTAGAGGTTGTATCACCGCTGACACTCAATACAGAAGAAGCTATAGTTGAACCACTCGCCGCAGTTGCAGCCACGTTAACAGCCAATGCGAGAGAATTACCAGTGATCACATAGTTCAAAGTGTCACCGGCGTTAACAGGTGCACCGTTAGAACTTACAGAAGTGATTGTTGGAGCATCCACTGCATTAACAACCAAAGAGCGACTTTGAGTCACAGTAGTTGTTCCGTTTGTCACTTCAGCAACGATTGTGTACGTTCCTGGAGTTCTTGCAATTGTTGTGCTCAATGTATTCGTACCTGAAGTCAAAGCTCCAGTTACCGCTGGATTATCTCTGGTTGAATCAGGAGCTACCCACAAGCTGAACTTCGCACCAGTAACAATTGCTTGCTCCTGGATTGCAATTGCGCTGATTGGAAGAGCTGCACTACCTGCAGTGAATACTCCACCACCGGAAACCAATACTTTTGTAGAAGCCAGTTCTGGCACCACTACAGTGAAGTCTTTAGTTACTGCAGAACCATTATCGGATGGCTCGGCAGAAACACGACCACAGTAAGTACCTGCAGCCACTGTGTTAGCCACCGCCACACTCAATGGACCACCAGTCGCAGCCAGTGTACCAACAGTGAAGCCAGTAGAGTTCGAACCACAAGTTGCACCAACAGTAGCAGAAGCTGTAATTGTTCGATCAGTTTCTGGATCAACAATGCCAACTACGAGTGAACCAGAGCCACCCTTCTTGATCGCTACATTTGTTCTGCTCAGAGTAACCTGAGGAGGAAGAACTGTAGCGATAGAGTAGTTAAAAGTTGCAGTATCAGTAGCAGCTCCGTTTCGGCGCTGGCTAAGAACAACACTGTAACTTCCTGCAGTAGTACCTGCAGTAAACGTTACGCTGTCATTATTACTTGTCACAGTACCGCTGTTACCAGTAACTGCCCAAGTGTAGGTATAAGTTCCGCTCTGAGTCTCAATAGAATCGTTATTCAAAGTCACAGACTCACCTGGCTTAACGTTTGCACTTCCTCCAGCAATTCTGGCGTCATCCTGAATAGCGTCAGCACCAATTCCAGACTGCTTTAGAGACTGAAGTACATCTCCACTCAATCCAGCTGCGGCGTTTGCCACTACCGCATCAACAGTAACTGCTGTCTTGGTGAATGCAGAAGCCACAACCCCGGTATTAGCACCAAGATTTGTCACTACTGCCTCAACTGCTGCCATGGCTTGCTTTGCATCTTCTGCAGATCCGCCGGCTGCTTGAGTAATCGCGTCAGAAACGTCAACTCGCTCAGTAGCATCCAGATTAGCGTTTGCAGTAGCTACCGTTTTCAGGATTTCTACCGCAGCTCCAGTACTTTCAGAAGAAGCTGCCAAAGCCTTACCAACAAACAGGTCCTTGTTCTCTTTACCAGGAATCAAAGCGATTGCACTGGATACAGTTTCAAGTGCTCTGGCCAATGCACCCTGTCGAGTTTCAGTAGTTGAACCTGAGCTTGCATCTGAAGCACCTGCAACAACACCAGAAACTACAGAGGAAAGCTCACCAACACCACCGGCGTCAGCAATTTGCTGAGTTACTGTGGCATCAAGAGCGGTCAAAACTGTTGAAGTTGCCTCCACAGCTGCCTTGCTAACGTCTGCAGAGTTGTTGATCAAATTATCCACCTGAGTGTTCAGGTTTGCGTTATTAAGTTTAATGGCCAATGCAAGAGAGTTTGCAACCACATCAGCACCTGCTGCCGCTGAGTTTGCATTTGCCTCAGTAGCTGCACCCAGATTTCCAATGAACTTACGCAGTTTTTCAGCTCGGTTAGTATTTTCGCTGCTTATCTTGATCTGGCGAGCCATTCGACCCATTGCACTAGCAACCTTACGCACTTTTCTCAATGTGGTCAAAACAGACCCTGCTGTCTCAGAAGTTGATGTTCTGTTTTGTCCTGTTGAGATGAACTTGCGAATTGCATCTCTTGCGGAGATTGAATCTGTCGCATTTAAGGACGCGCCTACGGACGTGATCACACTAGCTAAAAGAGTAGTAGTTGAACTGGCTGAAGCCTTCAGTGATCCTGCCAACTCATCTACAGCCAAAGTCTGATCAGTCTCCACAGCCTTCTTGATCTGAGCACGCACGGCTTCAGAAGTCGGTGCTGCCAGCTTGATTTCCACCCCAAGAGTGTCTGACATTTGCTGCTCTACAAGAGCTGCTCGAACAGTTGAACCTGTATCCGCGGGCTCTACACGATCTGCACCGTTTTCCTGAATATTTCCGTTACTTGCCAAATCATTTTCAGTGAGCTGTGTAACTGTGGTGTAGTCCAAGCCACTATTATCGACAGCACGCCAGACCAAAGATCCTTGCTTTGTAGCTTTTGTTGCCAAGTCCCCTGTAATATTAACAGTCACAGGAAGAGTTTGATTCGTGAGCGTGTTTAAAAGTGTGTTATCAGCTGCATACACTTGAACTGTAACCCCTCCAACCAGTCGTCCCAATGATTTACGCGCACCAGCAACCTTACCAATCGAGGGCGCTGCCCCGTTTCCAATTTGTAGCGCTGGAGGAGCAACTAATGTTCCGCCCCCGCCTCCGCCGCCACAGCCAACAGCTGCGAGCGCAAGAAGACTAACGCCAGCGAATACGCCTCGCTTAAGCTTCAAGTTTAATGAGTCTTTTCTCATGCACATTCCTCCCGATTTGTGTGCTCCTCACAATTTACGTTTTTGTTAATTTGTCGAACTTTCATTTTTATCGTTCTTCACAATTTCAATTTTTAATAACTAGTAGCGGCGACACGGAGTCACAGCTGAGCATTGTAGACCTTTTTCTTCGGCACTGCTAAGAATAAATTACAGAGCCTGGAAAAAAGTCGTAAAAACTTCCTCAATATTTAGTTGTCACGCCTCTACAAAATGCAAAGGCCATATTACTCGGTGAAGCAAACCATACTCTCCCCCCTAATGCAAGCATCACAATACAAAGGAGGTTTAGATTAGACAATTTCAGTCGATATCTATTGAAATTCGCAAAATCCATCTTTGAAAGGACTCTAATGTCTTACCCATGTACCACCAGATTGTTACTTCTCACTATTTTCGTTATTGCTCCACTTATCACTGGCTGCGGAGGAAGCGGGGGAGTCTCAAACATTGTGAATACCAATCTACCCGCCTTGCAAATCAATGCCGGCAATCCTTCCCTGCAAAGACTTACCTCGAAATCCAGGACATCAAAGGCCATCTCCTACCTTCCTGCAGAGAATACACAATTGGAATTTTATTCCCCTGAGGGGACTTTGTTAAAAACTTACCTCGTCCAATCAATTGTTACACGTTGTTGAAGGGAGAAATGCCCTTCCTGCAGAATTTGTAACCAAAAGAGGCGCCGAACAGAGCTTCCCTGGAAAATCTATATCCCTGAAAACCCTTTTCTTCCACCCACAAAACAGAAGCGTCATCTTTTCCACAAAATTCGCAAGCTCCCCAGCTTGTCAGGGTTTGCAGCAACCCGCTGTATCAACGAATAGAAATGAAGTCATCCTGTCCCTCAATTTGGGCACTGAAACTACATCAGGCACCTGTGTCATTGAACTGGAAGCACTGGCAGACAGCACAAAAATTGCCAACCCAAGTTTTCAGCTCGAGATCCGTAATCACCCACCGATGAGAGTGAAATTTGAAGAACTGGGAAAGGTCATTCTTAACCAGGAACTGCCAGTTCGCGCAAAAGTTGACATCTACAATCCTGAGCATAGTGGAACCGCACAGGCCTATTTGCATCGGGACCCTCAACAATTCGGTGTTCCCATTCTGCTGAACAACATCTCAGCAGGCAACAGTACGGTCTCGACTGATTTCAGTTTTAGCTCAAGCAGTGATCTGGGTGCTTGGTACTTCACCATCCGGGCCCAGACCCAAAGTGAAACAGTGGAGCAAACCAAACTGTTCTTTGTTGAGCAGGCCGACAGCCCAAAAATAACTTCTCTCACCGTGAACAATATTCCTGTCAGAGCTGGTGAGAAGCTGTCCCTGACACTGGATGGAGCCCAGCGAACCTTTTCTGTCAAAGCAAACTCCAGCCTCGCCACCAGCTTTAAAATGCAAATGTACAGATCACCTTTCCTCAATTCTGTTGTCCCCTCCAGAGAGGCTACCGCTATCAATAGCATGGGTGAATTTCCCCAAATAGAATTGCCCGTGCAACGAGCCAACTATGTTTTCTCGGTTCTTGGTCGAAAAGGGTCGGTAATGAGCAACTTCTCCTTCGAAGTGGAAGTTCGATTTCGCGAAAGAATGCGAGTGAACAAGATTGCACTCAAAGATAATGTTTCAGGAAATCTCATCGAAAAGGAAACCAATATCGACCTTCAAAGTGCCGGGAGTTTCAAAACAGCCACACTTTCCAGCCAGGGAGTCTCGCTAAACTTTGCGGGCAACGATCAACTGACTTTTGAGCTCCACACTCCCAATAACAACATTCCATCTGGAAATTTTGAAATCCAGCTGAATTTTGATGATCCGACAAATCAGAGAAGAGCTCAACTTAAGCTGAAAGACCTCACCTTCCAGTCCTCGGGACAAGGCATAAATATGGCAAGCATGCAGAAATCTGAATTTCTTTTCACTGCGACTCGCTCCAATGGAGAAAAGATCACTGCACAAAGTTCTTCCCTTGGAGGATTTGACTCGCTTTTCGCTCCGCTGCAGTCTTCACCTGGAATGACTGTGGATTTAGTACGACTTCAAACCTCATTGGAGATCATGCTGGGTGAGAATCCCTTTCGGACTTCTTTGAAAAACCTGACAGGGAGTGGAATGAGCCTCGAAGTGCGCATCCAAGCCATGGATCGCAGTCGTTTGTTTGCCCTTGAGGATTCAAACCAAAAGCCATTCGACAGAATCAGGATAGAGAGCATTCACACCTTCTAAACGGACTCTTCGAGCTCCTCAATTGGTAAAAAGTCTCGAATTCTATCTTCGAGAAATCGATGGAATTCGGGAGCCGCCATTAAAAAAGAACTGCAAATAAAATGGGAATTGCCCTCCCTGTCCTGCAAGTAAAGATCTTGAAACAGAAAACGTGACACCTTTTCTACTTTGGCTAAATCATAAAACTGAAACTCACGAGTTCTCCCGTCGAAATAGAGAATTGAAAGGCCTTCCTTGTGGAGGTAGAGGCGGCAGAAGTAGTTTCGAATCCTGAAAAACAGAATCAGATTCAGAGCAAGCAATAATATACTCATCAATAGGGTCCATCCATAGCCTAAAACCTGTATCTCCCCTACAAACAAAAGAAGATAAAAACTCCCCGATAAAGCAAAGAAATGAAACCAGGCCAGAATGGAAACAAGAACATTGGAGTAGCCGTAGCACAAGCTCAAGCCATGTCGCTGAAACATCCCTGAGCCAGCCATTGACCTAACTCCCATAAAATAAGCTAGATACACCAGAACCGAAAGGGAGCAGCAAAGATGGATTCCATAGCCAAAGCCGCTCTGACTCATTGCTCTTTTTGAACAGCCCCTCGCAAGCTTTGCAAATAAGGTTGGCGAAAAACGCCTTTCTCAGTAATGATCGCGTGAACAAGAGCTCCCGGAGTCACGTCAAAGCCCGGATTAAAAATATTCTCCTGACTGATTGCAATTGCACGACCATTAAAAGTCCCCAGCTCTTCTTTCGCGCGCTCTTCGATGGGAATCAGATCCCCTGAGGCTAAACTGGAGTCTATGGTTGAATAGGGAGCCGCCACGTAAAACGGGATTTTGTGGTAATGACACAGTACAGCCAGATTATAGGTTCCAATCTTGTTAGCCACATCCCCGTTTGCCACGATGCGATCTGAACCGACAACCACCAGATCCACCTTACCCGCAGCCATTAGACTTGCCGCCATGTTGTCACAAATCAAAGTGTAATCTACTCCTGTACAATCCAGCTCATAGGCCGTAAGACGTGCTCCCTGTAAAAACGGCCTTGTCTCATCCACCCAGACTTTCTCCACCCGACCATTCTCATAGGCCTTGTAGATCACTCCCAGAGCAGTTCCATAGCCACCAGTGGCCAGAGAGCCCGCATTGCAATGAGTGAGAATCCTGGCGCCTGGTGGAATCAAATCAAGGGCATGTTCCCCCATTTGCTGATTCATGGAGATATCTTCTTCATGAATGGCGATGGCTTCCGCCAATAACTTTCGATAAAAGTCTGAACTTCCGCTCAGCTGACGGGCATAGCCCTGCATCTGCTCCAGGGCCCATTGAAGATTCACAGCAGTCGGCCTTGTGGAAAGCAAAGTCTCCACAACCCGGGCACTACGCTCTTCTGTGAAATCGTTGTCCTGAAAAGCCAGGGCATAACTGTAAGCTGCAGTCACACCAATGGCAGGTGCACCGCGAACAATCATATCCTTAATGGCTCGAGCACCGCCTTCGTAGTCCACAACTTCTACCCAGATCTCTTCGTTAGGGAGCTTCAGTTGATCGAGGAGCATCAAACGATCTCCCTTCCATAGTATTGGCAATGGTACTCGCGAATTTTCAAGCATGGAGGCTCTCCTTACAGACGCTTGCAGACGCCCTGAACAAGCTTGGTCAGATTCGGTTCAGCTTTAGAGGCAATGGCAATAATCTCTTCAAAACTGGCCACCTTGAGATTGTCAGGCAGGCACATGTCTGTCACAACAGATACAGCCATGACAGGTAGAGACATATGGCGAGCCACGATCACTTCAGGTACTGTGGACATCCCGACAACATCTGAGCCCATATTTCTAAGCATTCGATACTCGGCTCTTGTTTCAAGATTTGGACCAGCAACAGCTACGTAGACACCCTTGTGAAGCCCGATCTTTTCCTCACGTGCCACTGTTTGAGCAACTGCCTGCAGCTCCTTGCTGTACGGCTCACTCATGTCGGGAAATCTTGGACCCCAGCGCTCTTCATTCTTTCCAATCAAAGGATTCATTCCAAGTAGATTGATGTGATCTTCGATCAGCATCAAGTCTCCCGCCTCAAAATTTGGATTGAGACCACCACAGGCATTGGAGACAATCAGATTCTTGATTCCAAGTTCTTTCATAACCCGTACGCCATAGGTCATTTGAAATCCATTGTAACCTTCGTAAAAATGAAAACGTCCGGACATGGCCACTACGCGCTTTCCAGCCAATGTCCCCAGAATCAATTTTCCTGAATGGGTTTCCACTGTAGACAAAGGGAAGTCAGGAATGTCCTTGTACTCAACCACTTGAGCGCTCTCTATGCTGTCTCCAAGATGATTCAAACCCGAACCAAGAATAATCCCCACTTCGGGCTCAAAGGAATTCGTCCTGGTCCGAATTGCTTCTACTGCTGCCATAACCTGATCATATTGTGTACTCATATTGCCTCTTTGTCTGCCTTTGTGAAACTGTTCTACCTCTCAGCGCCCACGATTATATCGAAATGTTATAAACTAAACCATTTTGAAAAACAAAAGAAGCTCATGATTCAACTTCAGGACATCCACTTTCACTACGGTATCAAGCCAGCTCTTCAGGGAGTCACCGCTCAAATCCCTAGAGGAAAAATCACTTTGCTACTAGGCCCCAACGGGGCTGGAAAAAGCACATTGAACAAAATTGTTGCTGGAATCCAGTTCCCCTCAAGAGGTCACATCTTTTACGGCAATCAAGCTGTGGACCAATCTTATCAACTGCCCTACAAAGTAGGTTTTGTAGGCGACCAGGAAACCGTAGATCGTCGATTCAAAGTGCTGGAATTTCTCACTCTGATTGGAAAACTTCGTCGAAAGAAACCGTCTAAGGATCAGCTTCAACGCTGGATAGAGACCTTTGAGTTGGACTCCGTTCTCAATCAACATGTTTCCGATTTATCTACCGGATTCAGGCAAAGAGTTTCTCTCGCTGCTGCTTTCCTGGGAGAGCCTGAGCTCTTGCTTCTGGATGAACCCTCCTCGGGACTGGACCCTTATCAATTCAAAACCCTCTGCAATGCTTTGGAGAGCGTCAAAGAGAATTGCATGATTCTGGTAAGTACTCATCGCATCAAGGAAGCCGAGGAACTTGGTGACCACATCTTGCTTTTGAAAGAAGGCAGATTGAGTTTTGAAGGAAGTCGGGAAGAGCTTCAAGCCCTCAAAAATTCACGCTCCATAAGGCTTCATCTGGAAAATGTTCCCTCGCAAAAAATGGAAGCTGACTTGAAGGTCTTTGGTTTTGCTGCAACGGATCAAAAACAAATTTACGAAGCTGAGAATAAAGACATGAGAGAGGCAATTCAGTTTGTTTCAAATCATGATGAACTTAATGTTCGCTCTCTGGGTCTCAAAGAAAGTCGGCTGGAAGAGTTGTTTTTCAATACGATGGAGGAAGGCAAGACTCAGCCGCTCAATATTGCAGTTTGTGAAGAAGAATACAGTTCAATGGAGCCACAAAGTATACAAGTAAAATCCGCTCTCAAACCTCAAAATCAGCAAGTCAGTGATCACCCCAAGCAGGAAGGGCAATCCTCTCATGAAGCAACAAATACTGAGACAATAGCCAGGAACAATACGGGTGAAGAGCAATGAGCCAATTTTTCTCCCTGTTCTCTTTTCTAGTTCGTGTGGAATGGAGAAGCCCCTTCTATTTCCTGATCAGCAGCGTTTGCTGGTTTATACTCGGCTACCTCTTTGCCCTCCAGCTGGAGCAAAATCCCTCAGCAACACTCAGCACTCCCATCTGGTGGGCCTCATTTCTAAGTCTCTTTCTCTGTCCCCTGCTTGCCATGGACATCTTCTACAAGAAAGATCGTCCCGACTTTTTTCTTTTGCTGCGAACACTCTCACTCTCTCCCTGGACCCTCATCCTTAGTTACTTTCTGATTCGCCTGAGTTTTTTGCTTTGGATAGACGCCATTTTGTTCGCTCAATTCTTCTATATCGTTGAGTATTCAGAGCCTGATCTTGCGCCTCTGATATCCAGCCTCCTTGGATTAATCCTGCTGCAAATCAGCTATCTCTCTGTATCCTTTCTCTGCTCAGCCTTGATTGAAAACTCCAAACAAGTCTTTTTCGCCAGTTTCTGCATTCTTTTTGTTTCCTGGCTACTCTATTACGCCCCCCATATCTTGTCCGGTGAACTCAACTCCCTTGGCTATGCAATTCGAGAGCTCAGCATTTATAAACATTTTCACCGCTTTCTCATGGGAGCCGTTTATGAGCACGACATCCTCTTTTTCGCTGGATTTCCGCTAATCAATCTTTATCTATGCAATGTGGTGGTCAAGAAATGAGTCGTCGCCTGTTTTCTTACATCACACTGATCGCGAGTTTTCTGTTTCTTATCTCAAGTATTGCCAGCTTGTTTACACTCGATGATGTTCGCTCTGCACTCCCTTTCAATCTATTCTCCATAGCCTGTCTCTTGTTCAGCCTGACCATCGCCCTGCGATTTCGTGACATGGTGGATTCCCTTTCACGTCAATACTACTGGCTCAATCGTAGTTCCATCCTCAGAACATTGCTTCTACCAACTATCTTCTTCCTGGGTTTTACCCTGAGCTATCAAAAGAATCAGCTCTATGATCTCACCAAAGAGAAGCACTTTACTGTTCAGGATGATACGGTGAGGCTGCTGCACAAAACCGGAGCCAAGGTCACTGTTTTTTCTTCAAGTTCCGATGGAGTCTTTCACTCGAGCATGAAGAGACTGGAGGAAGCCCTGCTCTCGAAAATCCCGGGACTTGAATGGAGTTGGGTAGATCCTCAGCAATACCCCCAAAGAGTCAAACAAAGCAAAATCCCATCAACACCCAGCGCTCTTCTAGAGTGGGAAGATCACAGGGTAGTTTTAAGCGAAGGTCAGATTCTTCGTGGAAATGTGATGCAGAGAAAGAAACAATTCAAATTCTATGGAGAAGTGGCCATCGCACAGGGAATTCTAAGGGAGCTCAACAATCAAAAGCTTCATTTGGTTTTTCCCAGAAGAGGACAGACTCCCGCTCTGGATCAAAGTGCCACGGGTTATTCTCAACTTCTCAGAGCTCTGGAAGATGAGGGATTTTCTGTTGAGATTTCTTCTTCGATTCCTTCCTCAAATTCAACGGAAACCATGTTGTTTTTTATGCCACTCAATGAACTCTCCTCAAAGGAGAAGTCCAACTTGAAAGCTCGTTTGGACAATGGCTCGCCCACCTTGCTTGTCTATGACACTCAACCTGTAGACCCCTGGCCTGAAACTAATCAACTGGAGGAAAACTCCTTTCGATTTTTGCGATTTCCTGTGGTAGATCATCTAAGAAACTATCGCCGGGAAGTCTCGTTAATTCTTCCGCACAGGATGCACCATCCCGTCAACGAAGGACAAAGAAAGGATCAGGTTCTGCTACTTAGTGCCAGTAGTGCTTTCCAGGCTTCAGCAAAGTCAAAGTCTATTCTCAAGTCCTCAGGCCCTTCCTGGCTCGAAGCCAGCCCGGCTCCAGATCAAGTGGAGTTCAACCCGGAGCAGGATCGACGGGGGCCGCTGGACCTTGCCCTGGAAATTAGACCCCACTTTCTAGTCCTGGGTGATCAGGATTTTCTCAAGAATCAGTTTCTGGGCTTGCCGGGACATCGTGATTTTCTGCTCAACTCGCTGCACTTTGCTTCGGGACAACTGGAGTTGATGAGTTCAAGAGCGAAGAGTTTCGCGCCCCGAAAAATCGAAGCCCCCCGCGATACCAATCGACTCTTTTCTGTAGCCTTAATGTTTTTGCTGCCGGGGCTCTCTCTACTTGTGGCGGCGTTTTTAGCCTTCTTGAGGTGGAAGTCTTGAAGAGTTTTTTTGATCTGTTTCTGGTGAGTCTCGCTGCTTTTTTGGCCTATCAGTTTTTTAACCCGGAACAGCCAAAGAAAGAAACTCATCATTTCAAGGGTCTTCCCATGGAGCTGTGCCAGAAAATTGAGTTTCCTCATCGACAATTCGAGATTCAATTGAGGAAAGGGAACAACCCTCTTTTAAATACAAAAAAGGGGAGTTTTGATGTTCCTGTAGCACGATTGCAACAGTATCTCGACCACCTTTTCTTCCTCCCACAATTTGAGCTAAAAACCCGTCAGGAAAGTCTGGCAAGTTACGGATTCACCACCCGACCCTGGCTAAGGCTTCATTTCCCCGACTTCAAGCGCGAAATGTACGTGGGAGGGCTGGTACCAGCAAAAAGCGGACTGATTTACTTTACTCCCCATCAAGGATTGGTGGGCCAAATCCCTTCTCAACTCAAGGCCAACTTACTTTGGGAAGCTCATCAGTTTCTACCCAGAAACCCTTTCTACGGACTGAAGTCGCTGGAGTGGAAGAATTCTCTGAATCAGACCGTTTCCTATGATAAAGGAAGTGGTTTCACCCCTTCGAGCAAAAGGTACTCAAGAGACGAACTGCTCACTACTCTGAGTAGTCTGGAACTGGAAGCATTTTTCCTACCAGAGAATTGGTCCCCGAACAACTGCAGCGAGTTCGCCACTTTCAATGAAAGCCCTTATTATGATTGCGACCAGCACCTGGTTTCTCCTCAAAGAAAAATCTACTGGAAGCACAGTAAAGTCTCCAAAGAGAGAATCCAAAACATTGACCTCCTTGGACTGAGTTCATATTTGAGAAATCACCTACCTGCCCTGGACATCCAGAGAATCGACTACTCTTCGGGAGTTAGTCTCAGCCCCAGGGATCACTCTTTTCAAAGTGTGGTTCAGATTCTTTCTCGCACAGATGGGCAATGGATCAAACAACCAGAACCGGGCTCAGGAGCTGGAGTCAGTCTAAACTTTCACTTTAAGGATGGAAAACAGCGCACACTCTACGGTCTTTATGATGAGATTCTCAAAAGACTGATTCTTCAAATTGATTCCGCTTTTTTTAGTATTCCATCCCAGGGAGTCTGGCTTAAACCCTGATTTCTGGTTAGGCTTATTTCTACCAGATCCCTGATTCTTTTTGAACTCAAGACCAATACTGACTTGTAAGCCCTATCCCTAAGATCAAATGAACAAACTTTCAGCCGGAGTCTTCATTCAAAATGGACATTCTGCTCAGACTAAACCCATCATCCAAACTTACAACGGAAGTTATCCTTCAAAATCCATCTTCCGCTCTGATTGATTCCAGCCTGCAAACTTCCAGCCAGGGCCATCGTTCAATATGGACATTCCGTTCAGATAGATTTCATACTGCAAACTGCCAGTCAGAACCATCATTCAAAACCCATATACCGCTCAGAGTGGCTTCATCAATTCGCTATTGCCTACGCAACTTAAGCACAAAAATCAGCACACGATTGCATTCTTGTTTTATTTCCTGCCAAGTTGTTACAAAAGACTCCCTCCTGGTCGAAATCTTGAACGTAGACCTTAACGCAGCCTAAAATCGAAGCAAATATGAAGTACCAAGGATGGATGGCACGCCTGGCTATTGCAGGATTCGCGATTGCAAGTTTATTGCGCCCACCTGCAGTATTCGGAGCCTCAACATATGAAAGAAATCTGGAAGATTTCGGATTCTCCACCAAAATGGAGGAATACCGTCAGGAAATCTCTCTGGACTTTCAACCCAATCGCCCTACGGTGAGCACTGCCTCCAATGTACCCTCTCCGGTACTTCCCAAGCTTCAAAACAACTACAGCGATCTTGTTCCACCTCCCACCAAGCCCAGATCTCGTAGGTATTTTCAGCCACGCCTGAAATCCTATGTTCCAGGCAGCAAGGAAGAGTTTCAGCGGGACCGGATTGAGAGGATTCGGGATTACAATCGCCCCCCGGACTTCAATCTGTTTTTACAAGACCACAGCAATGTCCCCCAAAAAATTTTTGGAAACACAGAGTTTGGACTGACCGGTCTCTACAGAACGGTCACTGCCGAAACTTTACCCAAGTCGACTCTGCTGTTTTTTACTCACTTCACCAGAATTCGATTTGATCGCTCTTTTGGAGAGAGAGTCAATGCAGGAAAGATCGACAAGTTTTTAGTGCCCATTGGATTAAGCGCAGCCTTGAATGACCAGTTTGAAGTCGCACTCACCGGAAATGTGGTCAATGAACAGTCCATCAATTTTCCATTGATTAATGATTATGAGAAAACTGAGCTGGAAGAACTGATGTTCATGACGAAGTATCAGTTTCTGGATAATCCGTCTCACCAGCTAAAGTCAGCCTTTGGATTCGGTGTGCAGGCAGCTCAAGGCAAGCAGGTCACAAGACGAGCGGCGGATGGAACCTCCTATATGGGATATGTCAGTGTCAGCAAGGCACATGAAAAGGCTACTTTTCACGCTCAACTGGGAATCAATATTGCATCAGGGAAGAGTGCCTCAGGAAACGAGCATCCAAACAATCTGTATTATAATCTGGGAGTTGAACTCCCGGTCTCCAGTCGCACCAGAATCATTGCAGAAATGAATGGCCTGGACTGGGCCGGTTTTGGAAACAATGTGGACTTCACCCTGGCTGGTCGCTATCAAGTGCGAGAAGAGTTCTCCCTGCAACTGGCTTTACCGGTAAACATTATTAGAGCCGATTTTCCACAAAACTATTCCAGCTTTGTCTCTCTGGGCCTGTCCTTGAAGATCTAGCAACTGTAGCTATTGCCACAGTAACTTTCTCTGGCATAACTTAGTCCACCTGGATCGAGCGCACCAATTACAATTTTTGCGCGTTATACCACAAGCGATTGGCGAATCAATCTGATGGGTCTGCACGAAGATGCTCAAGATTTGCTTATTCTACTTTTCTTCGTAAACTCGAAGCCTTATCAACAGTGGGTTTTGACGATCCGTCCCTTTGTGATGCCAAAGATTATGATCTGTAATGATGTAGTAGTCACCGTTGAAAATAGTCAGGCCTTCAGCTACCCCAAAAACCCCTTTTTCTTCAAAAAGATCCTTGGTATAAGCCCCATAACCATAGCGCTTCAAAACCTTGTAGTTCTTCGGATCAACGACAACAATCTGACGCCGGTTTCGAGACAGTAAATGAAGTAATTTTCCGTCATGATGGGCCCCCGCAAAATCCGGGTAGACCCACAAGTGGCCTTCTTTTCTTGGCATTTCCGAGCCTGCGGGAATAGCCCACTGCTCTTCCAGGCGACGCTTCTTCAAATCGTAGCTGAATCCCATGCGAAACTGCCGCTCGTTGAGGACATACAAAAAAGATTCGTCAGGGGTACAGGCAACACCCTCAAGACCCGCATTGATGATTCCTGTTCGCGGCAGGGCATAGGCGAATGGGTTGTGATGATGCAGAGCCTCAAAATCAAGATCAAAGAAGAAAGGCTTCCCGTCAGAGTCAAGACCCAGGATGCCTCTGGATTTTTCATTGATCAGATAGAAGGTGCCATTACAGTAACTGATCCCCTCCACATCAAAACGTCCCTCATGGGCTCGTCGTTGCATATAGTCCTTGAGCCAGGTTTCAGGGAAGGAGCGATGAACCGAGAGTCGAGCCTTCCCCTCCTCCAGATCTATTCTGTAGATTTCGTTTTGATCACTCAGGTCACTGACCGTATAAAGAGTCTTGCCATCGGTTGTCAGTCCCGAAAGATCCATTCTCTGAGGTTTCTCACCGGTATCAACAGACAAGATCTCAACAAGCTCTAACTCTTCCACACGCTCAATCAGAATTTCACTGCGCAAAGTAAGATTGAGCAAACAAAACAGAATAATAAGAAGTCGCACTATCTACCTCCAGCCTGATGAACTCGTTGCAACACTTTCAGAAAGAATCCACGCTTTGCTGCGATCATATCGGGGTCATTCTCATCCTTGTGTGAAATATCAGCCCCACCCGGCTTGTCAGAAACAAGAAGCCCGGCATACAAAGACAGGTCATGTCTGGATGGGTAGGCAAAAGCGTGCTCCATTTCCACATCCACCAACTGTACACCCTTGTTTCTTAGCATCTTCAACCAATAGTCTGTCTCTGCCATGACCGAGGCAACTGAGGAGGCTTTCGCTCTAGGATAGTCAATGGCAGCCTGATTTTCGTGCAAGTCATGATCGGAGTAGGGCGCATAAACCTGGCCAATCTCGACGGTGTCATTCAAACCACCGCTGTTTCCAAAAAGAACAAAATTGCGAAAACCTCGCTCCTCCAGAGCCCTTAAAAACAGGTGGGTCTGATCTCCATACAGGTTTCTTGTGGAAATGATCTGACAAGTCTCTTTAGGAGTTGGAAATTCATAAGTGTAGAAAGGAAAGTAAAGGCTGCCCGCCTCTTGTGGATCAAGCAACCACCGTCCGTTTTTTGCAACAAACTGATCAAGAGCTGCCAAACTCAGATTTTGAAAATTATCCTGTCCATGTTTTCGCATGTAGGCATAAACATCAGAGAGCAGATGCTTGAAAGCACCCCGATAGCCAAAAATCCCTACGTGGCACTTTTGAGCCTCGATTCCTCCAAGAGATTGCTTAAGCAAGTTCTCTCCAAACTTTGAGTAATCTTTCGCCTTGTATACCTGAACCGGATCTTCCATACCCAGCATGGCTCTGTATCTGGAGAATTGGTAGGTGAGATGCAAAAGCCTGCTCATTCCAAAAAGATGGGTAATAACCAGATGAGGTTTTCCTTCCCGATACGCAACAAAGTAGGCATAGCGAATTCTATTCTGTGCCGGAAACCAACCCACAGTATACTGAAAGCCCAACTCACGAAGCGAGCTTAAAGCCCGTGGAAGCAAATCCCCCAAAACTATGGTAGGAATGCCCCCTTTAACCAAATCAAGGACCATTTTGGGAAAGTGAGTCTCCATGTACTCATCCACCCGAAGAGTCATCGGCTCTCTCCATTCAGCAGGATTAATGGAGCTGAGTACTTGTACTTTCTCCAGGTCGACTCCTGAGGAATCCGGCAATCGAAGAAAACGAGTCTTGTATTTCTCAATCTCCAGATCAAGAAGGTCCATAAGGGAGACTTTGGGTTCACTGTAGCCATACAATCCCTTTATTCGAGCATAGGACTGGATGTAATCTTTTAAATCCAGCGCCGGTGGCCGCTCTCCCTTGTGAAAAGTCTTTCGAATTTTCGTCGAGCTCAAATGACGACTGTTGCCCTTCAAAACAACAACCTGCCCCCTCTTTTTTGCAGCCAGCATTGCCGGACTCCAGGTCAGGGTATAGCCAGTCCTTGGTAGTACTGCAATAATGCGGTTTTCACCTTCTACAGGGAGCTTTTTGTATTGATCCATCTTCAAAAAGGAGTCCGTGCCACAAATGTGATACAGAGTTGCATCCCCGCCTGCTTGCCTCCTGACCTCTGCCACCAAATCAGAGATGTAGTCGTCAGGATTGTTTTGATAAATCTGACGCATAGTGGCCTGATCCAGAGTGTGAATACTCTTCTCCCTAAGAGTGATAAGCTCCACCATCGTGTAACGATCCTGAAAACTGGAGGCATGAATTTTGGTGCTCGGTTTCACATTGGGAAGCATGTAAAGACTATCCAGAGACAATTCCTGCAAGGCCGAAAAAGCCACCCCCAAATGACCATTGTGAGGTGGGTCGAATGTTCCAAAATAAACTCCCACAGAACCAGCCAATGGTTGAAAGTACAGGCAATGGAATACCAAGGTCAGGAGGCCCAGTCTTTTTATCATGTAATCGTCTCCCTGCTTTGGAACAGCTTGATTTTGGACTTCATTCTAGGTGCTGGTACAATTTTGCTCAAGGGTCATTCCCCCACAAAATCCCAGTGAACATAGTCAGAGTGGACTCCGCGAAAGGCCTTATCCCGCTTCACTCCCAGCAAAAACCAGGCTTGATAGGACAAATCGATTCCTGCGAGATTTGTCTTGCGGCCTCGCTCATCCCTTCCCTTTTCAGCAGAAGGTCGCTGACGGTTGACCCAGTAGGGATCTTTGATGTTCCACGGTCCCACGTCAATCACTGGACAAAGAATCGTCTTTTTAGTCTTGGGGTAGTAAATCTTGACGGTCTCTCCCAGAGCAGAGCGTGAGGGCAAGGCACAACCCACGTCTGTGTCTCTCATTTTCCAGTCACCACGGGGTCCCTTGCTGGCAATAACCTGGGCTTCAAAGGAAGTGGCATAAATATTTTGAAATCGCATCTTGCGAACATCGGGGTCCGTTGGAATGGAGCCGACTGGCCCCGCTGGCTTGTCCTTGTTATCACCAGAATTCTTATCTCCCGATTTTGGCTTGTCTGAATCCGGTTCTCTTTTTCCAGAGGGTTTTCTTCGAGCTTTCAAGATCTCTTCAATCTGCTCGAGATAACCAAGCCACCCCTTTTTTCTGAGGTACTCTCTCCAGATTCTATCCAGGGGACCCTTGCCCAATGGAGGATTTTTAAAGCTTAGAATTCGGGTCCGTTGATTCCAGCTCACATTCAGGTTGAGGATTCGAGCAATGTCTCGAACGAGATATCTCTTCTCCTTGCCGATCAGGCCAGTCACCACATCTTTCATGAATGAACCCTGCACTTCACTCACCAGAAAACTGCTTCTTCCCTTCAGTATTTGATCGACCACCAGACCCTGGACTCCCAGATTCATTCCAAAGTAAGCCTTGATTTGATCGAGATTAAGATAAAAGCGGTTCGCCTTCATCGGAAGCGCAACACGCTGGGCTTTTACTCTTTCATTCACCACAACCTTGCTGACCGTAACTTTTTTAAAACTGGAACCGGAAGGAGCTTTGAGACCTACTTTGCGAAGACTTCGCTCGACTTTTCGACTCGACTTTTTCTTGATCTCCTTTTTGAGATTTCGGGCGACATCCTCCAAAAAAGAGGAACAGGCTGGCTGACTCTGAAAGATCAGGAAAAACAGGGCAGCAAATTTAAGAACGGTACTCGGACTGGGCACTCGATAGAACTCCGTTGACAAACTTGGCGGCCTTCTCATCAGCAAAATCCTGGGTTAGACTCACTGCTTCATTAATAATGATTGACGCCGGAGTTTCTCCACAATGCATCATTTCATAGACTGCGATTCTTAAAATGGTCTTTTCCAGGTTCCCCACCCGTTCAAGATCCCAGTTTTGCAGATGATTGCTGATTGCTTTGTCGAGACCCTTTTGATTCTCCAGAACTCCCTCGATCAATTCCTGACCAAAGTCTCTCACTGCCTGCGAAGGCTGCCTTTCTTCCACTAAATAATCAAAAGTCTCTTCCTGTGGACAGTCGCCTACAAATTGAGCGAACAAACTCAACAATGCGTACTCACGACCCTTACTTCTCTTACCCACAACTCTCTCCTTCGAGCAGAAATATAGAAACAGTCCGTCCTGATCAAAACACCATGAGCGGAAAAGTCAGACAAGAATTGCCTCATTTCGTCTAGAATTGTTTCATCCCAAGACACCCTCAGGTATAATACCGCAGCTTTGAAACCGGACTCTGATTTACCTGGAAGCTTTCAAAGAGCGATCATATCTTTCGCCTCTTTTGCTGTCAACGATTGGCTGAAGTGCTTCCTACTCTCTTGAAAGCCCGGTGCAACAAGCCTGAAGAATGATGTTGAGAACGATTACTATACGCAATCTAAGAAGCCTATATTCCAACTTTGGCTTGTCGATCCTGTTCTCATTCCTGACTTTTTTAACCCCACTTCAAGCGTCTACAGCCGCATCTCCCAAAATTCAGGTTCATCTGGATTTGATTGAAAAGTACATTCAATCCGCGCGCTACTCTCAGAGTATTCGCCAAACCAGAAAGTTAATGGAGAGCCAAATTGACAAAAAGACCGAGGAGAAAGCCACTTATCTTCTTGGAAAGGCCTTCCTGCTGGATGAGCAGTTTCAGCTCGCTCAAACGACTTTTGAGTTTCTGAACCAGCAGTTTCCTGACAATCCCTACAAAACGAGTGTTGATTTTCTACAGATCAACAAGGAAACAGCGCAACTTTCCAATCTCTCCAACTTTGAAGCAGGTCTGGACAAGTTACTGGAGTTTCCACCTTTTAATCTCGATCTGGATTTCTTTGAGTTTTTCTCCGGTTTTTCCAAGGGATATGAGTTGGAATCATTTTCCAGTACGAGTGACAGACTCGAGAGATATTTCGCCCATGAGGATCAGGAGCTAAGAGAAAAGGCCATCCTGATTCACTCCCTGATTCTGAGCTTTGACTTTTACTCCAGCTCACACGAAGAAGGTGCCAGCGCGTCTCTGCAGAGAATGAGGGATCTTGTTCAAAACAACGAAAAAGCTGGCAGGGAAAGTCATTTCACAGATCTGGCCCGAATTGCGCTTATGATTCGCGAGGTTGCAAAAAATCCTGAAGACTTGAATGCACTTCGAGCATGGCTTCCTCCAGCAGATGCAAAAATGAGCAAAGTACAACTGTTGTCTCATTTTCTGAACTTTCTGATTACAAGCTATATCTATGGAGATTTGGGTGAAGGTCTTCAGATTTTAACCGGCATTCGCTCAGCCATTCTGGATTACGCCCCACAGGTCTATGAACGTCATCACAGTGTTCTGGCCGATCTTCTCAAAGCACCCAAAAATGCCAGTGAAACGCTGGAGAAAGCTCAGGTTCTTCTCAGCTACGACTCCTACACTCAGGCTCTTCAGCTTTATGAGGGTCTGGTCAATCGCTCTTTCGGATTCTGGGTCTCCAAATCCAATTTGGGAAGAGCCTACTATGAGATGGGTAAACTTTATCAGGACGATTTAAAAGACGAAGCAGCGGCCAAAAGGAGCTTTCAAAAGGCTGTTCAGTATCCTCTTCTCAAAGAATTCAGACAAGAGATTGAGTGGAGGCTTTTGAAAACCCAGGATGAAGACAGGCGCAGGAAGTCAGTACAAAAACTCGCACGAGACAATCACAACTATTCCGAAGCTGCCATTCTCGAAGAACTCAAACGCAAGGATCTGAGCACCGGCGAGGTCGATCTTTACTACAGGCTTCTTCAAAAGATGAATCTAACCCCCAGTGCCCAGGAAGAGTATCTGGAAAAACTCAGTGAACTCGCTCAAGCCAATCATCAATATCTAAAGGCTCGTTACTACCTCCTCAAACTTGCCCGATTCAATCTCAAACGTGCCAGCGAGCTCCTTGAACTGAATCAATACCGCCAGAAAATCTTTCAGGCATCCAGAGAAAAACTTCTAAGTCTTGAACCGGAAAGATATGAATTCCTGCGAGCTCAGTACTTCGAGTCCCTGGGAGAGAGTGAAATTGCCCGCGATATCTACCAAAGTCTGGTTTCAAGAAAGAGTGTGTTCGCAGAAAAGTCCAGGTTTGCTCTAACCACCATGGAACTGGGCTCTGCCCCTTATGAAGAAAGTGTTGTGGTTGAATTGGAAGAAAAATTCAACTCGAGTCCCGACCCGGAAATCCAGTCCAGAGCCTTCGACCTTCTGCTCAAGCACTCCCTTGCCTTCATTGAAGATTATGCTCACAAGGAAGAGGATGAGAAGGAAGATTTGGACGAATTCACCATCCCCAATCTGAAAAAACATCTGAAAACAGCCCTGGACAAAGGCTTTGTCAACAACCGTGAATACACTGAAAAGTTGTTTGAGATTGCTCTTCTTCAAGGAGATGAGACCCTTGCCAGAAAGCTCCTTGAGAACTTCGACAAGCCTGGCAATAATACAGAGAACGAAATTTTATTGCTGAAGATGAAGTTGCGACTTGAAGAAGAACTTCAAAATTACTCTGCGGCGTCGCAGCTCTCCAGGAATCTTGCAAAACTGGAGCCTGAGCACGAGATGGAATGGGTCTCCAAATCATTTCAGCTTTCTGTCAGGCAAAGCCCGGACAAAACATCAGAGATGGAAACCTTCAAATCCTTTTTGAAGGAGTACCCGGCTCAAACCTATTATCCGCTTCTAAAACCCATGGTGCACTACGCGCAGGAGCTTGCGAGTGAAGACGCTCTGAATTTGATTCTGCAGCACTCAAAAGAATTGACTCGGCACCAACCCAAAGGATTGTTTCAAGCCTTGAAAACACTCCATCGAAAGTTTCCCTACGAGTCCGAACTTGAACTTTTACGCATTCGTTTGACAGCAACGCAACCAGGAATCATCAGCGATCAATATCTGGTAGAGTCCATTTCAGCCACCAAGTCGAATGTGCGCAGGGAAGCTGCTCTCGCTCTCTCTCGTAAACTGGAAGGTCTCACTCCTGCAGAAGTTCAAGCCCGACTGGAGCAACATCTCAATCTCGACAAACAGCTTCAGCAAGTCATACTGGAAAACAGCTCTTTCAGTGATGAAGATCTCTATGGGCTTTGTGAACTCTACTATCCTTTGGTCCCTAAAGCGCGTCAGCGCTCGGTGCTCGAGAAAGGTGTGCAAAACACCCATCGATTCTATGCTGACTTCCACAAACTCAAATACATCGAACTTTTACTTGAGTACAAACGAAAGAAAGCAGTACTTAGCCAGCTCGACAACTTGATGAAGAACAAAGGAACCTCATCGAAAATTCGCTACTTTGCCCTGAAGGACTTCCACCCGACTTTGAGCAAATGGGGTGAAGTCAGCAGAATGAGAGACTGGATTTTTGACATTGATCGCAAGAATCTTAACGTCCAGCAGCAACAAGATTTAAAAGAAATCGCAAAGAAAGTAAACGCACTCAATGTTGTTCGAACAGTAAAAAGAAACATCGACTGGGATGATCCTCAGTCGGAGAAGAACAAACGGGAGTTCTTTGAGCTGGTACGAATTTACCGGGACGAACTGGAAGACATCCCCGCTACCCTGGACTTGCTCCACCAGATGCAGCAGTATTTCACTGATCAATCTACGAAAGCAAAAATTCAGTCCCTTAAAGGGAATCTAGCCCAAATCCAAAAAGCTCTTCAGTTACAAGACTCGAAAAACAGAGTTGATCGTCTCGACGCAGCAGTTCTATGGCTGGAAAAGCTCAATTCACCTTCTCGAGCACTTCAGGTCTTGCGAGATATGAGAAAGGAGGCCAAAACCAAGGCTGAAGAGGATTTTCTTCGTGTACAGGAAGTCCGCTGTCTGATTGACATGCGCATGCTTGATCGTGCCCAGGAAGAAATGACAAAAATTGACTCGAGATATGTTCATTTTCACGACTCACTGAAGTCTCAGATTGATGCTCAAAAGAAGTTGCAAAGCCTGCCTCATGCCTCCAAATCAAGTTTTGCCCAACTTCATTCCAGAGCACTTCTCTACATTGAAGAGTTTCTAGACCTTGAAAAGGCCGATCAGGTACTGGGACGCCTGAAAACACTGGCAAAGACCAGGTCACAAAAAGAGATGTTTTGTGACCTTATGCTCAAGTATTACCACGTGGCGCTGGCAAAAAATCAGGCGGATCGGGCAAAGAGGAAGCTTGATGTAGCACGGACTTATACACAAAACGCTAAACAGGATGCTCAGGTTCTATACCTGATGGGAAATCACATCCAAATCCATCAAAACGATCCTCGCAAGGCGCAAAAGTACTTCGAAAGGGCCGTACGAATTTCCAGCCCCAGTTTTTACAGGCAGCTCTCCATGCTGAATCTAGCCCAAATCTATGAAGAAAGTAATCAAAGTGAAAAAGCCCTGGGGTTACTTAATGAGTTAAAGAACAGTCTCAATCAGAAGCAGGGCAGCTCCTCTCCTTTAAGTCTTGAAGAGCATCGATTAAGAAAAAGTCTCCTGATATCCAAGGTGAATGAAAATCTCCAGGAACTGGGGGAAATCGACCCTGAGTTCGTGCTTAAAGCAGCGCGCCAACTTGCCGGACAGAGTGATTATTTTCAGGAAGCCGAAAAAAAATACAGGCTTTACCTGCGACTCCAAAACAAGAAGATCGACCCAAAAATCTACCTCGAAATGGGAGAGTTTTACGACAACAATCAAAAGTACAGCAGCGCTGTCGAATACTACCGCAAAGCCTTTGAGGAGATAAAGGAGCAACCCCTTCGCTTTGAGGCGGGAATGAATGCACTAAAAGTCCTCGGTAGAGTGCAACGCAACTTCAAAGGGGCTTTCGAACTAGTATCTAAAATTCGTAGTCTTTTGCTAACACCAGAACAAAGCAAGAGTCTCAATCAACTCAAGTCGCAAATCAGAGACCTTCAAAAAAATCAGAAAAGAATCACTCTAAGAAATCTCAGCTACTCGCACCTTCCCAGAATCCAGGAAATCAAACGTCGCTATTACAAGAATGGGCAATATCAAAAGGCAGCGGATTCGCTTAAAGTGCTCGTCGAGCAAACCGAAGATCACCAGCTCAAGGTAGGAGCATATTACGAACTAGCTCGTGTCGTTGATTTAAAGCTGGAAAAGCCTAAGGAGGCCTTGAAATATTACGAAGAGTTCTTCCAGATGATGGCCAATCCTGAAGTTACCAGTGAAATTCTCCTTCGAATCGCCGAGATCCATCTCAAAGAACTGAAGGATCATAAGGAAGCAATCAGCCAGTATGAGCGTTATGTGCATAACTTTCCTGCAGCAAGAAAGAAACTCAATGTGCTGTTTCAGTTAGCTGAGTTGTATTCCAATTACGAGTTCGAATACAGCATGGCACTCGACACCTATACAGACATCAGTAATGGTTATCCCCAGACTCCATGGGACGAAAAAGCCAAACTTGCGCGAGCTGAGCTGCTTGCCCAGAAACTAAGTGATTTCAATGGTGCCATTCAGACCTATCGTGACTTGATCAATACCAATTTTGAATCCAGTCTTGCACCACAAGCTCAATTCAAAATAGCTCAAATCTATGAGATCCAGCTCAACGATGATTTACTTGCTACACAAGCCTATGATGAACTCATCGCTCGCTATCCCAATTCCTCCTACGCGCTTCAGGCACGACGACAACTCGAAAAGATTCGAAGGAGGTAAGAGCTTATGAGCGCTCAAACTCCTTTGATGCAACAGTTTCATCAGTTCAAAAGCAAGGTCCCGGATGCCATACTTTTCATGCGCTGTGGTGACTTCTACGAGATGTTTTATGAGGATGCCAGAACCGTCGCCAGGGAGCTTCAGATCGTACTCACTTCCCGGAACAAAAACAGCGACAACCCTGTACCCATGGCTGGCGTCCCCTACCATGCCTACGAAGATTACGCCGCCAAACTCGTTGAAAAAGGTTACAAAATTGCTATCTGCGAACAGGTCGAAGACCCCAAAGAGGCCAAAGGTATCGTCAAGCGTGACATTGTTCAGGTAATCACGCCAGGCACCGTAACCTTGCCAGGTGTACTCGACCCCAAGACCAACAATTTTCTGGGCAGTCTGCATCTTCACAAAGGAAGAGTCTACTTTTGCTACCTGGATGTAAGCACCGGGGAAGGATTTCAGACTTCAATCCGTCCAACACAAAAAGACTTTTCTACCTTGAGAGAGGAACTCCTCAGAGTTCGCCCCAGTGAACTGCTAATCCATCAGGAATTGTGTGAAGACCCCCAGAGTCAGGAGTATCTGCTCAAAAGCCTGCTTGAAAGAAATATTCAATATCAGCGCTACGAAAAACGCATATCCACTAAGGCCCGCATTTTCTTTGACTCCGTTAAGAAACCCGTCCTGAACAGCTCGGGAATAGATCAAAAATCAGACCAGCGCTATGCCTGGGAAATGCTTTTTGAATACATGGAGTCTTGCTCCATTCAGGCAGAACTCGTCAAAATCGAAGAGTACAGAATTGATGGGAAACTGCTCATGGACTCGAACACTATTCGAAACCTCGAGTTGATCAATTCTCAGTATCAGGATAGCAAGGAAAGCAGTCTGCTTGCTGTATTGGATCGGACTTCAAGCGCAGCTGGAGCAAGACAACTCAAGCAATATCTGCTCAACCCATTGTTGAATCAAGACTCTATCAACGCACGCCTTGATATCGTTGAGGCCTTCAAGGAAAACCGGGAGACACTGGATCAAACCATTGAGCTTCTCAAGGGAATGTATGATCTGTTCAGACTTTCCAATCGATTACTTAATCAACACGCCAATGCTAGAGATCTGATCGCTATACAAAAAAGTCTGGCCATCCTGCCAACCATTCAGAAAATCCTGCCAGCAATAGGAATCGAAGTCCCTCTCGAAGAAAACCTGGAGACTCTCGTATCCACAATATCAAGAGCTATCGTTGATGACCCACCTGCAAAGATCACTGAGGGTGGTTTGTTTCAAAGAGGCTATCACAGCAAACTCGACGAGATTCTGGACCTGCAGGAAAATGCGGACTCTCATCTTGAGGCACTGGAAAACAAGGAAAAAGAAATCACGGGCCTCAAGTCCATGAAGATTAAATACAACAAGGTCTTTGGTTTTTATTTTGAAGTACCCAAATCTCAGAGCTCTCAGGTTCCCGAGAGATTCATTCGCAAGCAGACCCTGACCAATGCAGAGCGCTACACTACCGATGAATTGAAAGAGAAGGAAAGAGCAATCCTTCAAGCCCGGGAGGAAGCACAAAAGCTTGAGTACAAACTGTTTCAAGAACTTCGCAAGCAAACACTTGATCAAGTACAGACCATTTATCAGTGGGCAGTCTACCTCGCCAATCTCGACGTACTTTGCAGTTTTGCCAGTCTGGCCTTTGAGAACAATTACTGCAGACCGATCTTCCATGAAAATCTAACCATTGAAGTGAGTGAAGGACGTCATCCGGTCGTTGAAGCATTTTCCACCAGCTTTGTACCCAATGATCTCTTTCTTTCACAGAATACAGACCTGGTTCATCTCGTGACCGGTCCCAACATGGGAGGGAAATCAACCTATTTGCGTCAGGCCGCTATCCTGACCATCATGGCTCAAATGGGAAGTTTTGTTCCTGCAAAGTCCTACAACGCCATGATATTTGAGAGAATTTTCACTCGCGTCGGTGCTTCCGATGATTTGGCCCAGGGCAAGAGTACCTTTATGGTAGAAATGGCCGAGACTGCTTATCTACTTGGTAATGCCAATCCACGAAGCCTGGTCCTTCTTGATGAGGTCGGTCGTGGTACAGCCACATTTGACGGACTCAGTCTGGCCTGGAGTGTCCTGGAATATATTTTGGAAGACGTCGACTGCCTGACGCTTTTTGCTACTCACTATCACGAGCTTACGGGCCTTCAACAACTGGACTCCCGAGTGAAAAACTATTGCGTCACTGTTCTTGAAAGTGGCTCCGAGGTCTTGTTTCTTCATAAAATCAAAAGAGGAACTGCAGATCGCAGTTACGGGATTCATGTGGCCAAACTGGCCGGGATGCCATCCAAACTGATTCGAAGGGCCAACTCTCTGCTCAAGGAGCTAGAAGCCTCCAAGAGCACTGTGATCGGATTAGACACAAAAACCAAACAGCTCGCAGTCAAAGCCAAACAATCCAGCTTTCCGGGGCTAACTGTTCCAGTAGAAGCAAACGGCACGGAAACCCTGGAAAAATTGCGGGAAATTAACCCGGACAACCTGACTCCCAGAGAAGCACTTGAACTTCTGTTCGAGCTGAAAGAATCCTTACAAAATGACGAGGCATAATCTAGACTGAGAACCATGACAGAGAACCAAGAGCCAATCAATCTGGGACAAAGTGAGCAGGCCACAAGGCTGGAGAAGTACTTTTACTTCAGTCGCTCTCCTCTCTACTCGGTTTTGTTTGTGGTGCCTCTTTTTCTGGTCTATGAATGTCTTGCCTTGTTGCTCCACAGCCTCCAGATCACCGAGCTTCGCAATGGTGCTGATGTGATGCTTCGACAAATGGCCGGTGTTTTCGGACTGGATCTATTCCCGGCGATTGTTCTGGTTATTCTCGCTGTGTTGGGTGTCATTGCGGGGACCTATCGCAACCAAACCAATATGGAGATGGTACCCAGCTATTTCTTTCTCATGTTTCTCGAATCTGCCATTTTCGCCTGGATGATGGGAAGCATCGCACTCAATGCCACCAATTTTCTACTCAATATACCTGCCTTGTTTGACTTGTCCATGTCGCCAGAAACCAGCGACTTGCTGGTGAATATTATGCTTTCCTTTGGAGCAGGGATTCATGAAGAGTTCTTCTTTCGTCTCGTTCTCATTCAGGCCCTATTGTATCTGGGTAGTTTTGTTTTTCGAAAGGACCCCGAACACCCTCTGTTCAACTGGAACTCCTTTCAGGCACTACTTCTCTCCTCGTTCATTTTTTCCATCTTTCACTATGTAGGCGAATTTGGAGACACTTTTTTATGGACCAGTTTTCTATTCCGATGGGTGAGTGGACTTTATCTGGCAGTACTCTACCTTTTTCGAGGTTTTGGAGTCAGTGCCTGGACTCATGCCTTGTATGACCTCTTTTTGATCCTAGGGCTTCTCAAGTGAACAAACCTAACAATACAGTCAAGGATCTGATCGGCAAGGGTCGGTTTCGCTATCGGGTCCTGGATGAAGAAGTCAGCGGAAGTGACTTGCTGGAACTCAAGGCCGATGAACTCTCCACAATGCACCCGGCAGACCTCGCCGAGAGAATGGACGAGCTTCAAATCAGCGAACAGATCCAACTCATCAGAATACTGCCTGTCGACCATGCGGCTGAAGTCATTACCGAACTTGAGGAAGAGGAGCAGCATCTTCTAGCCAAGGGTCTCATGCCTTCTCGACTCTCCAGTATCCTCGAGTCCATGCCACCAGATGAGGCCGCTGATATTCTCGGACTGATGCCACAGGAAAAGATGGAAGATATTCTCCATCAAATGCAGGAGGAGTCCCGCGAGGAGACTCTGGAACTGCTCTCACACCCAGAAGACAGTGCCGGTGGAGTAATGGAAAAGGAGCTGGTGGATTTTCGACCCGAAACCACTGCAATGCAAGCTCTTCAATCCATCCGGGAGACTTTTGAGTCTTCTGACTTTCTGAGTTACATCTATATAACAAATGCTGAAAATGAATTGGTCGGAGTACTTTCACTCAAGGAGCTGATTCTTTCAAAGTCTGACAGCACACTGGGTGAAATCATGTCATCGGACCCTGTCAGTGTGAGCACTGAAGAGGATCAAGAGAAGGTAGCCTACCTGGCCACTAAATACAGTTTGCAGGCCATTCCCGTAGTCTCAGAGAGTAATAAGCTAGTTGGTATTGTCTCTGCAGATGATATTACAGAGATTATCGAAGAAGAGCACAAAGAAGACATGTACAGAATGGCTGGTGTTCATGAGGATAGTGGAATCTATGCAAACCCTGTACGAGCTGCCGTACTTCGCTTTCCCTGGCTTATTGCTACGGTTGCCGGGGGCATGATTGCTGCCCAGATCATTGAGTCCAACAAGGTAGTGGATCACATCTGGCTACTCTCCTTTTCCCCTCTGATTCTTGGACTGGCCGGAAACGTTGCCATCCAAACCAGCACCATTATCATTCGGAATCTTTCCACTCGACAATTCAGCCAGCCACTATCCTTTCGCTATCTCTACAAGGAAGCCTACACCGGAATCGTGTTGGCCTTGCTCTGTGGAGTCACACTTGGAGTACTCGTGACAATTTTGCACGGCTCCATGGACAAAGGTGTCACGCTGGGAGTTGCTCTCTTCAGCGTTATCCTGATCAGTATTCTCTCTTCAATCCTGATCCCGCTCAGCTTTAACAAATTCAATATTGACCCCGCTATCGCCTCGGGCCCCCTTGTAACTACGGTCATTGATGTAGCCGGTTTGTTTATCTACTTTCAATGCGCCTATTTAATTCTGGCGCGCTTCTTTTCACCCTGACATACGGAGCCAGTCATGCAAAAAATCTATCAGTTCAAGCAAGAAAGCCTCGCGACTCTGCTTGAAGAAGTTGAGACCTCCAAAGTCGTCTTCACCAATGGTTGCTTCGACATTCTCCATCTTGGCCATGCCCGCTATCTGCAAGAGGCCAGAGCCCTCGGAGATTGCCTTGTTCTGGGTTTGAATACAGACAGCTCTGTGAAGCGCTTGAAAGGCCCTCAAAGACCAATCAATGGTCAGGTAGACCGGGCAGAACTCCTCCTACATTTACGATGGGTGGATTATGTGGTCCTTTTTGATGAAGAGACCCCACTTGAACTCATTCAATCAATCTCCCCGGAAGTCCTCGTTAAAGGAGGAGAC
>Ga0255770_10000730_pt1 | contig 30847 bp, 16 predicted proteins | sample 071ome_22_FD_179968 | JGI IMG/M metagenome (GOLD analysis project Ga0255770, IMG submission 179968) | Coastal salt marsh microbial communities from the Groves Creek Marsh, Skidaway Island, Georgia - 071404AT metaG (version 2) | ecosystem: Environmental > Aquatic > Marine > Intertidal zone >...
ACCGCGGACGCACGGCGAGCGCGACGGTGTGAGGGAACGCACGAATGTGCATGGGGACATCCATCCATCCATCCATTCGAGGGCTCAGAGAGGCTTAGGGTTGAGAGATGTGGACAAAGAAGACAAAGAGACAAACGCGTTGGAATGATGTGGGTAATAATGAATGTACAACGACGACTGCGATTTCGCGCGAGCGTCATCTCCACGCGCGATCGTCCTCTGCGTCGTCGGCGAGGCGCTTGACGACGCGAACGGCGACGACGAGGGCGATTAAAGTGGCGACGAGGAGGACGTGGGAGAAATCGTCGTCCAAGGCGTCGAAAGACGCGGAGGGCGCTACGCGAGTATAGAAGACGTCCAAACCGTGCGCGAGGAAGTGGACGTTGGATTCGAGCTCGGCGGGGGCGGTGATGATGCCCCGGAGACGGGAGACGGTGTGGCGGTGGGTGACCCAAGAAGACGGGAAGACGGGGATGACTTCGGAATACGGAACGAGGCCCTCCTCTCGATCGGCGGGCGTCGGCTTGGTTGGACGACGAGGATCGAGAAATCTCTTGTCCACGGCGGTGACTTGGTCGTTGGCGGTGGCGATGAGCACGGCGGGTTCGGTGATCCCGCGCTTGGAGCGGGTGACGGCGAGGAACTTGGCCTCGGGGCGGATGTAATAGCTCTGGCCGATGACGCGCAGCGCGGGCGGAGAGAGCGAGGACGCCGTCTCGTTTTGCGGCGCGCCGAATATAGACTTGTACACTAAACTTCCCACCGCGAGCCCGCGTCGGTCTTCGCCGTCGTCAAACATTTCTAAAACACTCATCGCGTACCTTTGGGCGCGGGTGTTAAAGTAATGATAGGCGACCCAGTTTTCATAGACGACGGCGCGCGCCGGACCGCGAGCGTCGCCGTGCCTGACGCGGTACAAAATTCTCCCAGTGACGCCGTCGATGAGGCTGACAAAGAGCGCGGTTGAGTCGCTCGTGGCGATGAAAATAGTATTTGGATTCAAGTACTTGAAGAGCGTCGATCGATCGCCCGGCACGTGGACCCAGGAGTGAGTAGTCTCGCCTCTCATTGGCTTGGACGCGAAACCGACGATTTCGCCCCGCTCTGGCGGAAAGCTCACCGTCCACGCGTGTTGCGACTCAAATCTCGACGAAGCATCGTCTTCAGACGACGCAAAGAGTCTGTACCCGCGCACTTCGTTCGATTCTTGATCCACCTTGTAGTACGACATGCGTTTTATGGCATCCTTGGCGGCGAAGCGCGCGGCTTCTTCGTCATTCGGATACGCGACGGCGACGCCTTCAGAATCGACGAGCACGAGACCGCTCTCCCCGCTCGGTGTCGAAAACGGAAGCACGTGCGCGGCGCGAATCGGCATCTCGCGAATTGGACCAAAGGTTTCACCCGTGAATTGATTGACGACAATCAAAATCGTCGACGACGCTTCCGGATCGTCGGCGAGCGCGAGGGCGTAATCGACGCTCGGATCGCCGCCGATGGGGGTCCACTCCATCAATCCAACGAATTCGACGCTGCGACGACCAAAAAACCTCTTCCAGAGCGTTCTTCCGTCACCGTTGTGCAGCGCGACGAGGGATCCACGCTTGGAGAGCATTAAGATTGATCGACGAAACCCGTTGGCGTCGCGTTTGGCTAAAAGTTTGCTTTTATCCGAGGAACGCAACTTGACCAGTCGCGCCATTTCCCCGCGACCGGCGCGCTTGAACCTCGCCTTGATGGATAACACCTGCATCTCGGCGCGGTCGTACAGGGAGAGTTTGGCGACATCGCCCGCGTCGTCCATGCCCTCGATGGAACGTTCGGGTAAGCGACCAAACATGACTTCGGTTGCTTGCGAAGACGCTTCCTCGCGCGTCCACGCGACGTCGCCTCGCGACGAATGAAAACTCACCGTCGCGTCCTCGTCAACGGTGATGAAACCATCTCTGGCGGCAAAGGCGCGAAGGAGCGGTGCGGCGCGCTTGAATCGATCGCCTCGACGCGTTTTACCGAGCGGTGTGGACGCACCGTCGAGGATTGAAATCGCGCTTCCGATGTACTCCATTTCGCCCTCGCTTCCGGCGACGCGCTCGGCGAAGACAGCCCCGACGACGGCTTTCGACGCATCCTCGCCGAAAAGCGACACAGTGGACATGATGGGACACGCACCGCCGTCGAAAATTTTCACCGCCTCTGCGACAGCTTTTTCGGCATTCAATTTACCGAGCGCGCATCCGCGGTTTGATTTCAACACAAAGACGCCCGCGCTCTTCGCCGCGGCTTCCGCGCTCGAGTCGCCTCCTCGCAACGCGTGAAACGCAACCACCCGCGCATCCGCCCCGGGCGGAAGTAAATGCGCCGGCGCGGCGGACATCGAGACCCCTTTACCCTTCGTCAACGCCTCGACGTCGATGATGACAAACTTGCCCGTCGTCGTCGCCGTAGCGGCGATTGGCTTACCCGACGCTCCGACGCGCACCGCGAAATCATCCACGACGTCTCCGTACTTTGAGCTCGCGCACTTCGCACCGATGATGACCCCATCCTCGCCGCGAATCGACGCCGCACACGGAGAGTTGGACTCCCGATCCCTACCGAGCGCGTAGACGACGACGCCGTCGCTTCCAAAGAAGACGCGCGTCCATTTCGCGTTGAGCGCTTCTTCTCGAATCGTCGCCCTCCAATCCGTCTCCCCGGTTGTTTTCGACCGCATCACCACCTCCCCGCGCGTCAGCGTCACCATTCTATCCGACTCGCCATCGCCCGCGACGACGAGAAGATCGATATCACCTTTAATGTCCCTATGCGCCGCCATTTCCGCGGCGACGTCTTCGCTCGGCGCCGCGTCGCCGTACGCCGCGTCCTCCCACGCCAGCTCCCCAGACATCAAATCGTACGCCCGAAGCGTCTTCCCACCGATCCCAGAGCCAACGATCGCCATTCTTCGTCTCGAAGACGCTTTCCCCACGGCGACGTCAAAGGCTACGAAGGCTGTTTCGGCGTTTTCATCCGTCTCGACGCGTCTCCAACGCGTCGCTCCATCCGTCGTCGACGTCGCCGAGATCCCTTCCTTCGACGCGCACATCCATCTAGACGGCGTCCACGTCGACGTCGCGCACGCGTCGACGAACCCGATGGACTTGTGTATCCAATCCCGAACCCCGACGCGGTCTTCTCGCGTCCCCGTCGTCGTCGCCGCGTGCGCGACGGACGGAACCGTCATCATCATCATCAAGATCGCGGGCGCACTTTTGGGTACCCAAACGCGCGAAAACCCGCGTCGCGACGGACCCGTCGCCGTTCCCGGACGCCGCGATGCGTTTCCCATCTTTACCGAGCGATCGCGAGGTCCCACACGCGTCGCGCGTCCGCCGGCGTGCGACTGACGACGCGAGCGATCGACGGAACGATCCTCACGGAGGCAACACAAAAACCCAAACAGACGGCGTTAAAACACCCACAATACGATAACGAACGGTACACGCGACAGAGTTCGGTACGCGACGAACGACGAATCGACGCCCTCTCGCGACAGCGCGACCGGCGTCCCGCGACCGGCGTCCCGCGACCGAACGCCGCGGATTTTCACGCGTTCGTTTAAAATGACCGCGACGACGTCCGCCGTCGGCGCCGTCGTCGACGAGCGCGCGCGAGAGATGTACGAAGACACGTACGAAGCGCTCACGCCCGCGGCGGCGGCGTCGGCGCGACGACGCCTCGACGCGCGCGACGGCGGTACCGGCGCGTTTCGCGCGACGCTCGATGACGGGAAAACGAAATCGAACGGTGATTTGTTCTTCCTCGTGCGCGTGGGCGCGGACGTCCAGCGACGCGACGTGGACGGAGCGGTGTTCGACGTCGATCCGGGCGAACCGACGACCGGGTCGAGGTGCGGGACCGCGGTCGACGGGTCACACCGGCTGGACGATCGCGGAACGGCGGCGAACGCGCGGGCGATGGACATCGACGTCGACGCCGTCGACGGCGCGTCGCTCCTCGCGGTGGATCGCGCGGTGCGATTGGACGGGGAGCTGGCGTTGACTCGGCGCTCGGACGCGGGCGCGACGACGACGACGACGTCCGAGCGGGACGAAATCGGAACGAGGAGACGCGACGACGGCGGGAAGAAGGAAAAGAAGGAAAAGAAGGAGAAGAAGGAGAAGAAGGAGAAGAAGGAGAAGAAATCCCCGGGGTGGAACTTGGCGTCGGCGTCGGGGAAGAAGCGCCAGAGGGAGGGTTGACACGAAAGTAAAGAGTTGTATTCTATTGACAGGAGGTTTGTCCAAACGATCGAACGCCCTCACACGTCGACGCCTCGCGCGTGTTCGGGTTCGTCGAACGCGCGACGCGATGCCGACCGTCGTCGTCTCCGCCGTCTCCGACGCGACGCGCACCGCGACGCCCGCGAACGGACGCGCCGAGCGTCGAGCCGAGGCTCAAAAAATCATCATCCTTCGTCGGCAGAGCGAACGAATCCAACGCGCACGCGGCGCCGCGTGCGCCGCGGCGGTGTCGATCGCGCTGACGACTTGGACGGCGATCCCGGCGATGGCCTCGCCCGGGTCCAAGCCGGCGCCGCTCGTCTCAACCGAAGAGGGATGCACGGTCAAGGCGCTGGATTCCTTCGCGGACGTTCGAGCCAAGTTTTCGCTCGAGGTGTCCACCGGCGCGCTCCCGGAAGCGGTGTTGACGCTGGGAGGGTGCGATTACTCCGGGAAAAACCTTCGCGGGAAGATTTTGTCCGGGGTGAACGCGGACGGGACGAACTTTGAGGGGGCGGACCTGTCGGAGACGGAAATGTCGAGGACGAGCGCGAGGAACTCGAACCTTCGAGGGGTCAACTTTGCGAGCGCGAACGCGTACGAGGCGAGGTTCGACGGAAGCGATTTGAGAGGGGCGAATTTCGATGGGGCGTTGTTGAGCAACGCGACGTTTGGGAAGGGTGAAGATGGGAAGTGGGCGAACGTGGATGGTGTCAACTTTGACGGGGCGTTGGTGAGCAGCAGCGACGCTCGGAAGTTGTGTCAAAATCCGACGCTCGACGTCGAGGGCGAAATCGCAATCGGGGGGTGCTGAGATTGGTGGAGCAACGGTTTTAAATTGAAAGTCTAGTACCGGTACGTATAAACATGCGCCTGCGATGTGCGGCGATGTGTGTTGTAATAGTGATAACTTTGGTCGTCGTGACATCTAAAATAACTGGTTTGGTTTGGTTTGTGGGAAATCGTCGTCTGGCGGGCGGGCGGGCGTCTTCGGAATTTACATGACGTTCTTGACGACAAAGTTGAGTTCCGGACGTTGCTCGACAGCCGTCTTGGCGGCTTCGGCAGAGGCGACCGCGACGGAGGTGGCATCCTTTCCGCGCACAGCCTCGAGCGCGTCGGCGAAATCCTTAAAGTCCTTTTGGGTGGTGCCCAAAATTTGTTCGCGGCGCTCTTGGCGTTCCTCATCCGACACCTTGAGGAGGTGACGCATCAAAGCCGTGTAACCCTTGGCGTCTGGAAGCTGGTACGAATCAATGTCGCCGATGGTACCGATGATGCTCTTCGAGAGCTCTTCCTTGCCAATCTCCAAGTTTCTCAAAAACTCGACAGTGCCGTCGTAGTTGTCAAGCGTCTTCAACAAGTTTGGATCGCGATAGGACAAGTAAGTGAACATGCCGCTGTGCGAATCAAAGTCGCTAAAGCCACCGTATGCGCCACCAGAAACGCGCACGCGATCCCAGAGCCAGGTGGTGCCCAACAACTTGTTGATGACGTAAGAGCTACCGTGAAGCTCGTAGCCCGCCTTGTACAAGTTGGCCGCCTTGCCGACGTAGTTGACTTGCGTCGGCACGGTGAGAATTTCGTTTTGCTTCGCGTTGATGCCTGTCCATTGCTCAGACTTGCCCGCACCGGTGGCCGGGAGCGAGTTGAGGAAGGCTTCCACGGAAGGCATGGAGAGATCCAAAGTCTTGGCGTCAGCCGTCAAGTTGGTGATGCTACCGGCGCGGTTGTTGAGGCACGCCGAGATGGTGTGGAGATCGTTGAGCACGCCTTCCCAGTCCGAATCCACGCGCTTGGTGAGTTCACGGAGGTAGTCAAGCTGCGCCAAGCCACCCATTTGTTCGCTCACCCAGCCCGAGGTGGAGTCTTGCGCGTCGAGGCGACCCGCGGCGATGCTGTGACCCGAGCCTTGGACGCGCGACTCCATACCCGCGCGCGTCTCGAGGACGAGCTGCTTGAAAATGTTCCTGTCGTCAAACTTGGCTTCAAGCATGAGCTCAGACATCAGTTCGTGGAGGATGCCAACCTTGTCACTCGTAGCCTTACCGCGGACCACCATGTAGGCTTGCATCTCATCCGTACCGCGCATGCCAGATGTGAACGGAGACACCGAGATGCCTCCGGTTTGGGCGCTGATGAGCTGATCAAACTCGACAAAGGACTTCGTCTTGGTACCCATGCGGCCGAGGGCTCGAGTCCAGAGCGGAACGAGCGGCAGCAAGTGCGCTGGGATGGTCTTCAAGTCGAGCAAATGCTCGGCGTAGAGAATGTCATTGGTGAACAAGTCGTGGGTGAGGAGCTTGGTTTCGCCGACAGAGGACATGTCAGACGGAATTGACTTGGCCTCCTTCGGAATATCGCTCAACGCGAGCGTCGGGACGCAGGCGAGCGCCTCCGGGGAGTCCGGAGTCTCTTGAAGCTCCTTGAGTTCCTTGGTCGCCTTCACCATGGCTTCGAGGTCTTCCGGAGACATGCTGGCACGCTTGGCGTCCAACTTGCCTTGTTCCTCCGCCGCTTCATTGGCGGCGAGAGAAGAATCCGGGTTGAGTTCAACAGTGACTTGGTGCGTGTTCTCGATGAGGAGTTGACGCATGAGCGGGCGGAACACGTCTTCAGACGCGATTCGAGCCTTGAGCTTGGCGAGCGGTTCCTCGAAACGAAGCGGCTCGAAAGGATCACCCTCGTAAAGCCAGGTGCTCATCGAGCGGAACATGAGGGACAAACCGCGCGGGAAGCGGCCGGTGTTGTTCTCTCGAAGGCTGAACTCGATCGAGTTGATGCTCGCATCGATGGCTTCTTGAGTGAAGCCCTCTTCGGCGATCTTCGCGATGGTGTCGTGAATCAGCTTTTCAACCTTTGGAATGTCCTCTTGGGCGACGCCGCGAAGACCGAGTGCGTACGTCGGCTGACGGAGCTCATCCTCCAAGCCATAGCCGACGATGGCTTCACCGAGGCCAGACTCTTCGAGCGCCAGGCGGAGCGGCGCAGAGGCGGAGCCCATCAAGAGATTGTCCAAGAAGCCAACCGCGAGGCCGGTTTCTGGATCGAAAGGCTCTTCGCTGAGAAGCCAGTTAACTTGGACAAAGGACTTTTGCGCATCCTCGCCTTCACCCGTCGAGTACGTCTTGACGACGCGCTTCGGCGCGGTGAAGAACTTTTGGGTGCCGATGGAGCTGTCCACTTCACGACGATCGAATTCGTCGAGGAAGGAAGCCAAGAGCTTGAGTCGATCCTCGACGTTGTCGTCTCCATAAAACCACATGCGAGAGTTGCTCGGGTGGTAATACTTGCCGTGGAAATCCTTAAACTCTGCAAAAGTGAGTTCCGGAATCACGCGCGGGTCTCCACCGGAATCGACGCCGTAAGTGTTATCCGGGAAGAGCGCTTGTTGGCACTCGCGCGCCAAGACGGAATCCGGGGACGAGTATACCCCCTTCATCTCGTTAAAGACGACCCCCTTGAATGTCATCGGACCGTCGACGGCGTCGAGTTCGTAGTGCCAACCCTCTTGCTCAAACGTCTTTTCGTTGTTGATGCACCGAGGGTGGAACACCGCGTCGAGGTAGACGTCAACCAAATTTCTAAAGTCTTGCAAGTTGCACGACGCCACCGGGTACGCCGTCTTATCCGGCCAAGTCATGGCGTTGAGAAACGTGTTGAGAGACCCCTTGATGAGCTCCACAAAGGGCTCCTTGATGGGATACTTTCGCGACCCGCAGAGCACAGAGTGCTCCAAAATGTGCGGAATCCCCGTAGAGTTGGACGGCGGCGTTCTAAACGTCACGCCAAAGGTTTTATTCTCGTCTTCATTGCTCAGAGACATGACCTCTGCGCCCGTCTTGACGTGTCGAAACAAAAACGCCTTGGCGTCGTACTCGGCAATGTAATCCTCTCTCACGAGCTCAAACCCGTGCAAGTTGGCTGGCGCCGTCATCTTCGCAAACTCACTCGCCGCTTTCGCCGGTTCCGAAACCGCCGAAACCGTCGTCATCGCCCCGCGTCTCGGCGCAACGGCTCGACGCGCGTCGTTTTTCGCAGTCGTCGTCGCCTTTGTTCCTCGAACCCCCCGCGTCGCCGCCACCGTCGGCGTCGAACGTCCCGTCACCGCCGTCATCGTCGTCATCGCTCGCATCGCCATGTCTGTCGTCGTCGTCTTGATCGTCGGCGTCGGCGTTCCCTTTACCGCGCCTCGCAGATGCGTAAGTGCGATTGATGGATTAGCACCAAAACTCGCGTCCGTGAATCGTCCAAACCCGAACGCCCTAGCCACGCGCGCCGCGATCGCTGCCGTTCCCCGTCGTCGTCTTCCGATGTGCGATGCAATCGTCGTCGTCGTCGTCTTGATCGTCTCGATCGTCGTCGGCGGCGTCGTTCAGTGGCGAGAGGTGCGTCGTGTCACGGACACGTCACGCGTCAATCGGGGTGGTCCGAGTTCTATCACACTGTTTGCTCATATATGTTATGACCAGCGCTTTGGCTCGGGATAGGGCAAAGATTCGCGATGATTCGTGAAGCGTGCGGCACACGACGACGCCGACGGGACGGACGATCCATCTTTCGCGCGACGTGAAACGAAAGAGAAGCGATCTATTCGGAACCTCCGACGCGCATTCGTGTTCGTGACGACGACGACGACGCGCGCTCGTAAAGTGAAAAGTGAAAAAAGAAGGTTTGAGAGAATAAGATGATGATGATGATGTCTTCGATGTCTTTGTTGAGAACGACGAAGGTCAAGGCGACGAACGGCGCGAAGGGTGGGAACAACCGAAGCGCGCGAAAGGCGGTGATGCGACCGATGCACCATGGCGGGATGGCGTCGAGAACGAAGACGGTGACGCGAATGTTACCGCCGGGTGGAGGCATGCCCGGGGGTATTCCGCCGGGTATGGACCCGAAAAAGTTTGCCGAGATGCAAAAGGCGTACGCAGAGGCTATGAAGGACCCGGAGACGGCGAAAAAGGTTAAGGAGCAGATGGCGCAGATGCAGGGGATGATGCAGAATCCGATGGTGCAGCAGCAAATGCAAGCGATGAATAACATGGTGGCCAACCCGGATATGCAGCGACGCATCGCGGGGTTGAAGGATGACCCGGCGTTTGCTGACTTTTTTGATGATTTGAAGAAGAATGGACCGGGGGCGATGATGAAGTGGGCGAACGATAGAGAGTTCCTCGCGCGATTGAACGATGCGCTCGGTGGCGAGGAAGCGATCAGAGCGGCTGCCGGTGGTGTCGCGCCTCCGGAAGCGGCGGCGGCTCCTGCGGTGGCTGCGGCTCCGGAAGTTGAGACGTTACACGATGCGGCGCGATACGGGGACGTTGAAGCGGTGGAGGATTTCATCGCTATCGGCAAGGATATCAACGCGCGCGATTCTTCGTCCCGCACGCCGATCCACTACGCGATTGCGTTTGGCAAGGGTGACGCGGGCGAAGAAATTTTCAACATGCTTCTCGAGGCGGGCGCCGATTTGACAGCGGTTGACGAAAAGAAGAACACTCCCTTGCACTACGCGTGCGGCTACGGTAAGCCTTTCGCCGTCAAGGCGCTCTTAGCGAAGGGTTGCGCGACGACGACTACCAACGGCACTGGTAAGACGCCGCTCGACCTCGTCAAACTTGAATCGAAGAACCCCATCAACGCGGACGAGGAGTTGCTCGCCTCTCTCGCAGCCTGAGCACTCGATACGATTCTAAAATATTGTTATTAAAATCTATTGAAAGGTTGTTTCCTATTTCAACTGTTTGCGTCTTATTTTTTGTGTTCTTGTCATTATTTCTCGTTCACTGAACACACTAGCTTTACATATCTCGTCCCGGAAGTTTGGAATAGTCTTCGGCGTATGAGTCGGCGATGAAGCGCTTAAAGATAACCTCCGCACCAACCGTGAGCAGACGTGTGAGGGCGAACCATCCTGTCTTTTGCGTGGTGAGAACGTATTCGTTACCCGGGGGGGCGTTCGCACCGTCGCCTTGGGTGTCTTCCCCATCGCCGATAATCTGCATGTGGTACGAGTACATGCCCATCACGAGCGACGTGACGAGACGAGCGCTGATGAGACACGGCAGTATACGCATTTCCAACGGCGTGAGCGGATAGACGCTCTGGATACCCGCCAACATGACAGACATATCGCGGACGGGATACTTTTTCTCCAGACAGCAGTAAGCCATGGCGATGGCGATTTCGTTGACTCGCCACGACACGACGACGTCACCAAAATCAATAACGCCAAACTCGGCGTCTTGAGGCGACACGACCGGATCCACCGATTCCAAAGCTATGATGTTCTGTTCATTCAGATCGTTGTGCAAGACACCGACGCGCAACATTTCACTCACGGGTTGTACTAGGTGTTTAAAGGCGTTAAAGACGGTGTTGCACATCATGATGCGCGTTTCATCCTTGAACAAACCTCGCATGATGAGGTCTGTCATAAAGTGTTGCACATCCATGAAAAAACGCAGATCCCAAAGCCTGGAACGGCTCGCCAGCACTTGCCAGCACAGCGCGTGCTGCTCGATGTACGATGCCGATGCGGCGTCCACGTCACCAGCTCTCGCCTTTTGGATCTCAAGTTGGTGCGGCAACGGCCACTTGGATAACGCCTCGCAAATTCGTCCAACAAAGACGCCGCTCCTGTACACAAACTCTTCGGGGTGCGGCATGGGGACTTGAACGAGCAATTTACCTCTGACAAAGGTGAGTACTCGCATGGTGTGCGCGACTTGGTTTCTGGCAAGAAAGGTGACTCGCATGCAGTACTCAAGCTTGGCACCCTTTGTACCCGCCGGAACGAGTTGCACCGTCCCGTTCGGTCCGGGAGTGGTATACATGGCGAGCTTCGATCGAACGACTCGGGAGCAAACGATGCCTTGATCTTGAAGAAACATCATCACGCGCTCTTGAGCCGCGAGCACACTGCGACTCACGCCCGAGCTATCCTTGCCATTGTGCACCTTGACGACGTACTCTATCTCCGCGGGCCTCCCCGTCTTTGGATCCGTCGTTCTCGCCTTGAAGTACCAATTCTTATCGTCATAAGACGCCAACTCTCTCATCGAATCGCGTCGAATCTCTCCTAAGTCGTAGTGCTCCACGAGCAGACGATAAATATCATCCGCGTCCACCTTTGGTCGCCGAATCTTCCGCTCCGTCTCGTCCAACAACGTCACCGGCACGTTTGTCACAGAACTCGTCCCCAATCCTTTCGGCAACTGAAACGGCACCGGCGTCGTTTTCCTCTTCTTCGCACCTCCATCCTTATCGTCGTTCTCTTCAGACGACGGCACGAGTCGCACCGTCCCGTTGATCCCCAAGCCCCCGACGTCCCGCGCGTCCCCGTTTCCCGCCTCCATGTGTTTCCTCAGCGTCAACTCCATCGGGTTCTCCTCGCGACCACCACCACCACCACCGTATCGCCCGTCCACACCGACCGTTCCCCGCTGTTTCCCCGCCGCCGCGGTCGCCGTTCCCGCCATGCCGTCAGAGTGACACAAAGAAGAGCTCTTTTCAGTCCAATCCAATCCACTTAATTTCAATTTTCACCCACGACGACGACGACGACGACGACGACGACGACGACTAAACGAAACGAAACGAAACGAAACGAAACGATCCCGTCGCGCTCGTTCACTGCACGCGGATCTCGCGTCCGTCGGCGCGTCGTCCGTCGGCCTGTGGTTCCACGCTCTCAACTTTCGTCGCGCGTCGCGCATCACCCAGAACCGATGACGACGACGACGACGAAGACGACGACGAGTCATGTTTTGAGTTAAATACCACGTGTCCGAATAAATACACACGGAACGTCGATCGGGCGCGTGTTCGCATCCAACCCGCATAGAAACTCGTGATGATCACTAGTATCGATAGCGCCATGGCGTTGATTCATAAAGGGTATCTAGTGTATAGAAACTCGGACTTACGGTACGTGATCTATCCAATTTTATAGTGTGTGGTATGAAGAAGAAGTATACACCCGATGACGGGTGGATCCGCGGATGGTCGACGCGCGCGAGTCGGCGACGCGACGCGCGAGCGGAACGGCGCGCGCGGAGTCCGCGGAACGGAGCGCGCGGCGGGGTATTCTTCGTCGTCATTCGCGAGTCGGCGAGATAGACGGGTCGAGACGCGCGTCGACGCGGCGGTAATCTTCAGTCGCGCACGCGTTCGCTGAGTCAGTGTGGCGCGTGCCGCTGGTCGAGGGCGAGCGAATCGAATCGAACGTCGATCGAGCGTCGCGACGACGATGGCGACGATGGCGACGATGCGTCGAGCGGCGGTGACGACGACGGCGGCGGCGGCGACGACGTCGCGCGGAGGACGGAAGGGTGACGTCGCGCGGAGGACGGTTCGAGGAGGACGACGGGGCGTCGTCGTCCTCGGCGGACGAGCGGGACGGGACGCGGGCGGCGACGACGACGACGACGATCGCGCGCGCGGATCGAGACGAGGAGGACGAGGACGGCGGGTGATGGTGAGAGCGTCGATGGCGACGAGCGCGGCGGTGTTCGGGGCTTTCGTGGACGCGTCGCACGAGACGCAGTACGCCGGGGCGAAGAAGAAAAAGAAGGACGAGGGAAAGGGAAAGGCGAAAGGGAAGAAGAAGAAGAAGAAGAATTGCGGTTCGAGCAGTTCGAGTAGTAGTAGCAGCAGCAGCAGCAGCAGTTCGTCTTCGTCGTCTTCGTCGTCTTCGTCGTCTTCGTCGTCTTCAGAGGACGAAGGTGTACGAAGCCGTCGGATGAAACTCGCGAGGGCGAACAATATGAACGCTTTGCACGACGCCTTGGCGGGCGTCGTCGGCGGTAAAGGTGGTGGGGGAAGCAAGAAGAACAAGGGTGGTAAAACTAAAACGACGACAAAGATGAAGGATAAAACTTCGTCGTCGTCGTCAAAGAAGAAGAAGAAGGGGAAAGGGAAGAAGAGCGACGTCTTGGCGGCGTTGAAGAACAAGCTCGGCAGGGTTGTTTCGCAAAAGCAACAAGAAGAGGCGCTGCGAGCGAACGCGATGGGTGCCGGTTTGGACGTGATTGACGTCGAAACGACGGCATCGGGTCAACAAGCGAGCGCGTCGTCATCTGTGGCGCTCAAGACGATTGGGTCGTGCCCGCTCGTCGCCCCCGTCGTCCTCGGAGACGCCACTCGAGAAGTGCCCATCGCCATGGTGGAAATTTGCACCGGTAAGGATTGCGCCAAGCGCGGCGCGCGGGACATTGTCGACGCTTTACAAGGCGAACTTCCCAGAGGTTGGGCGTGTAAAGGAAGCGGTAAGTGTATCTCGAGCTGTAAACGCGGCGTTAACGCGCGTTTACACACCGCTATTGGATCTGAAAAGTTTTCCTACCTCGACGAGGCGTCGGCTCGCGCGCTCTTCGTACCCATGGCTCTGGCCACGAACGAGCTCAACGCATCCTTTGACGAAGACTTCGAGCCCGCGAGCCCGCGTGGAAGACGCAAATCTGCCATTTTGCTCCAAGCTGAAGAGATTTCAAAACGAGTAGAGACCGACTTTGAGACGAGCGTCCCCCCGGGCTTCATGCCAAAGTTGACTTGAGTCATCGATCGATCGCATCACATTGTAACAAGGAACGCACGACGAGTAGAATGAATTCTTTGTTTTCTTTGACAATACACGGCGCGCGCGCGGCTACCAAGAATTTCTACACGAGCACCACGTTGACGCGATCCTTATCCCCGAAGGCGTACTTCCAAGACCACGACGGGGAGGTGATGTCGTCCCATCGCTCCGCGACGCCGCCGGCGCCGTCTGGACGAAGAGTCAACCTCTTTCCGTCGGGCACGACGTAACGGACATCGCCCGAGAGCGTCACGTCCTCGGCGTCGAGCTCACCGCTACCTTCGAGAAGAATCGAGCATCGTTCGTTACGCGTGATGAAGTTGCTCCAGTACACGTTTGACGACTCGTTCCAATCGATGCCCTCGTTCTCGACGCTGACGTTGACCAAGCGGCATCGGCCGCTCTTCTCGTCGTCAAACGAAACCGCACCGTCTTTGCACGGACCCATCGGTTGCGTCGCCTCGACGAAGAGGGATCCGTCGACGACGACGTTCCGCCATTGCATCTCGGCGATTTCCAAACGAACTTCGGAGCCAACCTTGATTTCGCCGCCTTGAATCTTTTGCTCAACCACGTCCCACAGTGGACCGATGCTCGGATGTGCGCTGTAGATGAATTGCGGTCCCTTTTCCAAGTACGCCGACACCGGATAATCGTCTGGAGAGGGATGCGCGACGTCACAACGCGTCAACAAATCACTCGCGTTGCGGAGCAAATCCAAGAACGACCCATCCGGGGTTTGCGCCAGGTTCGTAGACTCTGGCGGACGCTTCTTCTTTGCGCTGCTCGTAATGCGCCGGCGGAGCGTGTAGAGAACAAAGGTTGGGAGATCTTCCCAGTCTTCGGCACCGAGACGAGTCTTAGAGTGTCTCATCAGCGCGTCGGCGATGTTTTGCATCGAACACTCGAGTCTTCCACCCTTGGTGCCGTCGTCGCGCACCGGTTTGGTTAGGTTGACCAACATGCCCGGAAACGCCGCACGCGCCGAGACGCCGAGCGCCTTTCGGATTTGCTTCAAGCCGATATATAACACATTCGTGTTCGCCGGGTAAGCGCTCTCAGTGCTACCCGCTTCCGACGCCTTATCTTTAATTCCAAGGCGCGCAAACTCGGTGTATTCAACGTTGGAAACACCGTACGTAAACTCATCCGTGATGGTGTTTTGCTTTTCAAGGAGCACGTTGACGCCCTCGGAAGCGCCGATGTGGCGTTCGCAGCTCGCGAAACCGAGAGATTTTTCACCCTTGGCACCCACGCCGGAGAGGGACAAGAGGGTCGTGTCCGTACCCGCCATTGGATTGGTGATTTGTCTCACCACACCGCCGATGCGACCTTGAGACTCGAGCCAGTCAAACACACCCTCGTCAAGCATCAACTTCCAAATCGCGCCGTGTCCACCCGGCTTGAGCGCAATCTTTGCCAAATCCTTCGCGACCCATTTACCGCAATCGAGAGAAAAAACGGGCACGAGCGGTTGCTCAAACAAGCGATAACCAGTTTCGCCGCGCCCGAACCAATTGTTTTCCCTAAGCAAAGTGGAGATGCGTCCGTGATTGCCCTTTGCCGCGCTTGTCATCACCGCCACAGGCGTTTTGTGTTGCTCCCCCGTGAGCTTGTAATACAGCCACTCCCGAGCCGTGAGATCACGAACGAGACCTTCAATCAAGGGGCGACCATTGTAGGGAAGAAGCGCAGCCGGTAAACTCTCGCCCGTCTCTGCGTCGACGAGGCCGAGTCGATCACCGGCGCCGCCGAGAGGATAAATCTCAGCCATGCGGGGAAGCTCCTCGAGGCCCCAACGAGATGCCGTCGCCGCAAACTCTCCTTGGTTCGCGCGCAAGTCCACCCCGGGGGGGACGTGCATCGTCACCTCACCCGGAACGCCAGAGCAATCGAGACCGTCGCACTCGGAGCCGCTGTGCGTCTGCGCCGGTTCACCCGTGAGAGATTCGAGACAGAGCTCCAAGGCTACGCACTGATAACCGACGACGCCTCCGAGCATGTCGTAAAACGTCTCCACCTTTCTCAAGCACGCGAGCAAGGCGTCGACGTTCTCGGCACACTCCGCTTCTGTAAGCTTGGACGCTGATCCAGTGCTCGGGGATTCAAACACGTGCTCTTGTCCGCAAGCCACGCACGCGAGCACCAAGTACCTATCGCGCGCCGGCATGTCCGCCACCATTCGACACACGACGCCTCCTCGACTCATCCACGCGCGCACGCGCGCGTTCGCCTCCATGAGCGCCGCCTTGACTTCAAACACATCACCGTCCTCGCTTCGATGTTCCGCAACCGCCTCCAAAACCGTATCCCTCGCCAACCGAGTGAACTCCAACGCGTCTCGAATCCCGTCAACCGTCGCCCGAAACTCGTCATCCGGCGTCGACGAGCTCAACCCTGGATCCGCCTGCACCGCGTAACACCTCCCACTGCCACCACGGGTCAACTTTCTATCACCCTTACGCGCCCACAGCGCCCCCATCGGGCTCCCACACGTCGACGAAGAAGTCAACGAGGAAGAGGAGGACGAGACTGAAGGCGCCCGCGTCAATCCATTCCGCGACCGTCTCCGTCTACCCCGCGTCGCCCATCGCGTCGACGTCGCCGCCGTCGTCGTCGTTCTACACACCGCCGCCGCCTGCGTCATCCTCGCTCGTCTCCCGCGTCTTCTCCTCGGCGTTCCGGTCGACAATCAACGAAATCAAATCGATAAAGTGCGCGTCGTCACGTGGATGACGTTGATTATAATCCACACGACCGTCGCGCGTCTCGTCGGTCGATGGATCGACCCTCTCTGCGTCACCGACCGACGGCGACGACGACGAACGTGAATCGCGGACGAACCGTCTCCCGCGTCGCCGTCTGCGGCGTCCGTCGTCGTTTCGGGCGCGAACGCACAAAGTCCAAAAATCAAATCCTTTCGAAAGAAATCTTCCTTTTGGGATAAACGACGAGTGTTTACTCAAGAATTGAGATAGGGGTGTTTTATTTTTTCATTAGTGGCGTCCCGATCTATGTGTTTTTGAGTTTACATACCGTTGACTTGAGTTTAATATTGGTTTCGAGACGTTGGCGGACGACACTCGTCGAACGACACTCGGCGACGCCGCGGTGAACGACGACGACGACGACGGCGACGACGACGACGGCGACGACGGCGACGGCGACGGCGACGACGGACGGAGGAAGAGACTGTGAACGCGGGTCGCGTCTCGTCGTAGGGGTGTTCGAGTCAGCGCCGAATCAGAATGTCGCGCGTGCTAGATTTTCACGGCGTGGCTGACGACGACTCGACGCCTTCGACGTCGACGTCGGACGACGATGACGACGATGACGTGATGTTACCGGTGGTGATTGGAGGACGACGCGGACGCGGCACCCCGAGGCGAGGGAACGGGGCGTACGTGGCGGCGCCGGAAGAGACGGATTCAGAGGATGAAAAGGACGAAGCGTCGAGGAGGAAAAAGGCGGGCGACGGTCAACGAGGAGGGTCGTCCGGAACGGATGGTGACGGTGAAGAGGACGAAGAACGAAGCGATGGAACTGTGGTAATGGTTGGGATCGGTGAGAGAACGCTCGTGTCGGTGGGACGGGCGCGGCAAGACGCGTTTGAGCGGGCGAGGGAACGGCGAGAGCGAGCAAAGGCGACGGCGAGAAGACGCATAGAGTCGCTCGAGCTCGAGCTCACGATGGCTCGAGACGTGGAGACGATGGCGTTGGAGGAGAATTTGCGGATGGTGGAGGATATCCGACGGCGGTTGATGGAGGCGGATGAGGCGTTCGCGGCGGACGCGTCCAAGTTGAGGCAGACGAGAGCTCGCGTGGCGACTGAGGCGCGAAAGGAGACGGATGCGCTCGTCATGCGAGCCGTGGCTGCAGATGCAGAAGCGCGCGAGGCTGCGGAACGCGCGCGAGTCGAAGAAGAGAAGCGAGTAAAGGCGGAGGAGGAAGCGGCGAAGAAGAAGGCGGAGGAAGAGGAGGCGGCGGCCAAGCTCAAGGCGGAGGAGGAGGCAAAGAAGAAGGCAGCTGAGGAGGAAGCCAAGCGAGCGCAGGCGGCGAGCGATTACGTGAGCGGTAAGACGACTGGTGGAGAAGTTCCACGCGTTGCTGCTGCGTCGGAGGCTTTGGAGCAAGAGACGACGCTCGCGAAGACGTTGGCTGAAGCTCGGGCGACGGTGGCTGAATACCAAGCGCATCCGGGGGCGAGAATGGAACGTCGTAAGCTCACGAACGCCATCGTCGTTCACGTGCAGCAGATCGCAGCCACCAAGGAGCAGATTAATAAGAAGAGCCGAGACATCATGATGCTCTTGGTGCAGCTCCAGGAGCCGCAAAAGACGTTTGCGCTTCTGAGCATCGCGAAGAAGATGCTCTCGCAATGCGACGTGCAGGTGGCCAAACTCAATCGTTACGCCTTCGCGCTCGCCGAGGTTGCGGTGCGCATCGCGTGCGATGTCCCGCGATTCGGTGCTCTTCTCGTGGCGCTCATTCACGAAGTGTGCGTAAGCGCCGTGCCCAAGTACTACCCATTCGTTCCGGGCCGTTACGCCACGGACGAAGAGTACTACGGTCTCATGGGTTACACAAAGACGGAAGAGGGCGCCTTCGAGACGACAGATGCGTACATAGATCGCATGACAGGTGTGATGTTGTTCTACGCCGCTTTCGTGCAGGTTGAGGCACCCAACCACCCTCACGGGGTCGACGCCGCTTGGCGTTGGCTTGCTCGCCTGCTCAATCGATGTCCTCCAAATCGTTACACCGCCGCAGCCTTGGACTCTTTCCTCAAAATAGCCGGCTACCGCATGCATAACGAGTACCGAGGGCAGTTTGTCAAGGTGCTGGAGCTCATTCATCGCGAGTTCATTCCAAAGCTCGACGCTAAGAATGAGCCCGATATTCGGCCAGTATCGAGCAGAATGAAGACGTACCTCCAAGAGAGTCTGTACGCCAAGGCTCCCGAAGGTCGCGACATGCCGAACACCGACACGTCCTCCACCACGTTTTGAGTGAGTGGAATCGTGCGCCCTCGAAGGGTGGTAGATAGTTTTTAGAGACCGTTCTCGGTTCAACGTATCAAGTGATGTAGAACGCAGACGTAGACGTCAAAGCCAAACCGGCCCTGCCCCCAGTGCGAGACGCGTCGCGAGCACATCGGCACCCGCGCGCGCCCACGCGGTGAAACCGCCATCGAGCGATCGTATCGTCTTCGCGCCCGCGCGAAGCGTCATTCGTCGCCTCTGAACAACTCGGCGTTCGGATAAAGACGGAGCGAAAGGAGCCGCCAGCCGCTTTTTTGTTGTCAAAATCATGACCGACGGTGACGACGTGCACGACGTCGTGCTCTTTTACTGCTACACCGACATTCCCGACGTGGAGCGCGTCGTTCGAGCGTTGAAAGACTTTTGCGCAGACGGCGCGTTGCTCGGCCGGGTGCTCGTATGCAAGGAAGGTGTGAACGGAACGGTGTGCGCTTCGCGAGCGAGCGGACGGTTGGAAGAGTTCAAATCGACGCTCTCCGCGTGCGTCCCTGCGTGCGGGGAGATGCCGTATAAACGGAGCGTTGCAGATAAACAAGTCTTCTACGACGCCAGGATTCAAGAGGTGCGCGAACTCGTGGGATGGGGCCAGATGGACTTGCCCTACACAAAGACGGCAAAGGTGGTGCACATGAAGCCGAGAGAATTTCACGAAGCGCTCAAGAAGAAGATGGCTGAGAAAGACTTAACTTTGCTCGATTTACGAAACGAAAACGAGGGAATCATCGGTAAATTTAAAGGCGCGCTCGTTCCCGATGCGAGAAACATGCAAGAGCTCGGTCGGTTTCTTGACGACCAAGCGAAAAAAGCGCAAGGCAAGGAGGTATTCATGTATTGTACGGGCGGTATCCGCTGCGAGAAGGCGGCGCTTTATTTAGAAAAGCAGCAGCCAGAAATCAAAACTGTCTATCAGCTGGAGGGTGGTATTCACGAGTATTTGGAAGAGTTTGGGGATGACGAGGATTGCTTGTACCTCGGAAAGAATTTTACGTTTGACAAGCGGGGCGTATCGGCTTCGGGTAAAGACGACGCCGAAGTGTGGCGCTGTCAGCGATGCGCCGAGGGTGAACCGAAACTTACATCGTGCGCAGTGTGTGTTGTGTGTCGATTCCCGCTCGTCTTGTGTGAACGGTGTCAATCATCCGTGGAGACGCGCGGCGAGTGGGTGTGCTCACATCACGCCGCGTTGGACGGAGTGTACTCCTTCCACGCCATTCCGCACCTCGAAGACGCGGATCTAGAAGAGAGAATCGCCAAGCTCAAGCAGATTGAGAACCAATTCTTTAGCACCGATCCAAAGTCAACGGTGAACAAGCGACGCACTCTTCGAAAGTGTTATCACAAGATGGAGGAGGAACTCGACCGAAGACGCGGCGGCGGCGCTCGAGACGTTCGACGCGTCGCCTTTTGTCGCAATTCCGGTCGCGAGCTCGCGGCGTGTCCGGGCGATTGCATGGGCTTCTGGGGTCCGGGTCACGAAATAGCTAGGTAAATTCAATGAGAATACTGTACATTTGTAGCTTACTAACTTAACTGACTACCACCCGCGCGCGACGTCACGACCTCCAATCCAAACCTTCGACGACTTCGAGCGTATTCGCGTCTGGATCTCTAAAGAAAATCGCCGGTCTTCCGCTCTTACTCGCCGTGTACGCCACGCCCTCCTTCTCTAAACACTCAATCAACGGCTGAATGTTCTTCACCCCGATGCAAAAGTGTCGATCCCGTCCTCCGTGCGTCGGTCGAAACTCCACGTGCGTAACGTCTGGGTTCGGCAACTCCATGAGGTGAATCATCTCCGGTCCAATCCACAGCCACGCCCCGCGATAGGGCAGTTTATCCTCTGGACGCTCCGGGTTGATCTCCAACCCGAGCATTCGGCCGTAAAAGTCCATCGAACGCTCGAGCGAGTCGCAGATTATCGCGACGTGATGGACGCCTTGGATTTCAATCGCATTCGCGACCGACTGCGAACGGACGATCACGGACGACGACGCGCGACGCGGACGCGACGCGGCGCGGTGACGAGCGGTCGTCTTCGTCGGTACCGGGGTGACGCTCGCGCGAGCGGTGCGCGACATGGTTCGTTCGTTCGCGCTCACGGCGGGGTGTGACGATGGATGGATGGATGGATGGGTTCCCAGCGCGAGCAATGAGGAGGGGGCTCTCGCGAAGGAGCGGTCTCTCAACGTACTATGCGTATTACTTTCTGTGTTCGCGCGCGCGCGTCGATCACCGAGCGAGCGCAAAAATCGCGCGACACCGATGGCGCTCTTTCTTTTACTCTCGAAAACGCCGATGGACGGTGTCGCGGTCACGAATTTCGCTCGCTCTGATTTCGTTCGCGTCGGCTTTAATACTTCGCTCGGCTTTAATCGAGCGTTTCGCCCAATAGTTCCTCGAACGCGTCGATGAAAACCTCGGGCGGTTGCGCCCCGCCGAATTGAAGACGCTTGGAGCCGTTGGAGATTATAAAGTGCGGAACGCCGTTGATGCCTCGGGCGTACGCGCGCATCTCATCCTCCGTCTCGAGCGTAAATTCGGCGGATGACAAAATTTCCGCGCACTTGTCCGCGTCGAGCGAAGCGGCTCGCGCGGCGTCCAACATGACATCCTTCTCGCAAGGCGCGAGACTTTTGATGAAATACCGCTCAAACATGGCCTCCATGAAGTCGTTTTGCTTGACAGCCGGCGCGCCGGATTCAGGCGGCTCTAAGCTCCCGGCGTACGTCGCCAGGCGGTGCCCGTCGAACGTCGGTCCGACGTTGCCGTCGAGCGTGTACGTCCCGGCGATCCCAGCCTTTGCGAACGCGGCGCGCAAACGCGGCTCAAACCCCTTGACCGTCTCCGCCCCAAACTTTTCGTTGTACCACTCGAGTTTGTTGATGCCGTGCGCGCGAGCTTCGGGCGGGAACCGCCCCCACACGCTGTCGGGAACCAACTGAAATGGACGCCAGCGAACGTCGACGCGCGCTTTTTCCTTTGGAACCCGCGCGATGGCGCGTTCGAGGTTGCGCTTGCCGACGTAACACCAAGGTCAGACGATGTCGGAGACGACGTCGATTTTCAACGTCGGGAGTTTGGACATGATGACCGACGCGCTCTCGGGCGTGGGGTGAAGTGAGGACGGTTAGAGAGTTGAGAAACAGTTACCGCGCGCGCGTGAACCATCTTAAGCCGCACTAAGTAAACTATCTTAAGTGTTACACAATCAATCAATGCGTGGGGGTCTCTAACTAATACTCGGCGAGTTCGTTGATGCCGTGATGCGGATCGGATGACGCTCATTGCGTCGGGAACGTCAGAGTCGGAGTCGGTTGCTGCGTAGAGACTGGCGGCGCGGGCTCGACGACAGTCGGCGCCGGTTGCGGTGGAGCCATCTTGGACACTTTCTCTCTGAGCTCTTCGAGCGTAGCCTTTGCCTCGGCGTATCGTCGCTCCAGTTCATCCTTGTTATTCAGGTAGGCTGAGAACTCGGTTTGAGACGTTTGTCGTTGGCTCTCCGACGTGTTCTTCTCGCGCTCCAACGCGTCGCGATACGTCTTGAGATACTGTAATTTGACATCCATCTTTCTCACCTTGACGTCGAGAACGCCAGAGAGAAGACGATGGATTTCGTGTTCCTCGTCTTGCGCCAGAATCTTTGCTTGAACTGCCGCGGCGACGAGGGCGTGCGCGTTTGCGTCAACCGCCACCGAATTTACATCCTCGCCGCGCGATGCAGCTTTTACAAAAATCTCCAGAGCACACTTTGCGGCGGCAGCGGCGACCCGAGGAGATACCATGCTCGCCAAGAACTCGAGCTGTGACATGGTTGGATTTTGCGAAAAAGCGAAAGGAGCGTCAGCGGCTGAAGGAAGAAGCGCTCCTTGGTCTTCGTCAACGACCACGCCACTCGGAGCGTTACGAACGGAGCGCTCCATCTCGGCAATGTGGTCGTCAACGATAGGCATTCGGACGAAAAACTTCAAGCATTCCTCTTCGTTCTTTGAACCAACGCTCGAAGCGATTTCGGACCAGTTTGGCTCTTCGTTTGGATTGCGGGGAATCGCCTCCAGCAATGCCGAAATCTCTTGCGCGCTCCACTCTTCGTCCACCTCCATGCGATCGACTTGAGGTTCATCAAGGTTGGGATAGAGTGCTTTGACAAAATCCCCGCTCGACTGCGCTTCAGGATACAACCCTGCACGGTAGCAACGCACGCAGATGTTGAAATGATCGATGAAAATGGCGTGATAGAAGACTTGACCGATGAGAGTGTCGCCGCACGCGTTGCACGCAAATTCAAACTTGACTTTGCCACGGTGCAGCGAGTGCAGAGTTGCGAACAAGGCATCCAAGGAACGACGTTCAAAAGGGGCGTCTGGCCTCGCTTCGATCGCGTGACAGAACGCGTGGCTTCCGAGCGCAGTCGTCGCAAGTATCTCGCGGAACTGATACAACTTTCCAGGATTTGCCAAATCGGGCGCTTGCACGGTGAGCGTTCCATCACTCGCGGAGGTAACGCGCGGGAGTCCGCTGACAGGTGCGATATGCAATCTGAAAACGTCCCTTCCGGCAGAAAACTTCCAGTTGATGAGACCCCACTCTTCTAAGAAGTTGAACAAGCGCGTAAGATCTTCAATTTTACCACCCTCAATATTCGTTGTCACGTCTTCAAACGTGACAAACTTGCCCTTGCTTCGAAACGTTCGCATCATCGAGTTCCGGTACTCTATATATTTTTCATCCGCGTTCGCGCATGTATCATCTTCGAAAAAACACGGGAGAGCTTCCTTTTCGATCGAATGGATCGACTTCCACGCAAACCAAGCGCTGTGCGTTGGAATTCTGTGCTCCTGTACGCTTTTCTCCGCCGCTGCGCCAGACGTCGTACACACCGGTGTAGCGTCTTGTGGAAGCTGTCCAGCACTGATGTTCTCGATTCTAAGCGATTTGGCTAGCAAAAAATCTTTAGTAACTTCATCTTGCTCAACAAGCGCGCCGTCAACCTGACTAGCCAACGCGGCAATCATCGGATGAGGTTGAATAACTTGCCTCTTTGTCACTCGCTCATCTATGCGTTCGACTCCTTCCGTGGAAAGAATCTCAACATCAGGAGAATTGAGATCTACTTTGATTCGTTTCACCGAATCCGCGGCTCGACTATCCCACGGATATCTCGTGGCGCCGAGATCTTGCGCCACGTCGAATTCGTAGTCGAGCTCGTTCATCCATTCGTTAAACTTGTGGCTGTCCTCCAACCAACGTAGCCCGACGCAATGCGGACCCTTGAAGTCATCGGCAACGAATTTACTTTTAGTGACTGGCCAGGGCGCTTTACCCTTGCCCGATATGGAAGAATCAGAATACCAAGTGTCGTACGAGTCTGGATAAAACCAAAAGTGCAAGCGCTGCTCCGTCTTTGACGACATTCCTCCCCTCGATGTTTCAGTGATACGCCAGAATCCAGCTTCGTCGCCGCAGTCAAAGCTCGTCTCCTCCGAGCGTAACACGTGGCTCAGGCCGTCATCGAGCGGCGAGATCGCCAAAACAGCATTCATCTCTCTCGCAATCTTCTTCAACTGCGACGCGTTTGGCAATTCATTCGGCACGAAAATCTTCACAAACTTTAACATTCCACTCTCCCTCAAATCGTTCTTGACGCCCAACATGAACTCTTCAAACTCTTCGCAACCTTCCAGAGTGTTTAAATCCCGATTCAACCCACCATCGCGCTTCTGGACGAGATACGCCTTCATGATGACGAAGAGCGCGCCCTTCGGCCGAGTGTCCCACCAAAGCGAGTGCTTGAGCTTACAACACCTCGCTCGCCTTCCCAACGCGCTCCCACTCGTCCCTAAAACCTTCTCCTCGGCGTTAATCAACGCGTACACCTCTTTACCGAGAGCCATCGCATCGAATACCGGCGAGAGCGTCGGAATGCACCGTCGCAGCGCCCTCAAGACCCCGTCGAGCTCGCGCGCGTACTCGGCGCCCTACGAGGCAAACAAACGAAACGCGCGCGCGCGTTCATCCGTCAGTCAAACGTTCCGAACGCGGCAAAACGACCACTCAACGATCGACGACGCACGACGCCGACGACCGCACCGTCGTCGTCATCGTTTCGTCGCGTCGTTCGACGAGAGCGAGCGACGCAGAGACGCGAGAGCGAACAGATTTCGATTTTCATCTCTTCTTCACGAGACCGCTCGACCGACGACGCGGGTCCGATCGATCCGAAGCCGTCCGTCCGTCCGCGACGATCGCGACGATCGCGCGACGCACCTCGAAATCCTTGGCGCGAAGTTTAAACGTTCGCTGTTTCTTCGCCGACATCCTTCGCCCAGAGCCGCGACGACGGACGCGCGCGCGACTGAGGACGACGACTGAGAGTCCCTCGGTATGACGAGTAAAGACTCAAAAAACAGACCGTGTGGTGCTTTGTCGGGTTGTAAAGGTGAAAAGCGCACCTCGAGACGACAGAGAAACGCGCGCGGACGCGAGCGACGTCGTCGTCGCGAGCGGCGTGGCGTGTTAAACGCGACGACGCGGATCGTTTTCTTTGGTCCATCTCGAGCGTCGAACGGGCGGGTATTCCGTCGCGGACGCGGGCGAACGCGACGAAGGATTCGCATCGGAGGAGCGCGCGTGGCGGCTGAGCGCTGTGCCGAAAGGGACGAACGAAGGAGGAGAGGAAACCATGGGAAGCGACGATGGATCGGACTCGGATGGAAACGCGAGGGAGGAGGAGGAGGAGGAGTACGTGGATGATGTGGAGGATGAGCGATGCGCGGACTTGATGGATCCGGAAGGGAGGACGCACCAGGGGGCGACGGCGACGCTGACGCACGCGAGAGAGACGTACGGAGTGGATATTCGGCGGTACGTGACGGCGGATGCGGCGTCGCCGATGAGGTTTTACGAAGGGATGAAGGTTTTGAATTATATACGGTTCGAGGTGGGGAACCTTCGAAGGGAAGGAATGTCGGACTGCGGTGAGATTGCGGCAAAGGTGAAGGCGGGGTGCGAAGCGAGAGCGTTTGACGACGAACGCTTCATGACGCCGACGTTGCAGGATGACGCTTTGCTGTTTGGATGGGAGGGGTACGTCGACGGAATGGATGACGATTCCGCGGTTGATCTCGATGGGGACGATGAGGGCAAAGCAGAAGAGCCGAACGTGATTGAAAAGATGCAAAAGTTGAAGTTGGAAAATGAAGAACTTCGACTTCGTCTCTTTGAGACGATGGCTGCCGCGGGTCTAGTGGACGACTCAGAAGTCACGAAAACGTTCTCTCCCACGATTGTCCAGGGTACCGGTGACATGGCATGTGAACGCATTGAGGAACAAAATCCGTCCAAGGGCGAATCAGATGAGAGAGTCGCGGTTTCGCGTCGATCCTCCCCGCAAACGACTGAAGAAAAGCTTATTCAAGAAGTTGACGATGGATACTTTGACTCTTACTCTTACTTTGATATTCATCGAGACATGATTGGTGATAGCGCTAGAACGGAAGCGTATCGTGACGCTCTAGAGTTGAACCCATCGCTCATCAAGGGAAAGAAAGTTTTGGATGTTGGCTGCGGAACGGGTATTCTGAGCATGTTTGCCGCTCGAGGGGGAGCGGACAAAGTCGTCGGTGTGGATGGATCGAAGCGAATCGCCGAGGTTGCTCGTAAAAACGCTCAACACAATGGTTTTGGTTCCGAAGGTACGGATCAGATACAAATTGTTCAAGGCAAGTTGGAGGATATCGAAGGAACAATCCCAAACGCTCCATTCGACGTTTTAGTGTCAGAATGGATGGGTTACGGATTGCTATTCGAGTCGATGCTCGATACTGTGCTCGTGGCGAGAGATCGATATCTCAAGCCTGGTGGCGCAGTCTTGCCTGACATCGCAACGATTCACATCGCAGGTTTCGATCGCGCCGCGACCAGCTTTCCATTTTGGGACGATGTATACAACTTTCAGATGCCCGAGGTTGCTCGACAGTTGCACGAAGGCGCACTGAAAACCGCCGTGGTTACGCATTGCGAGGGTAAACATCTGACAACCGATAGTATCCAAGTGTGTGAGCTAGATTTAGCCACCTGCTCCATAGCTGACACGGAATTCACCACGGAATTCACTTTGACTCCTCAGGCGGGACGTGAAGGAGAAGAGACGCACGGCGTCGTGCTCTGGTTTGACACCGAATTTTCAAAACGGTTCTGTGCGGAGCATCCGGTTATGCTTTCCACGCATCCGAACGCTTTGAAAACACACTGGGTTCAAACGATGTTACACTTTTCAGAAGCGCTTAAATTAGTAGCGGGGAGCAAAATTACTGGACGGATCTCCATGGTGAAATCAAAGAGGCCGCGATCCTACGACATTTCGTTGGAGTACCAGTTCAACTCAGATCCATCTAAGGTGATGCTGTACGCGCTTTAGTAGAGGTCCGGGAGTTAGATTTGATACTTACTAGTTATTATGTTATCAAAAACAAATCGAGAACATCACGGTGCGGCTTCACTCGCCTTGGCTGGTTCCTGTCTGCTGATGAGTCCAGTCCTGATGCCGAGTCGAATTGCGTCCACGGCTTTCTTGACCTTCTTTTTACCTTTGACACTCGGTTTGAAAGTATGACACAGCTTTGCCCGAACACGCCATACCTCGAAGAACAATGAGTCGAGCTCTTGAGTCACCAAGTCAAAATCATCCCCGCAAAGGCCATCCAACACGTGCTCTGCAGAAATCAAAAACTCAGTAAATCTCTTCAGCTTGGTGCCTCCCCAAATCGTGTCTACCTCGCGAGCCACGGATCTGTAATCACGATGCGCCGCAAACATCGCATGCATTTCTGCGTCTAAATCATCCATTTCTAGTTGCGCTTCCGTCTTGTCCAGGCTAGTTTTGAAATTCGTCCTCGCCGCAATCTTGCGTTTCAAGAACGCGGTTTCAGAGTTTCGCCGCTGAACAAGCGCTTTGATGGTTTGGATCCTATCGTCGAGTTCCATGGCTCGTGATCGCATGTCTACTTGTGCGTCTTGGGCTGCCCGCAGTTGAAGTCGCAAGGCACGCAACAACTTGTGAAACCTAGGGGAAAGAAGTTTTTTCTCTTTGTCGAACTCGGATTCAGACTTCCAATCGAGCCATCTGCGCGTAAACTCAGTTCCGATGACAGATATAGGAAGAGCAAGCAGAAGCACAGACACGACCATCGTGAGGCAAGCTACAAACTTTCCCCAGGCTGTTGATGGGACGTGATCTCCGTATCCTACAGTCATGAGAGTGACTATCGCCCACCAAAAACTCGCCGGAATACTCTTATATGGGCTCTCAACGTACTGACACTGGCTGACGAGAGAACCATCACTGTTGTAGATTGTTGTCGCGTCGGCGGCTAGGCCGTCGCAAGCTACGTCAGTCGATCGTGCATATATGTCGAGCGACTCGATGTATTCTCCATGCTCGGCATAGTAAATGAGCGTGGAGAAGATGACGATGGAAACCGAAGCAATGGCGATGGATACCAGGAGCATATCCAAGCACTCGTTTATAGATTGTCCAATGATGGCGAGGCGTCCAAACTTGACACCGAGCCTTAAGATTCGCAGTACACGAACCAGGCGAATAGTCCGCAAAATTTGAATACCTGCGACGCTCATGGGCATCATGAGCTCGAGATAGAAGGGCAAGACTGCAACCAAATCAACAATGTTGAGAGGCTGAATGACAAATCGTCGCCAGTTTGGACAGCACAACGATCGAACGACGTACTCGATCGTAAACATGACGGCGGCGAAGACTTCCACTGCGTAGAACGCATCTTGCGCTTTCGGGTCGTTATCATATCTAGGCAAAGTCTCGAGACAAAACACCAGAGATGAAACACAAATCAAGGTGATGAAGAAAACTGCCACAAAGTACGCCGTGCGTGAGCTGTTGGCGTCTTCAAACATGTGCCAAGTGGATGTGCGCACTAAACGCACAATTGTCGCTCGCAAGTCTTTATTTGACAAGTCATTCACGGCGCGACCGAATGCGGAGAAGTCTTCATCGTCGTCGTCGTCGTGAAACTCACTGTCGGATACGTCCGATCTGAAGCTCAAACTTTTGTTGGGATCGTTCACCTTTTTCGCGCTCGTCTGGACAACTTCATCAGACTCTGACAGCATCGCTTTCGCCAATGTACTCAAATCGCGCGTGACATCAGTGACGTTGACAGCGTGTCCGATTTTATCTGCATCCTGTGCGAGTTTTGACCCTCGTCTTTTGTTGTCCTTGGATCTCGCAAAAGATGTATGGAAGATGTCCTTCCCGCTCGACGTCCTCAAGAACGGAGAGTGTTTCATCTCGTATTCCAGCTCCTCGTACTCTTCATCTTCTTCAGACACATCCGCGTCTGCTGCGATGTCTTCTTCGTCTTCTTCGTCTTCTTCTCCTTCCTCACGTCGTCTCTCCCGATCTTCCTCGTCTGCTTCGTCGTACACGGCGTCGAGCTGACGGGTCACCTGGCTCGTAGGTTCCACCCCTTCTACTTCTGACAAGATGGATGCTCTTTCAGTCTTGACAAAGGAAAATTTGAACTCCGGTGGTGGGCTATTCACTTGATTGATAGCCTGAACGTAGGCGGTGCGCTTCGCCGCCTTGATTGCCGCCTTTTTCTGCTCGAAACGCATAATTTTCTCGCGCTCCGCCGTGAAATACTTCACCGTAGTGTCGAACGTCTCCATTGCCCGCTCAATCTCCGCGTCACCTACGTTGTCTGGCACAGTAGCAAAAACGTGATCGAGCGCTGCAAACCTCCTCTCATCGATCAAACGCTTAAACTCGAGCGAAATGACGGTGCGGACCAAAATCTGATGATACAGTTTCCCCTCTCGCCACGCCTTTCTCACCCAAGCCCGAGTAGAGCGCGCCTTTGACGTCATATCCTTGAAATTTTCACGAATCGCTCCTCCAAGATGTTGCAACTGTTTCACCGCTTCGCGTGGATGCAAAGAGACGAGCGCATCCATCGACATCGCTTTCAACCTCGTCCCCGCGCTCGCCGCGCGCGTCGTCGATTCGTCGGAATCGTCCTCCACGTTCTCGGCGAACGTGTGCAACGACGTCTTCAACCTCCCTCTCGCGCGTTTCGAAGCCGTTTTAAGCGTATCTTTCCGATCCTTTATTTGTTTCCGCAGTCTCGCCTCCTCGTCGTTCCCCATCGACGATCGCGTCCCGGTGACGGCGACCATGGTTGATTGATTTGATTACTCTATTCCTCCTCGCTCGCCTCGCGCGCGCTCTCGCTCTTCGCCAGCCTTCCCCCCTCGTCCTCGCGCGTCGCGACGCCCCCCTCGCCTCGTTCGCCCTCGTCGAATTCGATCCTCGCCCCCGCGATCGATCGCTCCAATCACCCGACAATCACCCGAATCGAATCCGCAACACAATTCCGTTTCGCCTCAGAGGGGACGGAAGGAATCGAGCGAGTTTGTCCTCGTCGTCGTCCTCGTCGTCGTCGGTCGTCGTCGTCGGTCTTTCGCGAACGCGCTCGAGACGCTATCTCCGTCCGAATCCGAGTCCGCGCTCCGGCGTCGTCGTCGTCCGCGGGCGCGGGGTGCGTGCGGTTCCGTTCGCGCGCGCGACTGTCGTCGCATTCGCATTCGCATTCGAGTCCGTCGGTCCGATCGGTCGGTCGGTCGGTCCGTCGGTCCGATCGGGACACACCCATTCGCCCATGCGCCCGATCGGGACACCCATTCGCCCATTCGCCCGTCCGCCCGATCGGGACACCCGCCCGCGTCGTCACATTCGACGAGTCACGACTCGTAAATCACGTCCGATCGGGACACCCGCCCGATCGGGACACCCATATCGGGACACCCATTCGCCCATTCGTCCGATATCGGGACACATTCGCCCGTTCGTCCGATATCGGGACACCCGATCGGGACACGCCGACGTCGACGTCACTCTACCCCGCAACAGACGCAGGACACGCCAAACATGC
>Ga0255770_10000737_pt1 | contig 30755 bp, 24 predicted proteins | sample 071ome_22_FD_179968 | JGI IMG/M metagenome (GOLD analysis project Ga0255770, IMG submission 179968) | Coastal salt marsh microbial communities from the Groves Creek Marsh, Skidaway Island, Georgia - 071404AT metaG (version 2) | ecosystem: Environmental > Aquatic > Marine > Intertidal zone >...
AGAACAAACAAACCAACGTAAATTGCCTCAAGTAGTACTCTAGAGAAGCCTTCATGATCAGACAGAGACAATAACAAGTCATATTTATATAACTCTTTTTGCAAGTCAATATACCCAAGATAATTAATAGTTGATTCTGATTTAATGAGCTCAAGTTCTTTTTGTGACAGAGAGTTAGGGTTTCCTGCATCCAAATCACCTGCGAGAAAGAAAGTTACATTTTCTTGACTAAAGCTTTTTGATAAATCCAGATAATCATAAATCCCCTTATCTTTTAATAATCTTCCAGCCAAAATTATTTTAATGTTTTCATTAAATCTATCCTTTAAGAAGTAGTCTGAAGTTTTAATTCCTGAGCTTTCAATTAAGTATGATCTATTTTGGAACCTAGAGTATTTATTAAAAGAGGATTCATCTGATGTGTTTTGATAGATTATATTTTCGAAGGTTTTATTTACTAATATTAAAAATATCGGGCGAAGCAGTGTTTTAAATATCTTAGCTGAAGAATTCTTACTAAAAAAATATCCCAAACCAGTGATAGATAAAGTTGATTTGAAATTTTTGTTTAAAAATAAATTTGAGATCATAAACATAAATCCAGTTTTTAATGTAAAAATATGAAAAACACTTCCATCATCAAAATTTTTAAGTATTTTTCTTAAACTAAATACAGCAGATAAATCAAAATATTTCTCTCTTGATATCTTCCAGTTTAAAGTTTCAGAATAGTGTTTTTTAAGTTCATTTTCTTCAACAATAGGACATATTGATCTAAATTCAAAATTACTTAATTCATGTATAATTTTGCTTCTTGACTGGATCAAAATCTGATCCCAATGAGCAATATAATTTATCATTACTAATTATATTAAATCCATTAATTGTTAACATGACATAATATGAACATTGTCATTGTTGGTACAGGCTATGTTGGTTTAGTCTCTGGTGTAGGTTTTGCAGAACAAGGACACAAAGTTTCTTTCATTGATCTAGATATTGATAAAATTCAGAATCTTAAGAACAAGCAATTACCATTTTTTGAACCAGAATTAAATCAATACTTTGAAAAAGACGAAAATTTTAGCAGAATGTCATTTCATTCAAGTTATGAAAGCATGGATTGGCAATTAATTGATATAGTTTTTATTTGTGTTCAAACACCAAATAACCTTGAAACAAATTCTGTTGATACAAAATTTCTCGAGTCAGCAATTAGTGAAATTTCAAAATTAGAAAACAGAGATATTACAATTACGGTCAAATCTACAATACCTCCATATGAAATTGAGAATGTATGTAAGAAAGTTGGGTATGATAAAAATCTTTTAACTTTTAATCCTGAATTCTTAAGAGAGGGATCTGCAGTTAGTGATTTTTTTAATCCTGATAGGATTGTGATAGGTGGTTTAAATTCTGAAAAAATAGAAAAACTTAAAAAACTCTATGAGAGTTTTGATGCAGAAGTTGTAATAACGGATCCAATTAGCTCACAACTAATAAAATATTTAGCGAATACATATTTACCTTTAAGACTTTCATTTGTAAACGAAGCCACTAGATTATCAGAGTATTCAGGTGCTAATTTAACGGATGTTTTAAAAGGTGTTGGCTTAGATAGCAGAATTGGATCTCATTATTTTAGACCATCACCATCTTGGGGTGGATCTTGTTTTCCAAAAGATTTAGTTGAAGTTAATAACTTCTACAATCAAGATGAATTAAATTTACCACTTATTTCAAATATCATTGGTTCCAATAACGAGCATTTACAGTGGACTGTTAACCAACTCCTTTTATTGAAAAAAAATAATAGTCTTAAAACAATAGTCTTAGTTGGTGCAGCCTTTAAAGAAGACACTGATGACTTAAGGAATTCACCAACTTTAGACATATATAAAGTTCTTAAAGAAATGGAAGAAGAAGTTATGATTTTAGATACTGAAATTGATGTTCCTAATTATAAAAGTGTTAAACAGATAGATGAAGTGCCTTCAAACTCTCTTCTGTCAATTATGTATCCACTCAAAGAAGAATTAAGTAAGAACATATCAAATTATGCAAATAATAATGAATGCATAATTTATTATCCATGGAGCTAGTTTGAAAATATTAATTACTGGAGGTGCAGGGTTTGTATGTTCACATCTTGCCGACAAACTTTATGAAAAGGGACATAGCTTAATTTTGCTTGATAATTTACTCACAGGTAATGTCAAAAATATTGAACATTTACTTTCAAATGACAATGTAGAGTTCCTGGAGCATGATGTTCAAAACCATATAGAAATTTCTGATGATGTGGAATTCATATTTCATTTTGCTAGTGCAGCATCTCCAATCGCTTATCAAGAAAATCCAGTAAATACTCTTAAAGCAGGAAGTATTGGTACGATAAATACACTTGGACTAGCAAAAGTAAAAAAAGCTGATTACCTTCTTGCCTCAACTTCAGAAGTCTATGGTGATCCTGAAGTTTCTCCTCAAAGTGAAGATTATTGGGGTAATGTAAATCCCAATGGTGAAAGAAGTATGTATGATGAGGCAAAAAGATTTGCAGAAGCAGCTACAGCAACTTACAGCAGAACATATAACTTAAATACAAAAGTTGTCAGAATTTTTAATACCTATGGTCCAAGGATGCAATTAAACGATGGGAGAGTTGTAACAAATTTCATAGTTCAAGCCTTAAAAAATGAGAATATAACTATTTATGGAGATGGTTCCCAGACAAGGAGTTTTTCATTTGTGGATGACACTGTTAATGGAATTATAGCTCTTATGGAATCAAATCAAAATGATGTATTTAATATAGGAAATCCAAATGAAATAACTGTAAACGAACTTGCATCCACAATTATTGATTTAACAAATTCAAATTCAAAACTAATTAATAAAGATTTACCTCAAGATGATCCAAAACAGAGAAGGCCTGATATAACTAAAGCAAAAACACTTCTAAATTGGGAACCTGTAGTCAAACTAGAGGATGGCTTAACTCAAACTATAGACTGGGTTAATTCTCAACTGTAGCAACTACTCTCTCAAATATAGTTTGAATAGATTCGTTTGCAACACTTAATTGACCGTATTCAATTATTCTTAATATGTTTTTATCTTCCTGTTCATAAACCGAGTTCAAAACATCACTTAATGATCTTTGGTTAAGTTCAAATTTTGTTAAATAGTGCATATCTTTTTTAAAGTGTTTGTCATAATCTTTATTAGCATAAAGACTAAAAAGACCACCTGATATCGCTTCTAAAACAGATTTATCATAAAAACCTTCTGGAGTAGCGTTTATGTGAAAAGAGTACTTATTCATTAAAGATGGTAAATCTTTATGAGGTATTTTTCCCAAAAAAATTACATTTTTGTTAAGTTCATATTTTTTTGAAAGTTTATTTCTGTATTCTACATCTTCTTTTGAAACTGCATCACCAACTATAGAAATATTATGGTTACTAAATTTACTTTTTAAAAATCCATCAATCGCAACTTCTAAATTTTTGGATTTTGATATTCTACTTAAAATAAGAAATTCCTTATTTAGTACTTTCCCTCTCTTATTTAGAAATTGTTCGTAATCAATTGCATGACCAACCACATTTAACTTATTTGATTTGTAAGGAAATGAGGAATTTGAAGCGGTAACAACCTTGTTGCAAAAAAATAAACTCATAATAAGTACAATTTTTTTTGAGAATTCTCTAGGTTTTGGATGGGTGTACCAAAGTATTGTAGGAAATTTTTTTAAGCCGTAAAATTTTGTCATTAACAAAAGGAGTGGTGACATATGTGAAAAACATAAATCATAACTAGTTGTTGATGTCAATTCCTTTATAGTTTTTCTTATTTTTAGAAACTTACTTATTCTTGATGTATTATCACCTTTGAGTAAACCATAGATATTTACTTTTTTATTTGTACCTATATTTTCGTTAGATTTATTTAAAGTGATTATGTCAACATTTTCAAATTTGTTAGAAAATTGTTTAATCCACGTGTTTGCAAATCCAAGCGATACATCTTCATCATCTACAGCTAAATTCAGATATAAAAGATTTTTATTATTCATTTTCTAAGATTATCTCTGAAAACTTGTTTATTGTGTTTTCAATATTGTAGTGTTTATTCACTAATTCTTTACTTTTTGTAGTTATGTCAGAATTATCTTTTATAGCTTTATAAATTGTATTTGTTACAGTTTCAATATCTAATGAAGGAGACGTAAAGCCAAAATCGCTATCTCCAAGGAGTTCATAGTTACCCCCAAAATTTGATGCAATTATCTTAAGTTCGTAATTCATTGCTTCAAGAATTGAATGTGGCATTCCTTCATAAGAGGATAATTGAAGAAAGTAATTTGAAAATTTGTAAAAAGATTTAAGGTCTTCACCATACTTTGAACCAACCATATTGACTGAATCTTGTAAACCAAGTTTGTTTATTAGACTAATCAAACTTTTGTGTTCCGGGCCTTCACCAACAATGTTTAATGTAAATTCAATTTTGTATTCATTTTTAAGGATTATTAGAGATTTTAGGATAAGATCAATATTTTTATGCCTCACAAGGCGACTAACAATTAAAAATTTGTTTTCTGCTCTATTTTTTTTAAATGATTGAGTTTTTTCAGTCCCATTGTTGACTTGAATTAATCTCCCGTCATACCCTTGTTTTTTTACAAAATCTAGAAGATGATGAGAGGGCACAATAATAGTGTTTGATGATTTTAGAGCAGTGTTTCTTATGAACTTAAGAAATTGAACATTTATTTTGTGTTTTTTTTCTTGAAAAGTATCAAAATCATCATCAGTTTTGTATTGTGCATAAAACTTCTCCCATACAGGGTCTCCAACTATCTTTCTAATTGTTTTTTTTCTAATGAACCAGTTTGATATGTATACTTCGAACCATAATCCATTTACAAATATTACATCAGCATCTTTTCCATTTTTAATAATCAAAAATAGTGTTTTAATAAATCTAGAAACTTTGTTTTGATCCCTAATAATTCTCAATACTTCATAATTATTATCAGGATCGTCTACATTTTTTTCGCTAAATGTAATTACTTTTAAATTATTTTCTTCTGATAGTTTATCTGCAATTAAGGGAACAAATTTAGCAGGCCCTCCAACATCTGGAGGAAAAATTCCAGTTGTTACAAGAATATTCACTGTTTAATTATTTTTTTTAAAATTGATAATATTTTCAATCATAAATTCGATATTCTTTGTTGGTTTCATACCAGTAAACTCAATTATCTTATCAATACCAGGAGTTCTTCTTTTTGGATCCTCAAATGCTTTTCCGAATACTTCTTCATGACTTTTAAAAATTATTTGAGAATTAGAATTAGTTTTTTCAATAATTAGTTCAGCTAAATTTTTAATTGAGATTTCTTCTGTTTGCCCAATATTAAATACTTCTCCGTATGCTTTTACTTCTGCCAATTTTATTAAATAATTAACAACATCATCAACCCAGGTAAATGATCTTGATTGCGAACCATCACCATGAATTAAAATATCTTCATCTGCAAGAGCTGATTCAATAAACCTAGGTACTACCATTCCGTACTTTGAAAGTTGGTTAGGTCCGATGATATTAAATAATCTAACAATTATTGGGGAGACTTTTCCTTCTTCAAATAATGATAATGCAATAAATTCATCAATCATTTTAGAAGCGGCATATGACCACCTCAATTTGGTAGTAGGACCAATTAAACTTTTTGTTTCTTCAGTCCACACATCATCTTCGGCTACCCCGTAGACTTCAGAAGTTGAAGTTAAAAGTATAGGGAGTTCATTAACCTGACATGCTTCAAGAACTTTATGTGTAGCTAAAATATTAGTTAAAAGTGATTCACTTAGATTGTCCATAATGTACTGAACACCCACACCTGCAGCTAAATGATAGCAAAAGTCATAATCTTTAAACAACTCATTAAGACTCTCAATATCTTCGATTTTTGAATTTAAAAACTGGACCCTCTCATCACTAACAATTGATGATATATTAGATTCATTTCCGGTTGACAAGTCATCAATTATTAATAATTTTTCAACATTGAGATCTAAGAGCTTTTTAGCAAGGTTAGACCCTATAAATCCTGCACCGCCAGTTACAATAACTTTTTTCATTTTACTCAATATATGTATAGTCTTTTATCTTATCTTGAAATGAAGAATACCATTCAATAGTTGATTTGATACCGTCTTCAATATTTGTTGATGGTTCCCAATTAAGTATCTGCTTTGATTTAGATAAACTTGGGAGTACAACATCAGGATCTCTAAATGCTCTTGGTTGATTAATAACTCGAGCTTCTTTATTAGAGAAATTCTCAATTATCTTAATTACCTCATTCAAAGAAGAAGTTTTATTACTTCCAACATTAAAAGTTTCACTACTATCACAATTTTTAACTTTAAGTAGTAATTCAACTACATCGTCAATGTATGTGAAAGATCTTCTTTGTTCGCCATCGCCAAATATTGTTACTTCTTTGTTTTCCATGATCCAATGAATAAATCTAAGTATTGACATATCAGGTCTTCCATATGGACCATACACTGTAAAAAATCTTGTGATTATTAAATTAGTATCGTGTGATGAGAGGATAGTCTTAGCTAAAGTCTCTCCAGATAATTTTGTAGTTGCATAAATTGATGGGGGGTTGATCTTTTCATCTAAATCTTCAACCATTTCTTTATCACCACTATTGCCATAAATAGATGAAGTTGAAGCCAATATCATTTTTTGAATACTATTGTTTTTGCAAAAGTTAGCTACATTTGTTGTAGCGACAGTATTGTCTTTTATGTAACTTAGTGGATCTTTAAAGCTTTGTCGTACTCCTGCCCTTGCTCCCATGTGATAAACAATATCAATATCTACTAATTCATTAAGTGAATCTTCATTTGATAAATCATTATTTGTAAAATAAAAATTCCTCTCTGATTCTAAGTTTTGAAGTCTTAATTCTTTAAATTTTTTATCATAGGCGCTATTTAATGAATCAATTCCATAAACATTTTGATTTTCTTTGAGTAATGTTTTTGATAAGTTAAAACCAATAAAACCAGCACAACCGGTAACAAGAACATTTTTTGTCATCTATATAATGCTAACAAAGAAAAAATCTATTAAACAAAAAAAATAAATACTAAGAATAAAATTAATAGGATGATAATTTATTTATAGGAGTTAGATATTAAATTAAAAAACACGTTTCCATCAATTTTATTTTTAATTCCAGTAATTCCCCATTTTGAAATTTACGGTCCTTATTTACATACAGATGATTTGCCGATATTAATTTTTACATCAATTGCTATAACTTATATCATAAAAAATAAAATGTTTACCTTAGACATTACGGGAAAATATATTTTTTTATTTTTGCTATTTTTAATTTTCCAAAACCTGTACATAAATCAAAGCTTTCTTTCTTCAGACATCTACAGGTTCGTATTTTATTTTATCTTGTATGTCTATATGACTAATAATGAAGTACATTTTGATTATTTATATTTCCCATTAATTCTATTTATATACCTAGCAGGCTTTGCGATAATTGGATATATATTTGAGATAAATTTAGGTAATGATGACTATCAAACTTGGAATATAGGATTTAATCCAAGCAACCTTGATTATTTAAAAGGTAGGATGAATGGTTTTCAAGCAGGAGGTCCTAATAGTTTTGCCGATTTAATTACTGTCACTGGTGTTTATAGTTTATTCAAATATAAAAATTCTTATGTATTTTTTATTGTTCCAATAGCCCTTATTGCAGTAATAGTTACTTATTCAAGATTTTCATTAGTTGTTCTTGTACTGTTTACGCTTATAAAGTTCATAAGAGAAAAATTGTATACTCAATTATTTGTCACAATGATTGTATTATCAATTGCTGCAATTCCACTCGGAGTTTATGAAAGGTTTATGAATGATGATAACAACGGCATTAGTGATAGAGTGTTGATGTTAGAAGCGTCTACGGAATATTTTATTTCTAGTTCATTAGAAATAAAATTAATTGGAAATGGTTCGAATCAACTAATTTTTGAATCGAACAATATTTATCTTTACGATGAGTTTGATAAAAATCCGTATAGCTATGGCCCACACAACTCTTTTATTTTCTATCTCATAAATTATGGAATAGTTGGGGTTTTATTATATTTTTTAATTTTTATAAACTTGTTTAAAAGAAAGTTAGTATTTGATTTTAATTTAATTTCTCTCACAGTGTTTTTTATTCTCTCAATGTCGACTGATCTATTACATAATCATTCTGTATCCTGGCTCTTATATTTTCTTTACTTTTCTTACCTAAAAGCCGAAAAATAAAAAATTATAAATTACTTCTTACAACCATATACTATTAAAAGTTATGGATATTTTAGTAGTAGGTGGTGCTGGCTACGTAGGTGGCAGTATTGTTGATTTACTTTCCAAAAAACATAATGTTACGGTCTATGACTCTTTAATTTATGAAAACTCTTTTAGAAAAGATGTAGATTTTATATTTGGTGATATAAGGGACTATAAAAAACTAAATCCAATTTTAAATAATTATGACTCAGTTATATGGTTGGCAGCCTTGGTTGGTGATGGAGCTTGTGCAATAAATCCAACCTTAACACATGAAATTAATGCAGAGACTGTAAATAACCTAACTAAAAACTTTAATGGAAAGATAGTTTTTTTATCAACCTGTTCCGTATATGGAGCTCAAGATGGAATATTAAACGAAGATTCCTCAGTGAACCCCCTCTCTGAATACGCATCTTCTAAATTAATTGCGGAAAAATATCTTGAAGACTCCGACGCAATAATATTTAGATTGGGAACATTATTTGGTATAGGTGATCAATTTTCAAGAATACGACTAGATTTAGTTGTTAATATTTTAACTACTAAGGCTCTCCAAGATAAAAAAATGAGTGTATTTGGAGGAGATCAGTGGAGACCGTTACTTCATGTTAAAGACGTTGCAAATGCTATAGATAAAACTCTTGAAACGGATGTCAATGGTATTTTTAATTTACATCATAAAAATTATAAAATTATTGAGTTAGCTGAAAAAGTTAAAGAAAAAATACCAGATGTTGTAATTGAAACAACACCACTTCCTTTTCAGGATACAAGAAACTATCAAGTTTCTAGTGAAAAACTTAAAGTTGCAACAGGATTTGAAGCTTTAATAGAAGTAGATCAAGGAATAAATGAAGTTTACGACTTAATTTCAGCTAACAGAATAAAAGATATAAACGATCCAAGATATTCAAATCAGTCATTTTTACAAACTTTTGGAGTGTCTTAAGAAATGGAACCTAGAATTTTTGAAAGTAAATCAAACTCAGATCATAGAGGTACAGTTTCATTTACAAACGACTTAAATCTTAACAAAGTTGTCAGAACATATAAAGTAGTTAATAAACAAGTTAAAACTGTTAGAGCGTGGCACGGGCACAAAATAGAAGAAAAATGGATAAGTGTAGAAGATGGAGAGTTCGTAGTTTGTGCTGTTAAAATTGAAGATTTTGAAAACCCTAGAAAAGATCAAGAAGTCTTTAAGTTCAATATGACAACTGATAGTGGGATATTATATATTCCAAAAAATTACGCTAATGGAGCAATGAATTTGACTGAAAATAATGCAGTGAGATATTTTTCATCACTTCCTTTAGAGGAATCTATTGACGATGACTATCGATTTAAATCTGATTTTTGGAACCCATGGACAGAGTACAATCCAAATATTTATGAATAGAGTATTAATACTTGGTAAAGACGGCATGTTGGGAACTATGGTTTCTAATTATTTTACATCTCTGAATGAATATGAAATATATTTAACCAGCAGAAGAGATGAAGATATAGAATTAGATGATAACATTCGAAAATTTGATGTATCAACAGATAGTTTAGAGGGCTTACTCAATGATATAAATCCTGATTTTTTAATAAATTGTATTGGAGTTATCAAGCCTGAAATTGAAGAAAATAACAAAGTGTCAGTTGAGAAAGCTATAGATATCAATACTTATTTTCCTCTATATATTTCCCAACAAGCTGAAAGTAAGAGCTTTAAATATATTCAGATTGGAACTGATTGTGTATTTTCTGGTGAAGCAGGAGGGTATTTTGAGGACTCTTTTCAAGATGCCAAAGATATTTATGGTAAAACTAAAATTGGTGGGGAAGCTGAACACTCTGAAAAGTATCTGTTAAGAGGTAGCATTGTAGGCCCTGAAAGAGGAGAAGGCAAATCACTGTTAAATTGGCTTCTTTCTCAAAATGCAAATAAAGTATATGGCTTCATAGACCATATGTGGAACGGCATCACTACTCTTAATTTTGCAAAAATAGTTGATGGGATGATAAAAAATAATAACTTCAACACTTACACACAACATATTCTTCCAAAAGACCAGGTTTCAAAATATGAGCTGTTACTTTATTTCAAAAATTATTTTAATGTTGATGTAGTAATTGAAGAATCTAAATCATCAATCTCGGTTAACAGAACTTTAAAGACTCAAAATCAAGATAATAATTTAAAATTATGGAGAGATGCTGGTTATAAGTCTGTCCCAACAATAGAGGAAAATATTAAGGAATTGTCTGAAAGTGATTTTACTAAAGGTATTCTTAATAACATATGAAAGATATTGGTTTAATTCTCGGAATAAGGCCTGATGTCATTAGAGCAAGTAAAATTATAAAGTTACTGCATGAAAATAGTGATATAGATTTTGATTTTATCTGGTCTGGACAACATTATTCAGAGAACATGAAGGATGTTTTTTTTAATCAACTAAATGTACCAGTTCCAGATTATGAATTTAACATTGATATTAAAAATGATGCAACAACTGTCTCTTCTATAATTAATCAAACTTATACACATTTAGAAAATCATAAATACAAAGCAGTTATGTTTTTAGGAGACACGAATACAGTCATGGGATCAATAGGTGTAGCTCAGCATAACATCCCAATAATTCATATTGAAGGTTGTATGAGATCATATGACTGGAGAATGCCAGAGGAAAAATATAGAAAAACAATAGATCATTTATCAGATAGAATATATTCATACCTTCCTTCTTACAAAAAACAGGGTCTTAATGAAGGCATTTCAGAAAATATAATTAAAGTAACAGGCAATCCAATAGTAGATATTCTTGAAGAATTTAAAGATTTGTTTAGCTCTGGTGAGGAATATTTGGATGTAAATGTAAAGAAGTTTATAAATGATGAACCATTTTTATTGGTCACAAGCCATAGAAGAGAAAATATATTAAATAAGTTAAGTCTTAAAAATATAGTAGATTTAATAAATTCTTCTGATAAAAAAGTAGTGTTTCCAATGGGATATGCTACTCAAAGGCAAATTAGAGAGTTTGGATTTAATTTAAACGACAATGTCTTAGTTATAGATCCAATAGGATATTTGGAATTTATTTATTTACTTAAAAAATCTCAATATTGTATTTCTGATTCTGGAACAGTTATTGAGGAGGCATGTATTTTAAATATTCCATCAATACAGATGAGGTACAGCACTGAGAGGCCAGAAGTGTACGAGGTCGGTTCATCAGTTAAATTTGATCCGACTTTAGAAGAACAAAAATTTCAAGATGTTCATTTAATGGCAGATAGCTTAAATAATAATAAATGGTCACATCCATTTGGTGATGGAACGTCATCAATAGTTATCGTTGAAGATTTAATAGATTTAAGTAAAAACAATAAATTTCATATGCACAATAAAGAAGACTATGATTTTGATATTTCAAGATCATTTTTACAATGAAAAAAACTTTATTCCACTCTTTAACTTTTCCGCCTGACACAATATCAACTGGAATGATTGTTTCAGAAATAGCTGAAGGTATAAATACCGAGTTGCACAATGTTGAAGTTTTGGCAAGCACACCACAATACAACATAAAGAGTTTTGAGTTATTTGATAATAGTAATGAAAATCTTAGTATTGGAAGTTATAAAAATATTAAAGTACATTATATAAAATCTAAACCAAGAAAATTTTCCAATTCATCAAGATTCTTTCAATGGATAGACTTTAACTTTAAATCTATTTTGTTTATTTATAAAAATAAATCCCATTACGAAAATATTTTTATATTTAGTTATCCTCCTACAATGAATTTAGTTTGTATATTTGCATCTAGAATTCTAAAAATTAATACGGTTTATTCATTGTGGGAACTCTACCCAGAAATTGCTGAAAAATTAAATGAAGAACCAAATAAATTATTAAAACTATTTTTTAAATATATTGATAATTACGCATTGAAGACAGTAAATAAAGTTGTTGTAAATTCAGATGATTTAAAAAATTATTTAATAAATAAGCGAAATATTACTGCAAATAAAATTAATGTAATAAATCATTTCTCACCATTCATGAAAAGTAATTATGTACCTAATTTTGAATTAAATAATATTTTTTATGCAGGAAATACCGGTAGGCCTCAAAACTTATCAGCATTTTTAAGATATTTTCAAAAATATTTTCCGAGTGATTGGAAGTTAGATATATATGGTGCTGGTCAAGAATTCAATAACTTATCAGAATTTTCAAATGATAGTATTCGAATTAATAATTATTTAGAAAGAAATGAGTTGGAAAATATAACCAAAGAAATTCCTTTTGCATTAATTTGCTTGGATTATGAAATTACTTTTGAAGGTTTTCCTGGGAAAACATTTGATTATTTAAACATGAACAAGGTTCTAATAAATTTTTCCAATCCAAATTCTGCGGTGTCTAAATTGATTGATAAATATGGCTTGGGATTCAATATAGATTTAGAAAATCCAGAAGGTCTTAGAGGAAAACTTGAAGACATGAAAAGTTCTAGTGAAATTAGTAAAATATTAGAAAATATTAAATATTTTCAACTAAACGTTTCAAACAAAGAAATTGCATTTAAACGCTATTTAGAATTAATTAGCCCCTCTTCTTGATAGTACAGAAATAATTGTTTTAATTATTATTTTTAAATCGTTTATAAATGATTTTTTTTCTACATACTTTAAGTCCCAGTACAGTCGCTCTTGTAGACTTAGGTCCAAACGGCCTTGAATTTGAGCTAAACCAGTAATACCTGGTTTTATTGAATTCCTTGATTGTAGATAATCACCATATAAGTCAGACTCATACTTAACAAGTGGCCTAGGCCCTACAAAGGACATTTGGCCTAGTAAAACATTAATTATATTCGGCAATTCATCAAGAGAGGTTTTACGTAAAAAACTTCCTATGTTAGTAATTCTGTCATCGTTTTCAATCCTTATTGGATCATCTGGACTTAATGATGGCTGAATATTTTTATTTGAAGATAGATTTTTATAGTGGTCTTTGTGAATAGACTCATCAGAGGCTTCAGCCATAGTTCTAAATTTGTATAATTTAAATTCCTTACCATTTAGACCTATTCGATATTGAGTATAAAAAATAGGTTGCGAATCTAAAATTAAAATTACAATTGAAATTATTGGAATAACAACCACTGAAATTGGCAAAATCAAAATCAATAGGATTATATCTAACAAATACTTCATAACATTAACTTTAAACAAAAATAATTTAACTTCTTTAAATAAAAAATTTTACATTAAAGTTAGATAAATGTGTGGAATAGGTGGAATTGTAAGTATTAACAATTCTGTAATTGACCAAAAAATATCTATTGATATTAAAAATTCCCTAAATCATAGGGGACCAGATCATTCATTAATAAAAAATATAAATCCAAACTGTACTTTTGTTCACTCAAGGTTGGCAATTATCGACCTAAATCCAAGATCTAATCAGCCTTTATCTTCAGACGACGATAAATACCATATAGTCTTCAATGGTGAAATTTATAATTATAAAGAATTAAGAAGTGAACTTAAAAGTTTAGGTTATAAATTTAAGTCTGAAGGCGATACAGAAGTATTGCTTGTTGGCTATCAACACTTTGGTAAAGAAATTTTAAATAAACTAATTGGTCAATTTGCTTTTGTTATAGCGGATTACAATAAAAATTATTATTTTATGGCAAGGGATCGAATTGGATTAAAGCCACTTTACTATTCAATAAGTAATCAGTATTTTGCATTCTCGTCAGAATTTAATGCTTTAAATACATCGAATCTCGTAAGCTTCTCACCAAATAGAGAAGCATATGTCAGCTACTTAAGACATTTAGCTATTCCAAGTAGCTCAACTGGTAATGAGAATATTCAAAAAGTACAACCAGGCGAATTTATAGTTGTTGATTTTGAAGGAAAAATTAAAAAGGAACTTTATTGGGATCCCTTTGATTTCACCACAGAACAAGATATTACAAGTAGTGAAGCAATCGACCGTTTAGATAAGTTGCTTAAGAGTTCTGTAGAGTATAGGAAGATTAGTGATGTTGAAGTTGGATTGTATTTATCTGGAGGCTTAGATTCAACCCTTATAGGGTCCTTGTTGGCCGCTGATACAAAAATAAAAAGTTTTAATGTAGATTATGATGAAATTTTTGATGGATATAAAGGCGAGTTTAAAGAAGCACAATATAGTGCAGATCAAATTAATGTTGAATTAATACACAAATCAATAAGCTTTGAAGAATTCAGAGCTATTATTTCAGATTATTCATTTTTACAAGATGATTTAATAGGAGATGAAGTAGGTATTCCTTTATATTTCTTAGGTAAGCTAGCAAAATCTAATGGATTAAAAGTAGTTCAAGTTGGTGAGGGTGCTGATGAACTATTTTATGGATACGATCATTGGCTTAGATTTGCAAAGCTTTATAAAAGCATTCCAAAAATTAATTCAATTATTTCTCAGAATAACTTTAAATCGCACAGGGCCAATCTTTTAATTAATATAATTCAAAATAATAATCCATTTCCTGGAGGTGCAGTAGGTTTTAACTTAGCTCAAATCAAACAGCTGGTGGAATTTGACTTTATTACTAACTCAAATCTGATCAACTATTCTGATAATTTATGGCAAGATTATTCTTCAAGAGAAGATTTTTCAATAACAAAATGGATGACATTAATTGATTTAAAGATAAGACTTCCAGAACTTCTATTAATGAGAATGGATAAGTTAAGTATGCAATCAGGTGTTGAAGCAAGGGTGCCTTTCTTAGATCATAGAATTGTAGAATTTGTTTTGAGTCTCCCAGAAAATATAATTTTTGATTTAAATAGAACTAAGCCACTACTAAAAGATCTTTCAACTAGACACATACCCGACAAAGTTCTAAGGAGAAAGAAACAAGGTTTTAGAGCTCCTATTTCTAATTGGATTCAAAAAGATCCAAGTTATTTTCTCGATAAAATTCATGAATTTAATTTAAATTATAATTTCTTTGATCCAACCGCTCTAAGCAGGACACTTAATGGTGGAGACATACAAAAAATTTGGTATATTTATAATTTATCCAGCTGGCATCTATTAAGGATAAATAAATAATGTTTGCAACTTGGAAGAAAAATACGTTCTATATTTCATTAATGCAAATCATTCTATTGATTGTTAATTTTTTTCTTATAACTATTATTTCTAGAGAATATGGTGCAGAAATATACGGTGAGTATGCTTCTGCAAAGAGCCTGTCTGTTTTATTAGGCACAGTAACAGTTTTATCTTTAGCTTTGGTGGTAACAAGAACAAGTGCTAACGTTGAAAACTTTGATAGAAATCTTTTTTACACAACTTATAAAACGATAATTAGAAACACAATATTTGCATGTTTTCTTGTAGTACCTTTATCGGCTTTATTTGGAAGAAATAGTATCTATGTATTTATCTTTCTAATTGGTTTTGTATTTAACGAAATGCTTCATGTTGCACTTGCTTATCATCAGTCAAAAGGAGATTTTGTTATTAGTTCTAAGCAAATAATTTTAAGAACAATTTTATATGGTATTGGTGGGTGGCTGATTATTTATTTCCAATATTCGATATTTTGGATAATAGTTTTTCAAACAATAATATTAATTATTTTTTATTTTGTTGCTCACAGCTCATTACCTGCTGAAAGTTCAACTATTGAAAATATTTATTCAACACAAGACCTAACAAGTTCTGGAAGGAAAATGGTGTTAACAACTTTTGCTGCAGCACTCTTATCAGAACTAGACATCGTTATTCTCGGAGTTTTTTATTCTGGACCTATCCTTGGAGTATTAGCTTGGTCAAAACGAATACTTGAAGGACTATATCAATTAGTTGGTGCAAGCTTGGACATAGTTTTCCCAGAGATTTCAAAATTGAAGAATAAGAATGAGATTACAAGCATTAGGAGTAAGTTACGAATAGTAATTTTGATTTCACTATTTATCCCAATTGCCTATATTTTGTTGGAAGATATTGCTAACAGTGTCTTTATAAATGTCCTAGGAGCAGAATTTGAAAATCTAGCTTCTATATTTAGTGTTGTTATATTCTCTTTACCTTTTATGCTCTGGTCTAGGATAAACATAATCTTTGCTCGCGCAATGCACTACGAATTTAATCTCTTCAAAGTTATTACTGCTGCTGCATTTTCCTCATTTTTGCTATATTACATAAACGACACCTACAATTATTTTTCAATAGAATATGGAATTTTAGGATCACAGATATTATTCTCTTTATTTACTTCTTTTCTCATAAATAACCAAATTAAAAAAGAAAAGGATGCTTAAATTCATGAAACTCTTGATTTATAATTTTTTATTCTGGCTTAAGCCGACCAAAAACAAATATATAAAATCAGATGAAACTTATATATATTCTCATCCAGATTATTTTTCTAGTTTAGTTTCTGCAATATCTAAAGATTTAAAGAAAGAAGATTTAATAAAAACATTTAGAGATTTTAATTTAAAACAAACGTATGTGTTTGGAAAAAAAGTTGATATTAGATTCAATATTGATTTCTTTAATAATTTCAAATTTGGTAGTAATGTGAAAAAGCCTGCCTTTTTTAACAAAGCAGATGTAAAGGTCCCATATGAAATTGGACGTTTACAATTTTTACAAAAAGTTCTCCTCCATGTTTTTACAGATACAGAAAAAGCTCCTGATTTTGATATGAATTATTTAGAAGAAATAATTTCTAATGAAGATAATAAAATTATTTTTAATAGTCCTATGGATGTTGCTATTAGATTGATTAGCTTGATACTTGTTAAAAATATTTGTTCAGAAATTCCTTTTACTAAAAAGTCTTCTTTATATGTAAAATTGGATTCTTTTATTTCAAGAGATTTTGAATATGTTAAACAAAATTATGAAAAAAATGGAGATGTTGTCGGAAATCATTATTTTGTTGAATTGGCAGCAGTTCTGTTTTTTATTGCTAATTATGATTATAAAAATAAAGATTTTGACTGCACATCAACCATCATTGAGATATCAAAAGAGATTGATTTGCAGTTTAATAGTGATTTTACAAATTTTGAAGCATCCACTCACTACACTGCATTAATGTTAGAGGCATTAATAATAATATACATATCTCTTCAACATTTAAAAATTGAGAATGACCTAAATAACAAAATTCAAAAATTGTTAACTGTAAACAATCATTTTCTAAAATTAGTTACAAATAAAGGTCAGCTATCTCAAATTGGAGACAATGATTCTGGAAGACTACTTTATTTTTCATATGATGAACAAAATCCTCTAAATTTAGAGTGGTTAAATAATTTAATAGAGGAATTAATTCCTGACAGCAAAAATTATAATCATATTGTAGAAAATATAGATCGATTAGAAAATCTTGAGTTTAGTAATTTAAAGAGTGTTAGCCATAAAAAAATTAATGTATTTCAGCATGATTATAAACATTACTCTTTTCCAGACTTTGGACTTTTTATTTGGAGAAATTCTAATGAGTATTTTTCAATAAGGTGTGGTGATATTGGTCAAAATGGAGTAGGCGGACATGCTCATTACGATCAGCTATCTATCGAATGCTTTTCTAACGACAAATGGATTGCGAGAGATCCTGGAACAGGTACATACACTGATGATATTAATAAAAGAAATAAATTTAGGTCACTTAAATATCATTGGGGACCAAATGTAAATTTGGAATTTCCAAATGATACCCCATTTGATTGTTTTAAATTAAATAATGTAAGTAGTGGAAAAGTTTTAAAATTCGATAAATTTAATTTTATTGGGTATGCAGATTTCAATAAAAAAAGAATATACCGAAAAGTTTCACTGTCTGATGGGATAATTTCTATTCAAGATTTTTCTAATGATGTTGAGTTAGGGGAATATGCATCATGGGGAGAAGTAAATAACGGAATCAAAGTTGAGTTTTCAGAGGGGTATAAAAGATTTATATGAAATTAGAAAAACTAAATATTCCATTAATAATTTTTTCACTTGCTTTTTTCCTAGAAGGCTTAGACGCTTTCTCAATTGCCAGTATTCCATTGTCTTGGATTGGAATACTTTTTTATGTTTTAATATTTTTCTACCTAAAACTTACCAAAAAAATTGAATATATTTTTGATATTACTTTCATTAAATACTTCCTGTATTACCTATTTTTTGTCACAATAATTAGAGCAATAACCTTTGATTTGAACATACCAGAGTATGCCACGACATCTCTTGTTGAATATATCGGACTTAGGTTACTAAAAATTTTAAGTTTTTACACAATAATTTCTTTGACTGTTAATTTTGTGAGGAAAAAAAATATTGATTACGTTATAAGACTTATTGCATATATTGGTGTTTTCATATCTCTTTTATCTTTATACTCTTATTTTTCTTATATATTTGATTGGACTGATTTTTCTCGTACAAGAGCTGGTACTGGTGGTTGGACCCAGCCAATTAGAAGGGCATGTTCAATTTTAAGAAATTATGGAACATTTAGAGAACCAAGTTTTCTTGCAGTATGGCTAGCACCAGTTATTCCATTGATTTTCTATTTAGCTAGGAAGTCAAAAGTATGGTACATAATTTCATTAATTCCAATATTGTCACTAGTTTTAACTAGAAGCCTCACAGGAATTATAAGCATCATTATTGTTTTTTCAATTGCAGTACTTTTAGATTTTTACAAAAACAAGAAATTTAATTTTTTACTAGTAGTTCCAATTCTATTGATTCTTGTAACATCTATGTTTGGTAATAATTTTAGTTATAAATTTCCCGCTCTAGACCCTTCAATGTGCCCTCCGGAATCAGCAGATAAATGCGATTGTTCTGTATATGATGATGAGCAGGATATTGCAAAGAATTCAAGCAATGTGTATGAAAGTGTATTCAGCAGGATTTCTATTATTGCATCTGGTGGAATAGGAGGATTTGAAAACATTGAAACATTAAATCAATATATTAAAAATAGTAATTTTAAAATATTTGGGGATGGACTTGGGTTTTCAAATATTCAGTACTCACCAGAGTATGCTGAAATTACAAGACAAACTAAAGATGGCCAAACGATTTATAGAAATCCTGGCCAGGTAGTTTCGTTTAACAATCTCTATGCAAATTTATATTTTTCCGGTGGAATTATTAGTTTGTTAATGTTTTTATATATTTTGAGAAATACTTTTAAAAAGTTGTTAAATAATTATTCAACTCAAGACACCTATTTACTTGCTGGTATTCTCTCTATACTATTAATGTTTTTCTTTCAAGCTGAAGAATTTAGTTCTCAACTTGCCATCTTTCTTGGCCTAGTAACAATGAAAATGTCAGATGAATAATACAAAAAATATACTTATAGTTACCCATCAATTTGTTCCACACCAAAGTCCAAGAACTACGCGCTGGAAATTATTATATGATGAGCTTATTGAATCTGGTTTTAACGTTACTGTTCTGACTGGAACCTTACAAACTAGTGAAGATCCTAACATAAAATATATTGGCAATAGAAAAGCTAGTGGGATTGTAAAAAACTTGAGAACACAATCAAATATTGTACAAAATTCAAATTACAAAAATTATTTATTCAAATTACTAAAAAAAATATATAGATTTTTTTACAAATTTTTTGCATGGCCTGATTACACAATGTTTTGGATATACTCTATTTTGAAAAATCGAAAAAAAATTGATATAAATTACGACATAATTATATCTGTGAGTCTTCCATTTTCTTCGCATATTGCTGCATATATTATTAACAGAGGCAAAAATAAAAAATGGGTAATGGATATTGGAGACCCATTTAGCCTAAAGAGTAATGCCTTTGAAAACAATCGATACCTTTATAAGTCTTTGAATTATTATTTTGAGAACAAATTTTATAAAAAAGCTGATCAAGTGGTTTTTACTCATCAAGAATCTGCCAATGAACATAAAAAATTCTTTAATATATCAGAAAAAAAAGTTACAATCGGGAACCCTATTAGCTCTTTTAGTCAAGAGTTATTCCAAAAATCAATCTCTTTTAATTATGAAACAAAGCCAATTATGATAGGTTACTTTGGAGTATTAACTAAAGGTGTTCGCTCTCCTGAGGAGGTGTTAAAGTTTTTTAGCAAAACAGAGTTTGAACTTCACTGGTATACAAATCCAGATTCAATAGAAATGATTAAACAAAACAAAATTGATTTAAAATATAATAAATTTTTTGATATGGTTACTAGAAATGAAGCTTTAGAAAAAATGGTAAATTCTTTACACTGCCTTCTCTCTATAGGGAACTTAAATCCATCACAACTCCCAAGTAAAGTTATCGAATATATATCAACAGGAAAACCGGTTATACACTTTGTAGAAATTCAAGATGATCCAGTTTTAGAAATTGCCGATGAATTTAGTAATCTTATTCTGATAAACAAAAATTCAAATATTGCTGATGTTAAAGAACAATTAAAAAATATTTTTATAAACATTGATAAGTTTGATATTGAAAGATTTAATACAAATTACTCAGCTAGAGCAGTTTCTAAAAAATTATATATAACTTAAGATTTTTGACCAATTTTCGTTATAAATAAGGGCATTCGATTTTTTTAATTTTAAATTATTTGCTAGTTCAATTTTTTCAAGAGCACTTTGTATATCATTGTATTTATAAATTAAAACATTGTCGCCCTTAAAATATTTTGAATATGGCCTATCAGGAATAATGAGTTTTAATCCTAAATTATGTGCTTCATATAATGGCAAACCTACAGTTTCATGTTCACTTGCATGAAAATATATTTCATTTTCCGACATCACGTTTGAGGTCTGATCCTGCGTTTCAGTAAAAACACAATTAAACTCAATTATATTTTTTGGAGGATTGATAACAGTAATTTCATTACTTAATGAAGTTGACTTTAATGCATTTACCATAAAATTAAAATTTTTGTTTGAAACCTTGCTTCCAAATAAAACTATTTTATTTGAATTATTCTTTGCATTAACTGTGACTTCTTCAATTTCACCAATTTCTATAACTTTATTTTTATATTCCTGACCAATTAATTCACCCATATGCTTCAACTGAACTACCACATAGTTAGATAACTTGATACTTCTTGATATAAATATTTTAAGAATCATATTTTTCAAATCTTTTGAAACAAAAGGAAGAATATTTTGTATTAGAACAAAAGATTTAATTTTTGTTTTAAAACCAAAATTACCAAAGTGAACGATTGCATCGCTAGATTCAATTAATTTTCTTTGATTTTTATTAGTTATTATATAAAGGAAGGGATGAAGAAATCTCTTGTTAGTTAATTTTATAAAAGTCACATATTGATTTTCTAATGACTGATTTTTAAGCTCACTAAAAAATTCATTTTCTGAATACAGAACTGTAATCTCAGTCTCAGCTTCTGATAATAACTCAAATGCCTCAACAAATAACTTTACGCCACCAAGAGATTTAACTCCGCAAGCATTTAAAACTACTTTTTTTCTCACCATTTCAATGATAGTTGTTCATTAATAACTATTTAATCACTAAAATCATAAAGTAGTGACTGGTAATTATGATATAGCGTTAGTAGTGGGAACACGGCCAAACTTTGTCAAGGCTGCTCCACTTTTAAATAAGCTAGAAGAACAAAACAAAAAGGTATTATTTATTCATACAGGGCAACATTTTGACAAAAATATGTCTAAAAATATTTTTGATGATCTGAGTATAAGAGTTCCTGATATAAACTTGAACGCACCTTCTGATTCGCAGAGTAAACAGTTTCAATACATTGTCAAAGAATTACAAAAAATTTTTGAAAATTGCGAGATTGATAAAGTCGGAGTTTTTGGTGATGTAACATCAACTTTAGCTGCTTCCATAGCAGCTAAACAATCAGACCTTTATTTATTTCATGTTGAATCAGGCCTACGATCATATAATTTAGGCATGCCAGAGGAACGTAATAGAATAATGGTAGATGCAATAAGTGACTTACTATTAGTACCATCAGAAGATGCAGAAGAAAACTTATTAAAAGAAAGAGTATCGTTAGACAAAATTCATAATGTTGGAAATATTATGATTGATACGTTATTAAAAAATAAATCCAAAATTATTAATAATTCAGAAATTATTAAAGATACATTAAACATAGATAAACCATATTTTGTAATGACTTTACACAGACCATCAAATTTAAATGACGAGACTTTAAAAGAAATTTTTGAGGCAATTAGTAACTTTACACAAGATTATCAAGTCATTCTCCCAGCACATCCAAGGCTTAAAGATTACATTGACGATAAAAATATAGAGCTTACGAACATTGCTCTAATTGATCCATTATCTTATATTGATTTTATGTCTCTTGTTTATGGATGTGACCTAGTGCTTACTGATTCTGGTGGAATACAAGAAGAAACAACTTATTTGGGAATCAATTGCTTAACACTGAGAGAAGAAACAGAAAGACCAATAACTGTTCAAGAGGGAACTAATAAAGTTATTGGTACTGATAAGGAAAATATAATTAATGAAATAAATAATGTTTTAGACAGTAAAATTTCAATTGAAGCAAAAATTAAATATTGGGATGGTGAAACCTCAGATAGAATTTTTCAAATTTTATTTGGTTAGATATGAGTAAATTTAAATATAATTTAGCAGTAATTGGATTAGGCTATGTTGGTTTGCCTTTAGCCATTGAAGCAGTAAATAATAAACTCAAAGTCGCTGGATATGACATTAATGAGTCTGTAGTTGATAGCCTAAATAAGTCCATATCACATGTTGAGGACATTTCGAATAAAGTACTTAAAGATGCACTTTCTAAAAATCTTTTAATTACATCTGATTCAAATATTTTAGGAGATTCAGAGTACATAGTAATTAGTGTTCCAACTCCATTAACCGATTATCAACCTGATTTGAGCTATGTTGAAGCTGCAACAAAAAGTATTGCCGAAAATTTAACAAAAGGTCAGATAATAATCCTAGAATCTACTACCTACCCAGGAACTACACTAGAGATAGTTAAGCCAATACTTGAAAAAAATTCAAGTTTATTAGCAGGAGAAGACTTTTTACTTGGATACTCACCTGAAAGAATAGATCCTGGCAACAAAGAGTGGACTTTTAAAAATACACCAAAGATTGTTAGTGGTATAAATGAAAAATCACTTAAAAAAATATCAGAATTTTACAATTCAATAATTGATGAAGTTGTTGAAGTCTCTGGTACAAGAGAAGCAGAAATGGTTAAGTTAATTGAGAATACTTATAGGCAAGTAAACATTGCAATGGTTAATGAGCTAGCGATATTATCAAACATGTTAGACATAGACATTTGGGAAGTAATTGACGCTGCAAAAACAAAACCTTTTGGATTTCAATCATTCAGACCTGGACCAGGAGTAGGGGGTCACTGTATTCCAATTGATCCAAAATATTTGTCATTTAAAACACGACAAATTGGACAACCTGTCCGTTTTGTTGAATTGGCTCAAGAGATTAATAATTCAATGCCAAATTATGTCATATCTCGTGTTAGTGAATTAATGAACAAAAAAGAAATACTTTTGAAAAATTCAAGGATACTAATTTTAGGGGTAGCATATAAAAAAGATATTGGTGACACTAGGGAGTCACCAGCAATTGATATAATCGAATCACTACTGGATAAAAGCGCAGAAGTATCGTTTTATGATCCATACGTTGATGAATTGATAGTAAATAAAGAAAGTGTATTAAAGGAACAAGATTTAGACAGTATATCAAATTATGACATGGTCATTATACATACGCCACATACATCGTTTAGTAAGATAGATTTTGAAAATATTAAATCATTAATATTTGACACTACAGGTAGTTTTACAATTACGAACGCCGAGAGGATATAAAATTACTCCAAACTTTGATACTTTATCAAAAACTATAAACATATTAGGTAGTGAACTTGGTAAAGTAATTAAAGACCAAGCTGGAACAAAATACTTTAAAATTGTTGAAGATATACGATTAAATTCTAAAAAATATCGACAAACAAACAATAATAAATACTTAGATACTATTTTCAAGACTCTTCAATCTCTTGAACCGAATGAGATATATATAATTACTAAAGCATTTACAATATTCTTTTATTTATCAAATATTGCTGAACAAGTATTTAGAGAGCATACTCTAAAAAATTCAAATATATCTATTAATAAAAAAACAAATAACGAACTTATTTTTATGCCTGTTTTTACTGCTCATCCCACGGAAAGTTCTAGACAGTCAACTCTAAAAAAAATATATAAAATTGCAGAGATTATTGAAAACAATAATTCAAATAGTATGAGTGAAATAAATTCACTTATTACTCAACTTTGGTACACAAGAGAAGTTCGATCCACTAAGCCAAATCCAATAGATGAAGTAAAATCATTAATTTATTATTTAGATATTTTATATAAAGACGTATATAAAAAAGTAATTAAAGATGATGAAATAACTGAAAATGCAAAAAACTTCAAACTTAAGTTTGGATCATGGGTTGGCGCTGATAAAGATGGTAATCCATTTGTAACTACGAACATAACAAAAGAGGCATTGAAAATATATTCAAATCAAATATTGAGTATTTATAAAGAACAAATTGTTCAGTTTTCAGAAGAGTTTAGTATTTCAACAGATTTTGTTGAAAGTCCAAAAAATTTAACAAAAAAAATTGAGGAGTACAAAAAAATTCTTCCAAGTGATTATAAACATTACAAACGTGTAAATTTTGATGAACCTTTCCGAATATTTCTTTCATTAGTCTTTCATAGATTGGATAATTTCCAAAAAAACAAGAAAGGTTATAAATATTTTCATGAATTTCTAGATGATATTTTATTATTTCAAAATAGTGTTTTAAAAATATTTGGCACAAAAATCCAAAATACAAAATTAGATAATTTTATTGAAATGGTTTATCAATTTGAATTTCATGGTGTGTCTTTGGATATCAGGCAAAATTCTTCAGTAATTAATGCTTTGTCTGGGAGGGAGTACTTTGATTTTGAAGAATTGATAAAAGTAATACCCGAACTTCAAAAAATCTATGGTGAAAAAGTATTTAATTCAATAGTTCTCTCAATGACTAGTTCAGAAAGTGATGTCTTAAATCTCTTTAATGTATGCAAAAAGCATATACCTAAAGAAAATATTCCTTCAATAACCCCTCTAATTGAAGAAATTGAGGAATTACAAAAATCTCATATAATTTTGGACAAGCTATTACTAAACAGACAATATAAATCGTTTTTAGAAAAATTTAAAAATAACAATCAAGAAGTTATGCTTGGATACTCCGATTCAAATAAAGATGGTGGAATAATATCTTCACAATGGAATGTTTACAAAGCACAAATTAATTTATTTAAACAAGGTGTAGCAAATAATACAAATGTTACTTTTTTTCATGGTAGAGGAGGAACTATTAGTAGAGGAGGGGGCCCTACATACAATTCAATCTCTGCACAACCAAAGGGCACTATATCATCTCAAATAAGATATACAGAACAAGGTGAAGTAGTCTCAGATAAGTATTCAACAGCATATCTTGGTTTTGAAAATATTAAACTTGGTTCGGTTGCTTTTATTAATGAATCTGGAAATAAATTAAAGGTAAAAATACCAAATCACGAATTCCTACAGGAGCTTTCAGATAAGTCATATGAAGAATACAGGTCTTTTTTTACTGATGAAAATCTCATAGATTATTTTGAAAAGGGAACTCCTGTAAAACTTCTATCTATATTAAATATTGGATCAAGGCCCACAAAGAGAACTAAAAATGTTAAGTCTTTACAAAATTACAGAGCTATTCCTTGGGTATTTGGATGGGCTCAAACAAGAAATACATTAACAGGTTGGTATGGATCAGGATCAGCATTGAATTTCATGATTGAAAAATATGGAGTTAATTATGTTAGAAATATATATAAAAATTCAGACTTTATGCAGAACTTAATTAGCAATATCGAGATGACTCTCTCAAAATCCGACCTAAATATAGCTAAACGATACGTTGATGAACTTCTTGATGAGGACGCACTAAAGATTTATAAAAAAATTCTTAAAGAGTCACAATTAGCAAATATTTCTATTAAGAAAATAAAAAAGATAGACGAACTGTTAGAAGATAACAAAATTTTAAAAAATACTTTAAATATAAGAAATGCATATTTAGACCCGTTGTCTCTAATTCAGATAACTCTTATGAAAAAATTAAAAATGCGTAAACTTAATACGGTAGAAAATAATTCTTTATTACTATCGGTAAACGGATTAGCTGCTGGTCTTAGAAATACTGGCTGATAAATCTCTAAGTTCAAAATGCATCTCATCAGGAGATGTCCAAGTTCCTCCCCAAGCAAACCCCCAAGAGTTAAAAATTTCCACTACTCTAGGGTGATAATTAGAATTTGTGTTTATGTCAATAGCAATGCCCCAAGCATGTCGAGAAATACTGCCCCCAGCATCGAAGCGGTTTATTCGCCTTGGAGCATAACATCCTCCTGATTTTTTAAAATCTTGAACAGAAAGAGTATTAGCCAATCCCTCTGCTAAAACTTGATTTAAAGCTCCTTCTAAAGGTTCCCACATTAATCTATGACATCTTGTATTGCCAAGAATAGGCATTCTTTTTACTTGAATGTTCTCCTCTCTCCACGATGGCTCAGTAGTGATCCATGTACCGTCTCTTTCTTTTATTTGAAAATCTCCAAACATTTCCTTTACCAATGCAGTAGGTAAGACCCAATTCTTGTTTGGTGTGCTTTTTTTGTATGTAAATTTGACTTTTTTATATTTAATATTTTTGTGAAGCTCAATAAAATGGTTTTCATTTATTTTTGAGTCCCAAATAATAGCTTGAATATTTCTATAAATTCCTAATTTAAAACCAACTTCTTTATTGACTACACCTTCAAACCAACCTAACTCAGAATCTTTAATAATCATTCCAACTTCTAATTCAAGTGGAGCTGAGTTTATGCCAATTAAATTTACTTTGTCATTGACTTTAAGACCATATCTTTCTGCAGTTAAAGTTGAAACAACAAGTTTATTATCTTTAATTACCTGAGCTACTTCATCATCATAAAAGTAATCAACTGAAGAAGACTCGATTGTTTTTAATGAAATGCTGTATAAATAATTTTCTAATGATAAAAGTTTGTTTACCCCATCTGTTGATTGAACTGATTCTAAGCCAACATTAGCTCTTCCAATGAATGTAAGGTTGCTTTCTAAAATTTTTGCACTTTCTATAATTTGATTAGTGACACTATAGAAAAGGCTTCCCGATTGGGATATTGTAATAACATCATAATTTTCAATTTTGTTTTTAGTGTACGCAGGTTCTGATTCATGATAAGTAACTGGTAATATCAAAAAATTAATTAAAGCTGCTGTTGCAAATGTTGAAAGCATATAAACAATCTTAATTTTTTTTTAAATTTACATAATATTTAACATTGATAAATACAGTTATATATTTTTTTAGGTTAACCTTAAAAACTATGAAACTTTTAACTAACTTTTTTTCAAGTGCGGCAACAAAAAGACCTGTAATCACAATTTTAGTTGTTCTTTTATTGACTGGTTTTTTTGGCTATATGGCTGGACAGGCAGAAGAGCTAAGTGAAGGGTTTGGGAGTGAATTAGATACTCCTGAAATTCAAGCATCTTCTAAGCTTGGTGAATATTTTCAGACATCAGGCTCTCAATCAGTTTTTCAAATTATTATGTCTGGAGAAGATGTTCTTACTGTAGATGGTTATTTAGCTTGGCAAGAAATTCAAAAGGTAGTATCTGAAAGTGAAATTTATCCATATTTGGTTAGTGATCAAGGTGGTGCTGTTCAGGGATTTTTTGCTCCTGTAGACTTTGCTAAAGCATTTAACCCAAGTTTAAATGTAAGTGCTATGTCTGACGATCAATTTAAACAATTATACAACCAAGCAAATAGCCAAATGCCACCTGAATTTAAAGCATTTGCATCTGCTCTGCTTTCATCTACTTATGATGAAGAGTTCACAACAGCAACAGCCGGGTTAGCGATTGTTACCATAGACAGTTCGATGATTGTACAAGATTTTGGTGGATCAGAAGGGGCATTCATTGAGCAACCCCGTATGGAAGTGGCCCTTGCAGATGCATTAAATCAAATTTCTGTTGGAAACATTAAGGTTTCAGGATTTTCTTTTGGGATTTTACTTGGTGGTGGTGAAGACGATTTCCTTCAAGAAATTGGAGGATTGTTTTTACAAGCTCTTGCAATAATAGTTTTTGTTTTGAGTTTAATTTTTTATATGGCTTCACGAAAATTTAAACAAAAGCCCTTGAACATTCTTAGAAAAATCTTAGCTTATTCACTTATGGTATTGGGTTTTTCTGGAATATTTTTGCCGCTTGTCTCAAACCTTGAAATCGAATTACTTGAAGATCCTATTTTAGGGCGAGTAATACCTCTTCTACTATTTGCTTTAGGCTATCTTATTAACTCAAAACGAAGAACAACTAGTGATTTAGTTTTAAGTCTCTCTGCTATTCTCTTATCGATTTTTTGGATGCAAGGTGCAGGCACAATATTAGGTCCAGGATATTTTGATATTATTGGTGCTCCAAATCAAGTATCCCAAATAGCACCGATTATTTTAATTGGTCTTGGAGTTGACTACGCTATTCACTTTACTTCACGATACAGAGAAGAGATCGGAATAGGAAATACTATTGCCGGCTCAACAACATCAACTTTAAATTCTGTAGGAATAGCATTAACTTTGGCAACCTTAGCAACTATTGTAGGATTTTTAACCAATATCGTTTCTCCACTGCCAGAGTTAAAAGATTTTGGAATCTTAGTTTCAGTAGGAATCTTTTTTGCATTTTTTCTAGTAATGACTTTTGTACCAGCTATTAGAACAATACTGGATAGAAGAGCTGAAAAAAAAGAAAAAATTAATTTAGAAGAGTTTACTTCATCAGGAGAAAGCTTGCTAAATAAAGTTGCTGCTTCAAGTGGTATAATTCCAAAAAAATTAAAGATTGTTGCAATAGTTTTGCTTTTTTCTATATCAGGTTATGGATATTTTAGCTTTACCAACTTGGAAACTATTTTTGAAATTACAGATTTTTTACCAAATGATGATCCTGCTGTTTTGACACTAGAACTCCTAGATGAGGAATTCGGTGGAGGTTTTGGTGAAACTACAAGTGTTTTAATTGAGGGAGATGATTTAGCCACTCCTGAAATTCATAATTCATTAATCGAATCAATAAATAATTTGAGTGATAAAGAAAATATTGTTGTATACGCGGGCAATGTTGCCGCAGAATCAGTTATTGGAACACTTGGACAGATTCTAGCTCCCCAAGAGGCAGCACCTGGTGCACCTCCGGCAATGCCAGATATGGCGTTGATAGGGAGTTTAGGTTCATATGGTGTTGACCTTATGTCTGGAGCAGAGGGTATTGAAGCATTGAGAGTTAAAGAAACTGGAGACGTGCAAGGACTTTATGAATATCTAGTTGATTTAGATTCAGAAGCTTTCTTAGCTACATTGTATTTCAATGAAGACAACAAAGTTACTGCTCAACAGGTTAGAATCACTACTTCTGCTGGATCTCTTGGAGCTGCTCAGCTCAGAGATGATATTTATGATGCATTTCAACCTATGTTGTCGCTTGGGGTATCAATTGCAGCAACAAATGATGCTATTGTCACCCAAAGTGTAAGTGATTTAATTTCTGAATCACAATTCCAGTCATTGTTATTTGCAATACTTGCGTCGATGACATTTTTAATTCTTTATTACTTAATTGATATAAGAAAACCTTTCTTAGGTGTGATTACAATATTGCCAGTCGTTACAATAGTTATGGGTACATATCTTGGAATGTATTTCTTAGACATTCCTTTAAACCCTGTAACTTCCACACTCTCTGGACTTGCGATTGGTATTGGAGTACCTTTTGTGATTCATGTTACAAATAGATTTAGAGAGGCCTTGTTAAGTTCTGAAAGCCCAGTTGACGCTGTTAGAACAACTCTTAAAACAACTGGAGGCTCATTATTTGGTTCAGCATTTACGACTATGGCTGGTTTCGGTATTTTGATGACTTCTTCTTTAACTCCATTTCAACAAATGGGTCAGGTAGTTGTTGTCGCATTAGGGTTTGCTTTAGTTGCATCGATTTTAATTCTCCCAACTCTTTTGGTGTTTTGGGCAAATTATCATAATAAAAAAACAGCTAAATCTTTATAATTAACTTTATTAATATTATTTAAGT
>Ga0255770_10000742_pt1 | contig 30710 bp, 27 predicted proteins | sample 071ome_22_FD_179968 | JGI IMG/M metagenome (GOLD analysis project Ga0255770, IMG submission 179968) | Coastal salt marsh microbial communities from the Groves Creek Marsh, Skidaway Island, Georgia - 071404AT metaG (version 2) | ecosystem: Environmental > Aquatic > Marine > Intertidal zone >...
CTCTCCACCAGGATTCGCTAAATGCCAAGCATCGATTTGACCCTGCATAGATTCTCTAATATCTAGTAACTCTTTATTTCTTGGACTAAATTCATGAATAATTTTTTCTAAACTTAACCAAAAATGATCTTCTGAAATCTCTAAGCCAGGCAAGACTTCAGTTGATAAAAAATTTAACAGCTCCTCTGTAACTGAAAGCGATCCTTTTGTAATATAATTTTTAGACAATTTTTTTCTCTGTTTACTTAATAATTTTTAAAATCTAAACACAGTCTAACAAAATAAAATAGAGCTAAATATGTGAAATTGCGTAATTTTAAGGGAATATTTTTTAACTGTTAAAAAAAATATGCAGAAGTCTAAGTACAAAAAACTCATTCAAGCCAATTATCTAATAATAATTTTACTACTTACATGGGCATGTTCTGGAAGCGGAAGCAAGATGTCGCCGCCGCCTGTGATTCAAGAAGTGACTTCGCAAGAAGAAACTGATAAACGATATAAATTTAATGAATTTTCTAATGTCATGGTTTCTCCATGGGGTGAAGTAGAATTTACCTACTCGTTAGGCGAATATTCACCCTCAAAAGACTTTCCATCAAATGAGAAATACAAAATAGAAGATTATGGATTTTTGCAAGTTATAACTAAAGGTACGCATCCGGGTGATAACGCAAATAAAGATGAAATTAGCCTTCCAGGTCCGTGGATATCAAATGGTCAATGGTTTGAAGCCAACCTTAATGGTGATGATTTTACTGATCTAATATATGTTGGTAATTCAATTGGTACAAGAGAGTTTGTCCCGGAAGATTTGATGATTACATTCATTAATGACGGTCAGGGGCACTTTAGAATTGCGCCTGAATTGTTTGCAAATCAAACCTTCCCATGCGTGAATGGTGGTGCAAATTGGCTAAGCACTGAAAACAATGATCCTAAAAAGGAATGTGGCAACCAAGCAGATTATACCAATGGAAAAATAGTTGCAGACTTTAATGGCGATGGATTAAGTGATTATTATGACACTAGCATCTTATATCTAACTAATGAAGATGGTCAGCTAATTAATTCAAGTCAAACAAATTTACCCTCAATGTTTTTTGAAGAAGCGCATGGTCATATATTTGTTCATGACGCGACTTATGGAGACCTTGATGATGATGGTGACCTAGATATTTTTGTACCAATCAGTGATTACACTGAGCATGGTTTTAAGTTTGGAGGAGAGCCTGATGAGTGTTCTGGCTGCGTTGAACAAATACCTTATACAGCCCTCATCAATGATGGTAATGGGAGTTTCATAGCCAATCATAATGTTCCTTTATACGATTATTGGGTCGAGTATGAGCAAAAATATGGATATCCTGTTAGTCAGCTTTGGCCAACCACTACTACTATTGGTGACTTTGATAATGATGGTTTTGGCGATATTGCATTGGGTTGGTTTAATCCAGAAATATCTCATTTATATGGATTTAGTGAACATAGTTCTGGAGTTATATATCTTAACAATGGTCAAAATGATTGGACAATAAGAGAATACATTGAATTGCCTGCTAACTATTTTGGGGCTAATGGTAATGCAAATGATATGGAAGCATTGGATTTTAATAATGATGGGTATCTAGATATTGTGATGGCCTCAACAATTCATGAACCATATTACGAATCTAGAGTCGTGCAATTTTTTCAAAATAATTTCGGAGCATCGTTCAGCGATGTTACTGAAACAGTCAATCCTAATTTTTCAAAGTATGCCAATGGCAACCCATATTCAAATTATTGGGTTGGTCAAGGGAAACTTCATATTCTTGATTATGACCATGATGGAGACATGGATATCATTGATTCAACAACTCGAACATATGCTCTTATCAATAACAATGGCACTTTTGAATGGTACGAAAATTTTGTAGACGTTGATGAGGATAAAATTTTATGGCCAATCGAAATAGACAATAATTTTCATTATGATTTTATTGGCTCAAATGTAAATTGTGGTTCAGATTCATGTACAACAAATTTTTTTCAAGTTCTAGACCCTTTGAATCAAGATCTACTAAACCAGTTTCTTTCAAAAACTGATAAGTATGAAGATGCTGCATATCAGTCTCTTATAAATCTGAGTCAAATCAGAAGATCAACCAGGGATAATAGATTGATATATAGAAATAAATTGAATGGAGCCCTATTTGGCTACAAATCAAAAAAAATTAATGAATTCAATTTGTATGCTGGAAATAATATAGGTTTTTTAAAAGGAAACTTTTTGGGTTTTTCCAAGCATCATTCCCTTCTAAGATATGGCGTAATCTTTGCTGATACAAACGTTAATCAGTCGAACCATAGTGAAATATTTGGAAGAAGTAATGCTTTGCTTGAATTTAAATCCTCAAGTGTTTTTATTGAAATGCCATTAAATTACAAATTTTTAGTAATCAATTATGGGGTAAGTTTGGATAATTTAATTATCAATTCTTTTACAGAAAATATGCTGTTTGTACAAAATGTTTACAAAGATATTGAAAATAACAGTTTAAATTTATTTTTTGATTTTAATTATACTTTTGAGTTTCTTGGATTTATAGGTGAGCTTGATATAGGTATCTCAAAAAATAAGTCTATAAACTTATTTGGATTTGAGGACCAAGATTTTATCTATCCCGCCAATCAATCACGAAATTACCTTGATGGAGCGGTAAAATTTTTCAAAGGCCCATTTTTTTTATCAATAGATAAACAAAATAATAGTAACCCAACAATAAATGTAGGTTTTAATTACTGGGTCAAATAAAAAGTATGACATATATAACGTCATACAAAAAAAGAGGGGTTATACCCCCTCTTTCTTGTCATAAGTTTAAAGAGAATTATTTAAAATCTACTCTGTAAATAATATGGTGAGCAATCATCTTACGAATCTCTTCGTAACCCTTAGATATTTCCTCTAACTCAACTTCATTATCTCCATATAATTTCTCTAACTCAGCTTCAACTGCTTTATTTTTTTCTTCAGTTGGTTGCATTGAGGCCAAATCTTTATACTGTACTGTGATCCAAACATTTGGTGAATCAGCAACGCTGAGAGAAGTCCACACATTGAAATCCTCTACGTAACCAAGTTTCTTTTGCACATTCATAGCCCTGACCCAAGTCCTGTTTAGATTTGTAAGGTATGTATCTACATAGTTTGGCTGTACCGCAACAACTGTTAGCTCCATTGGCTGTTGAGAAGGAGTGAAATCTTCATAGATTTCTGCTGATGCATACATAGTAATAACAGGGGTAAAAGTATTAGTTTTTTCATAATGTTTTCCTTATATTTTTATCTAATTAAGGTACCGGAATACATTCTTGAATTTTCACAAGAATAGGTTTCCCTGACCGCTTTATTTTCATCTGTGTTATGAACATCTGACCAATAGTGATCAATGGTTTTACCCCACTCCTCCCAGTCAGGGGAACCGTAAGATAATACAAAATCATATTTAGTAAGTTGCTCTGGCGCACCATTGCTAGGTCTAATTAAACGAGCACTATTTCTAATGCCGGCTTCATGACCAATTTTCATTTCGTTGCTAAGATTAATAAATGCATCCTCAAGGGTCTTGCCCTCTTTTAAATTGCAGTATCGATATGATACTGGGTAAGCATTGGATAATTCCTCAGGCGAAAAATTAGACTTTAGAACCCATTGAACCGCATTGAAGGCTTGAACACATGTTACAGGAATTGAGTCTCTTACCTTCTTAAAATTATCACCAAACCAATTATCCAAAGCCTTTCCCATGTTTGTGGCTGTATCAGTATGACCAACCCAAAACATATCAAAATCAGTTAATGGTGAACGATATCTAGGAACCATAACAGCAGCATCATAGCCAGAGTCATCAGTAGCATCCATAACCTTGTTCCAAGATTGAGACCATTTCATAAAATCATCAAAGGTCTTCCCATCATTTAAGTTGCACATCAAATATTCTGCTCTGATTGGCTCGGGAACTTCCTGTGACTGCAAAAAACTTGAAGATATGAATAAAGTTATTAAAAGAATTAATTTCATTTTTTCTCCGGAATTTAATTTAAAAATTAATTATGCATGACACGTGTAAAAAATACATATAGTTTTATGTAACTTTTATGTGAAAATTTAAAAAACAAAAAAATATGATGGAGGTATGAATCTGAGTTTAGTAATACAATATTGTTATAAGGTCATTACCTAATTATCTATGCGATATTTATTTTTCCTCCTAATCCTTGGCTCATGCGCCTCTGATCAATTAATTGATGAGGCTGACCTAATTCTAACCTCAAACAAAGTTATTTTAATGACAGGCAATGAGCAAGCTGAGGCTTTATCAATTGCGATTAAAAATAAACAGATTATCTGGATAGGAACTCATAAGGAGGCAGAACATATTCAAGGCAAGCACATAAATTACGGCAATCAGGCAATCCTTCCAGGTTTCATAGATGCGCATGGTCATGCATCTTATTTGGCATTTGCCACACAGGTTGCAAATCTTGCCTCTCCTCCAGTGGGCACTGTTAATAATATTAAGGAACTGCAATCCGAGCTAAAAAAATTTATTAAAGATTCTAATCTAAAGCCTGGTGAGTGGGTCATGGGTCTTGGTTATGATGATTCGCTGCTAGCAGAAAAAAGGCATCCAACAAAAGATGATCTAGATGAAGTTAGCACTGAGTATCCTATATACCTTATTCATGTCTCAGCACATTTAGGTGCTGCTAATTCCCTTGGCTTAAAGTTGGCAAATATTAATTCAAAAACCCAGGATCCGCCTGGAGGCAAAATTCGAAGGTATGTAAACTCTCTTGAGCCAAATGGAGTCTTTGAAGAGACTGCAGCCTACCCTCTGCAACAATTAGCCATGAGTAGCTACAAAGATCCAATTGGAAGTGTGAAAAAAGCCATGCAAATATATGCCAGAAATGGGATTACGACTGTCCAAGATGGAGCTTCTAGCCCTGAAACCATAGCCTTAATGCAAGCAGCTGATGCCCAAGGCATGATTAACCTAGATGTCATTAGTTTCCCCGTAGGGCAAAATGGATTGGATCAAAATTTAGACTCAATTAACTTTGGTAGCTATGAGGGTAGATTAAAAATAGGTGGCATTAAGCTAATTTTAGACGGTTCACCTCAAGGAAAAACTGCTTATTTAACTGAACCCTATTATAAGCCTCCCCACAGTGAGCTAGATTCATACACAGGTTATCCGCTGATTCCTCAGCTAGAAGTATCAAAATGGGTCAAAAGGTATGCTGATCTAAATATCCCCATAATGGCTCATGCCAATGGCGATGCTGCAGCTGATATGCTGATTAAGGCTGTAACAGATGCAGATATTGCTTCTGATCACAGAACTGTCATGATTCATGCGCAAACGGTTAGAGAAGATCAGCTAGACAAAATGAAAGGACTTGGAATTATTCCCTCTTATTTCTCTACACATACATTCTACTGGGGAGACTGGCACAGAGATTCGGTCTTTGGAGAAGAACGTGCTATGCGTATCAGCCCAACTAAATCTTCACTCGATAGAAAAATGCCATTTACAGTTCACAATGATGCCCCAGTGGTTCCTCCGGATATGATCAGATTGCTGTGGTCAACAACGAATAGAAAAACTAGATCTGGAAAAGTTCTAGGCGATGAGCAAAAAATTTCAACCTATGAGGCGCTCAAAGCAATAACAATCAATGCAGCTTACCAGCACTTTGAAGATGATATTAAAGGCACCCTTGAAGTTGGCAAGCAAGCTGACATAGTCGTTCTTTCCGAAGACCCCCTAGACATGGATGCTAAAGATATTTTAAAAATTGATGTGGTGGCAACTTTTTCTCAAGGAGCTGAAATATTCAGTGCTACAAATTAAAAATATAAATAAGCCAGCTTAAAATTTTTTCTTTTGAGGCTCGCATTTTCCAAAAGCATCAATTGCTACTTTTGGACTTTTGCCTCGCGCCCCATCTTTATGTTTTAGCCAGATATCAACTTTTAATTTTCCTTTGCCAGTAAACCAATTGATGGAATTTTCAACTTGATAAAAATCAACAAGCAAATCATCAAAGAGTGGGTGCTTGTCCTCATTATTTAAAAAGTGAACCACCGATGATCCTTCAGGATGCATCTCAATGCGAGAGGAAGCCTCTGGGTAAATCCAGATGGGTGAAGGCTCAATAGAATATTTCAATGACTGAAAAATCTCATTATCAGTATCAATATCCCAATACTGAACTGCATAGATCTTATCTCGCGACCAGTCCGTTTCTGCAAAACTGCTTTTAGCTCTATCTAGGAGAAATAGAGACTGCTGAGTTTGTCTTGCAAGATTTTTAAAAAATTCTATACCCTCAGAGAGATAGGTTTTCTTGAGATCTTTATAAGTTATAGAATACTCTCCATTTAATTCGCATATCACTTTAGTTGGCTCAGCTGCAGCAGAGAGTGAAAATAAAAAATAAAATAAAAAAAGTACTCGGGTCATCTGATCGGTTAAAAATACTATACGCATTATAAATAAACTTATCGCTTTTCGAGAGAATTTTTATCAATTATGCTTGGATAATGAAAAATAAAAATAGCCTTATGAATAAATCTTATTTATCACTAAAACCCGTCTTGACGGTCTTTATGATCTTAATGATTGCTATCACGATTAATGCAAAAGAAAGCGCTTCTTCATTTGAGCCAATGGATGTTTTTGACCTTGAGTGGGCAACTGACCCCCAGGTCTCACCTGATGGTTCAACCATCGTCTATATTCGAAAGTCAAATGACATTATGAAAGATCGAGAACGTTCGAATCTTTGGCAAGTATCGGCTGATGGCTCAGATCATCGACCGCTATACTCAGGGTTAAACAGTGTCAGATCACCTCGGTGGTCTCCGGACGGAAAAAAGCTTGCATTTATCTCTAATAATACTGGATCACAGCAAATTCATGTTCGCTGGCTAGATACCGGAGACACAGCTGTTATATCTCAATTACAAGCCTCCCCCTCTAGTTTGTCTTGGTCGCCGGACGGAAAGTGGCTTGCTTTTACCATGAATGTTAAAGCTCCATCTGAGACTATTGCTAAGACTCGAGCAAAACCTGAAGGGGCTGACTGGGCTAAAAAACCAATAACCGTAACAACAACCCGCTATCAGTACGATGGTCAAGGGATAGTAGAGCCTGCATATCGTCATGTATTTGTTGTGCCAACAGATGGCGGTTTTGCGCGTCAACTCACCCAAGGCAATTTTAATCATTACGGATCCCTCGCATGGTCTCCCAACAGCGATCAAATTTTCTTTTCAGCTTATCGTTCGGCTGATTGGGAGTTGGTCAGTGATGAAGCAGATATTTATTCTGTGGATATAAGTACCAAAGAGTTAAAACAGATCACTACTGAGTCTGGCGCCGAGCGCTCCCCCATTATCTCACCCAATGGCAAGATGATAGCTTTCACCAAAGAAGAGCGTCGACCTCTGGCTTACTCTCCTGATCGAATTGCCATTATGGATTTAAATGGAAAAAATCTACGCCTGCTTTCTGAGGACCTAGATGGAGATGCAAGCAATCTTATCTGGGCAGATGATAGCCAATCGGTTTACTACACCTATGATGAAAGGGGGATCAGGAAAATTGGTCGAGCTAATCTCAAAGGTAAACTCAGCCATGTAATAAGCGGGCTGGGAGGTACAAGCATCGGTCGACCTTATCTATCAGGAGGCTTCCATGCCGCTAATACCACTCTTGCATTTACGCATGGCACATCTGAGCAACCAGCAAATATTGCGGTAATAAATAATGGTCAAATAAATGTGCTGACAAGCTTGAACGAAGATCTTTTAGCCCACAAAGCGCTCGGATCAGTGAATGAAATCACATACCAATCCTCTTTCGATGACCAAGAAATTCAAGGCTGGTATATCACCCCGCCAGACTTTGATCCTGCGAAAAAATATCCATTGATTCTTGAGATTCATGGTGGTCCCCATTTAGCTTACGGACCTTACTTCTCAGCAGAATTACAAATCATGGCAGCATCTGGATATGTTGTTTTTTATAATAACTATCGAGGGAGCTTGTCTTATGGGGAAGACTTTGCCTTGCTATTACAATACAAGTATTCAAGCAAAGAAGACTTTGCCGATCATATGTCTGGCATTGATACATTAATTGATCTTGGTTTTATAGATGATCAAAACCTCTTCATTGCAGGCGGCAGTGCCGGTGGAATTGCTACCGCATATGCGGTTGGTTTAACCGATCGTTTTAATGCGGCTGTTGCTGCCAAACCAGTTATTAACTGGTTAAGTAAACCGTTAACGGCTGATTCTATGGTGGGTCAAATCTATCATCAATTTCCAGGACCTCCATGGGAGCATCTTGAGCATTATTGGGAAAGATCACCCCTGTCTCTAGTAGGCAATGTCACAACACCAACAATGTTGCTAACAGGAGAAGATGATCGCAGAACACCCATATCTGAAACCGAGCAGTTCTATCAAGCTCTGCGATTACAAGGGATAGACAGTGTCATGGTGAGAATGCCCGATACTTCGCATGGAATAGCAAGCAGGCCTTCTAGATTGATATCAAAAGTTGACCATATTCTTGCTTGGTTTGAGAGATATAAAACCAGCTCAGAGGAAAACTAATTGCTGTTTTAAATAATTATTCCAGCAATAAGTAAAAGAAATATAAACAAAACAACATATATTAGTTCCATGGTGTATGCATATATTGCAAGAGATGCCAACGATGGCAAGATGGCGCCCAAAGCATAATCATTTAAAGCATTCACTTTGTCAGAAGTGTAGTCTATAAATTCACCAGCAGATTTTTGTACCTGTTGAGTAAAAAGCATTGAGGCTGGAACAATTGCCATAGCAGTTCCTGCTATGGCGGTATTTTTTATAAAATATCTTCTATCCATAATTTAGTCCATAAATCTTGGAGCAAAATCCTTGTTCTCAGCATCGTAAAGCATCCAGCCATCGTACTCATCAGGTCTGTCGCCGCATGCAGCAAACTGGCTAAAAATTGGAAACATGTCAGGTGCAACATCTTGCTCAAAAGCTGCTGCTGCTTGCATCATAGAATCACGAGAATTGGTAAAGTCTGCCCAAAGGAAATCAGCATCAGGATTATCATCAGCAAAATAATTACCGAAATGATATGAAGTTTTATTGTAGCCATTGCTGGCTTTAACTGTATTGGCAAATTTAGGTAAGAATCCCTTGGCATCCTTTATGCCATATCCTTCATTAAAGTTGCATAACCAAACAGCACTAAAAAAATAACCAGAGTCAGGCAAGTCACCAAATTCCTCGGCAGCAATTGGAAACACCCCCTCAAAGCCATTCCTTGCATCTCCATCGCAAACCAAGACATTTTCATATTCAGCCTGCCACTTTGAAGCTTCCGCATTCTCTACCCATTGGCTCCATGCATTATCGGCAGCTTCTTTTGACGACCACTGGAGCTCCCACCAACCGGTATCAGGATAAAGATTTTGATCTGATGCAGGGGCATAACCCCACACACCCATCAGCGCATCATCAGTTAAAAGAGATTGCCAGTGCGCGATCATCTTGGTCATATTTTCAGCTGAGTAATCGGGACCAGCCTGGCATGGCATAAACTCATTGAAATAAGTTCTCGCCAAAAGATCATTCTCTGTGGTATCAGTGGTTTCTTGAGCGCAAGAGGTAATAAAAATTAAAACAAATATATATCTAGAAATTGATATCATACTTTCTCCTAAAAACTGTTCTTAAAAAACATACATGCTTAACATTTATCAATATACATTATTCAGCTATGCTATGGATATAAGTTTTTTATTTAAACATTCACATACCAGTTAGGTAGGAGATTTTATGAATAAATTGGCATCCATTGTAAGTTTATTTTTATTAGCGCAAATTGCTGTCGCCGGCCATCATGAATCAGGTCACATGAAAAAAAGTGTTGTGATTGGTTATGAGATATCAGATGAAGGTGAAAAACTAGATATAGTTGCTGGAGATCCATCCCTGGTTAAAATCTGGGTTGATTACGTGGAAGCACACAATCAGCGCGATCTTGAGGCGATTGGTAAAACTAATGCTGATGACCTAGTGGGCAAGGCGCCTAATGGGGTTATTGTGAATAGTTCTGCAGAGCATATTGCCTTTCTTAAGAATTGGTTTGAAACATCAAGCCCTTCATGGGAATTTGTCTATGCCATGGCAAATGATGTACCTCAAGCAGATGGCTCTATTCATCATTGGGTAACCTCTTCTTACAAGGTGACTGACACCATTGATGGCAAAGAGGTAGTTGCAAGAGAATCATTTGATGTGCGCTTTGAAAACAGCAAAATCAAAGAAATTATTGTAGCTTCAAGGCAAGTGCTGCCTGAATAAGAATTGATTAAATAAACTGGAGCGGGAAACCAGGTTCGAACTGGCGACCTCAACCTTGGCAAGGTTGCGCTCTACCAACTGAGCTATTCCCGCTTTTGAGCTGATTAATATACATCTAGAGAGATTTTGGTTCAAGGAAAATAAACTTCTTTAAAGTAGCTCAACTGCGATTGAATTACTAAATTTAACCAGTTTGAGAAGTCTTTAAAACAAATACAAAAACTTTAAAGCAAAATAAGATTAAAACAGCAACACCAAAAGCCCAGCCAAGTTTCATTTGGAGTATTTGCTTCTACTCAACACGATACATAATAGTTTTCTCACCATCGAGGAAATTAGATTCATCTCGCCTAATAGCTTCTACCACCTCTTCATCTGCTCCTCTAGCAAAGAACTGATTTAATCCATCCTCATCATCAAAAGTAAGTTCTGTAATTACATCAAATGGTGTTTGACCACCTTCGGACTCAAGCGGCAATGAATCATTGAGCATATTAGACTCAAGCAAATAGGTTCTTTTGTAGCCTGTTAAGGTTGGAAAGATGCTCTCAATCAGAGGAACATGGTTAGTTTCATAGTAAGTTTTAAAGTCTTCAGCAGAGATCGAAGATTGTTTACAAATTAGTGCAATTAGTTTTGGCATACATTAATCCTAATAAATAATCCCACCAGCAATGGGGTTAACTGGGTTGTAAGTGCATTCATATTTCACTATGATTTTTACACATCACAAACTAATTCCCCAAGTATATTTTTACCTTTAAATATCTTTTTTTTATCTTTAGTATTAATTTCTAGTAGCTGGAAATTGATTTCATTTTTTGAATTATTGATCTTGGCAATCAAACCCTCGCTTACAGTACTTTCTTTTTCTTTGATGCTAAATCTCTTTTTATCAATATCTAAAATAATTTGATACTTATTTTTACTGCTATCAATACATCCTATAGTAAATTCATTATGATCTTCAGCAAATACCAAAGATGATAGAAGCAATAGATTAAGCAGAAGGTATTTATTAATCATGATGCTTAAATATAAAATTAAAAAACCTTCAAGTAAAATCAGATTGTAACTACTGGACTAAAACTAAGCCTTATTTGATTTTGTTTCTTGTCTCGGTACCAACAAATAATGCGAGACAAACCACTCCTTACCATCGTTGCATGCAAAGAGCTCCTCACATGCAAGAAAAAATAACTGCCATCTTACAAACCACTGTTTTGGGTTGGGGTAATGGCCCTTAAAAATATCTAAAATAGTTTTTTTATTCTTATGATGGTTTTGCAACCATAGGTTGCAAGTCTTAGCATAGTGGGCACCATTCACTTTCCAGCTTTGCTCAACAAAAAAATCATTTTCAAAATAAGAAAAGATATCATGCGAGGGCATCAGGCCTGAGGTAAAAAAATATTTGCTCATCCAATCTGAAGGACCTCTCACTTCATATGGATAAGGGTAATTTTGATGAGTAAAAATATGCACAAACATTTTTCCATCGTCCTCTAAGTAACTTCGAAGTTTCTTTAGCAAGGCTCCGTAATTTCTCATATGCTCAAACATTTCAATAGAGATAATCCGATCAAAAGATCCCTCTAAAGATAGATCATTCATGTTTTGTTTAATTGCTTTAACATTCTCCAAAGATCGAGCCTTAGCAGTGTTGTTAATAAACTCAATCTGATCATTGGAGTTAGATACTGCTACAAAACTTGAGTTTGGAAATTTAGCAGCAGCAAAGATCGTGAAACTTCCCCAGCCGCAACCCAAGTCAAGAATGCGCTGATGATTTTGAATATCTAATCGCTCAATATAAAGCTTAAGCATATTTTCCTCAGCGGCATCGAGAGAAGTTGAATGTTCATTAAACCAACCACAGGAATATTTTAGATGAGCTCCCATAATCTCTTGAAAAAATGTTGGCGGCACTTCATAGTGCTGTTCGTTTGCAAGTTTGGTGCTTAGAGCGATTGGGCTAGATTTTAATTCCTCAATAAAATTAGCTTTTTGAGACTTGCGGATTTCAGGATTGGTTGGAATTTCTGATAGACGTTGTCGGATTAATTGTTTGATTCCTAACCTAAGAAGAAATTCAGGAATTAAACCAAGTTCAGTTAATTTAATTACAAAGCTAAGCATCATAGTGGTTAAAGTGACAAGTAAAAACTAGCATATAGTAATAGTGGATGTTTCATCTAAACAACCTTCATTTAAGCAAAAAAGCCCGCAATAAATGCAGGCTTTTTTTATAAATATTTTAAAACTATGACTTGGCAAACGCTGGGCGTGCAGGATCATAGATAACACCAGAGTTATAAAGCTCTGGCACATCACAAGCAGCTGTTGCCTCTAGAGAGGCTCTAGCCTTGCCACCGCTTTCCATCCAATTTTTGTTGCCTACCGCAGCACTTTCAGAAGATTCATGGAAATTGCCCCACCAAAAATCGGCCAATTCATCCGATCCATCTCCAGCATAAATTCCATAGGCATAAGCTCCGGTAACCTCTAATCCATCAAGCCATTCGTTGTACAAAGCAATGGATTCCATCAAATCAGCAGAAGTTTTCCCATCATTATATTTACATGGAAAAAACTCAGTAAAAAAAGAACCGTCTTCAGGCATAGGACCAAAAGATTCAACATCTCGGTGGAAAGTAAAATCCCATGCACCTCTAGCTTCACCATCGCACACCATGACTGACTCATGCTCTGCTAAAAAAGCTATGGCCTCTTCATCTTGAGTCCACTCAGCCCAGGCGGCATCGGCCTCTGCTTTAGATTCCCACTGAAGTTCCCACCAGCCATTGTCAAATCTGCTCTCTTCAGTTGCAGGAACATACCCCCATGCTCCCAAAAGATCATCTGAGATATTAAGTGATCGCCAACCTTTCATCATCTTATCCACATTTTCTTGATTGAAATCAGAGCCTCCCACACATGGGATAAACTCATTGTAAAACTCGACTCCAACAAGATCATACGCAACGCTCTCATCCGAGGATGATGTGGACTGGCCACAAGATATAAGCATGACCAAGCCAAGCGATAAAGTTAAAAAATTTTTCATAAAACGCTCCTTATTTAAAACAAACTACGAATAAAAACTATACATAAATATTTACCAATTTACCAAATTTCTAGCCTAAATCAGGGTTATGGGTAACGCTATCGATGCTTTCATCCAAAGGCGACCAGGGGTTGGCTGTTGAGCTCCAAAAACTAGAGTGTACTTCCAGCCATGATGAATCATCCAGTGATCCAGCTTTTAGAAATTTTATTGCAGGATTTTCTTCAACAAAACTTACAACTGGTGAGCCGCAGCTTGGGCAGAAGCCCCTGCTGATGTGGGAGCCTGCTGAGCCTGTAACGGTAAAAAATTTTAAATTACCTTTAATATCTAGCTGCTCCGCAGGCATGATGATAATAGTAGCTTTGCCTGAACCTGTAGACTTTTGACAATCTTTGCAATGGCAGTGGTGGGTAGAAACGACATCAGCTGGATTAATTTCATATGAGACTTCGCCACAAAGGCAACCGCCTGTTTTTATATTGTTCATAGTCATACTCCAAAAAATTTATACATTACATAAAAGCATACATTCTGAAAAAAACTCAATCCACTCTTTTGATCAAAATGATGACTTTTGATTCATGAAAGAGCATTGAATTTATCAGTGTTTTCTATAACATAAGCACCATTCATAACTAATATTGGGGAAAATATGAACAATAAATTTTTAACCTTTGCAGTTTTAAGCTTATCAATTTTTCAAGCTGGCTCTGTAAGTGCTCAAGCTGTTGAAGAAGTTATAGTAACAGCAACAAAAACTGAGAGAACGCTGCAGGAAGTGCCTGTTGCTGTGTCAGTTGTTAACGCAGATACCATTGAAAAAGCTAATGTCATTGACTTGCTTGATTTAAAAGCAGTGGTCCCATCACTTGATGCAAGACAGTATCAGTCAACAACCAACGCCACATTTTTCATCAGAGGCTTTGGAAATGGTTCTAATAATCCAGGCGTTGAGCCTTCGGTTGCTGTATTTGTTGATGGTGTGTATCGCTCCAAAATTCAAGGTCAAATATCAGACTTACCCATGCTTGATCGGATAGAAGTTTTGCGAGGACCGCAAAGTACTTTATTTGGAAAGAATGCGTCTGCCGGCGTTATCAACATAGTGACTAAAAAGCCTTCATTTGAAAGCTTTGGTAAAGCGACATTTGAAATTGGAGATTACAACTCTAAAGTTGCAAAGATCTACTACACTGGCCCTATCAATGACACTGTTGCCTATAGCTTTAGTGCGAATGTTAATCAGCGAGACGGGCAGTCTGATAATCCGGTCACAGGAAATAAATTGAATGACCGTGACAGATTTGGCTATCGAGCTGAGCTGTTATTTGCACCAGCAGAAGATTTTTCTGCAAGATTAACTCTTGATTATGATGAATTTGATGAGATTTGCTGTGTTGTTGGAAGCACAGCTTATGGAGCTGCAAACCAAGTTATAGCCATGATGGGTGGAAGAGTTATACCCAATGACCCTTTTACTCAAACAGCTTTTTTTGACTTCGATCCAACATCAAAAGGTGAAAACGGTGGTATCTCATTACACATAGAAAAAAACTTCGCCAACACAACTCTCGAAAGCATCACTTCCTATAGAACTTCTGATAATTATGAGGTGCAAGATGTAGACTTTGATGCTGTTGATGTGATTGCTCCGAGCCCTATCTCCAAAGAGTTATCTGGAGTAACTCAAGAAATTAGATGGTACTCAGAGGATAATGAAAAAGTTAATTGGCTCCTTGGTGGTTTCTATTATCAAGAAGACATGGATTTTAATGAATCTATCTACTTTGGAACCCTGTGGAGACCATACATTGATGCCTTTTTGCCAGGAGCTCTTGCTGGCGTAGCACAAGCTTTTGGGTTACCTAACTCATTGTTATTTGGGGCTGGGCAAGGTAACACCGAAACAGCAACTCAAGATAACTCTACTGTATCTTTGTTTGCTCAAGTAGACATTCAGCTCAGCGATAAGCTCAATGCAATTTTGGGTGTGAGTTACATGGAAGATGAGAAAGAAGTTTCATACAATCAGATCAACACTGCTGTTTTTTCAAACCTAGATTTTGTTGGCGCTGGTACACTTGCTCTCATCAATGCAGGATTCCCTCCAGCACAAGCTGCGGTTTTGGCACTTGATCCAGCCTACAACCCTTTGATTCCATTACGAGCCCTTCAATTTATTCCAAAATTTGTGGACTTCCCTAATGCCGCTCAAGATGGAAAAAGCAAAGATGATAATGTTGATTACACAGCAAAACTGTCATATGCGCTCAATGATGCTGTAAATATCTATGGCGGTATTTCAACGGGCTTTAAAGCTACGGCTTGGAATATTTCCAGGAATTCATTACCGGATGCTGAGGAAAAAGCTGCATTGGTAGCCGCCGGAACTCCTGCAGGGCCTAATACTGGCGTAGGTACTAGATTTGCGAATCCAGAAGAAGCGGAGGTTGTCGAGCTAGGAGCAAAAATATATCTTCCAAATGGATATCTGAATCTTGCTTACTTTGATCAAAAAATTAAAGGCTTCCAATCAAACACTTTTATTGGCACAGGGTTTGTTCTGGCCAATGCTGGCTCACAATCAGCAGATGGTTTTGAATTTGATTTAATGATTTCACCAGTCGACAACATTGATCTAGCAATCAGCGGATTGGTGATGGATCCTATCTATGATTCATTCCCAGCATCAGCTGCCGGAGATCTTTCAGGCACAGTGCCCTCCAATATTCCTGAGGAAACATTTTCTACGACTGCCACCTGGAACTGGTCAAGAGGTCAATATGATGGTTATGTGAGACTTAGTCACTTGTATTCAAGCGAAGTTATTCTTAGCGAGAATCCAACATGGCAAGCTTTGCTAGATTCCAAAGGCAATGGAAGGAGAAAACAAGATACTCTGAATTTTTCTGCCGGAATTGAAAGAGGCAACTTCTCTTTAACCTTGTGGGGCAAGAATATCAATGATGATGAATTCTTGACCACGATCTTCCCTGCTGTGGCTGATCCAACCTCTACATCGTTTTTTGGATATCCCAATGCATTTAAAACCTATGGCTTAACTTTAAATTATAGTTTTTAAAGGTTACGATCATAAAAAGGGGCTCATTTGAGCCCCTTTTTTTATGAGTTCTGTTTGAGCGCAATCAATGCTTCTGACATTTTTGTTTGCAGTGCATGGATGGCCTGCAAAGGCCTGATCATGACTTTAAAATCTACAATTTTTCCATTTTCATTCCATCGGATAATATCAACCCCATTAACGGAGATATCTCCAATATAAGTCTCGAATTCAAGTACGCAATCCAAACCATCAACTAATTCTCTCACGTAATCAAACCTTTCCATGTCGAAGGTTTGACCGGCACCCATCAAATACAGCTTTGACATTTCTTTGCCCTCAATGGGCTTAAAAACAATTGGAGATGTAAAGATGCATTCATCATCAAGAATGTCATCTAAGAAATTTTGATCTTGTGATTTAAGGCCTTGATGCCATTTCTCTAAATATGCATGTGTTGAATTCATCTATGTATTTAAAACGCTAGATTAAAATCATGCAAGCAGTAATGTTTTAGGTTAAAGGAGTCCCTGTAACTGAATTGTTAAAATTTTAAAAGCTGCTAGAGAACTATTTTTTTCTTCTTAGCTTGCGAAGACGAGCATACTCATTTTGGAGTTTTTTTTCTGCCAGCGAACGTCTTCGGTGCCTTCTATCTCTAGCTGCTTCAGATTTTTGAATTCTGATAGCTCTGTTCATTCTTTCTAAATAATCTCATAAAGAAAAAAGAAAATCAAAAAAATAAATTATTTAGACTGGGTAAGTTTTTGCAGTCTTCGATTAAGAGTTTTTAAATCTAAGTTATAAGCCGAACCGGAAGATGAATGTTTTCTTGATATGGATTGAGGGATTAATTTGTTATTTTTTAGGGTTTTGACTTTGACATAAGCCTCTCTAAAAGGCACGCCTGATTGAACTAGCTCATAGGCCTGATCAGTCATTAACATATCCTTGTCAATAAATTCGTTGGACCGCTGCACATCCACTTTGATTGATTTGATTAAATCAGGTAGTAGGCATAAAGTCTTGGCAGCACAATGCATAGAATATATTAGCGATCTTTTGGTGAGCTGAAGATCGCGATGATATCCACTAGGAAGAGAAATTAAGTTTTCCAATTCAGTATAATGTCCAGCTATGACTGCATAGTTAGCTCGCATGATCTCTATGACATCAGGATTTGATTTATTGGGCATGATGGATGATCCTGTTGTGTATATGGATGCAATTCTCAAGAGATTGAACTCTTGAGATAAAAATATACTCATGTCCCATGCAAATTTTCTAACATCAAGCATGGGTTGTTTTAATGAACCAAGTAACTCTAACTCAAACTTGCCTCTGCTGTTTTGAACATAGAGGCTGTTTAACTGCTTTCTTTTGAAGCCTAATTCCTTCGTTGACAGCTCACGCTGGATAGGCAGGTTAACCCCGTAGCCTGCTGCCGTTCCCAATGGATTAATGTTCATCCATGATTGAGTGTTTGAAAGCAAATCGATGTTATCGAGAAAAGATTCAGCAAAGGCTCCAAACCATAAACCCCAAGTTGAAGGCACGGCTCTTTGCAGGTGGGTATAGCCAGGCATGGAGTCAGCTGAATGTCGAATAGCTTTATCAAAAAATGATTGAGCAATCTTCAAATTAAGAGACTGCATTTCGTCCAACTTAGCTCTTGCATAAAGACGCATGGCAACCATTACCTGGTCATTTCTGCTTCTGCCCGTATGAATTTTCTTACCAATATTACCCAGCTCTTTGGTTAGATAATCCTCAATTGCAGAATGACAATCCTCATATTTTGCAGTGAGTTTGAATTTGTTTGATTGAAATAACTTTGCAAGCTTCTTTAAAGCTGTAATAATTTTTTTGGTTTCAGATTTATTTAAAATATTAATATGTTCTAATTCATGCGCATGAGCAATGGATGCCTCAATGTCATACAAAAATAATTCTTGATCTAAGACTATGTCTTCACCAGAGAGAAAATTATCAATGACAGAATTTTGATCCTTTGAGTTTTGATTCCAGATTTTCATACTTGTGTTATTCCTAGGTTATCTTCCCAACCAAATGCAAAATTTAAGTTCTGAACGGCTTGGGTTGCAGCACCTTTGAGAAGATTATCAAGGGTACAACAAAATGTCAGCCTGTTGATGGTTGGATCCACCGCAAAGCCACCAATGATTACGTTGGATGTATTTTGAACATCTTGCATGTTTGGCAGCTCTTGCTGAACTAAAATTAGTTCCTTTTGCTTATAAAAATTACTAAATAAGTCATGGATCACTTCAACTTTAAGGCTCTCTGACAAAATAAAGTTACCCGTCATCATGATTCCTCTAAAAAAATTACCAACGTGGGGTGTAAATAAGATATCTGCATAACCATGTGCCTTAACTTCTTTTTCATGAAGATGTGAGACTAACGAATAGGGAAGAATGTTATCTTTGAGCCCTTCTTGGTTGTTTCTAGCATTTGGAGAGGCTCCGGCACCGCTGTATCCCGAGATACCATATAAATTAACAGATCCTATCAAAACATTTTTTAAGGGAGCTAGCATAAATTGCATTGCAGATGCATAACATCCTGGGTTGCTGATCCTATTTGAAATTGGTGCATCGGATAACTCAGGAATTCTATATTCCCAATCGTCATCAAAACGATGATCTGCACTCAGATCAATGATGGTAGCTGTTGAATTATGCTGAAGTATTAGATCGATGTATTTTTTGGATTCATGATTTGATAAGGCTAAAATGAAAGCGTCTTCATCGCTGAAAAAAGGTTGATCTAGGTCTTGATAAACCAAATCGCAACCTGGATATAAATCTAGTGATTGCCCAGCCTTAGATGAGGAAAAAACTGAGCTAATCTTTATATGCTCATGTTGGCTTAGTAATTTGATGATTTCTTGGCCAACATACCCACGTCCTCCCAATAAACCTATTTTTTTAACTTCCATTTAAATCACACTCTTGGGTTTATTTACAGCATACTCAATACAATCTTTCAGGACACTATAATCAGATATGCCTATCCAAAATATATGCCACTGGTCTTGTTTCTGGCAGCCCTCACAAATGGAGGTATAAAAAGCATTAATAGGATTGTTAGGACGTGATCGCCAGAAAACTTGAGGGTAAACTTTTCTCATCTCATGCCAAATACCTGCTCCCAAACCTTCACCTTTGGCTTCAGGCATAACCCCAAACTTATCCATGTAGGGAATGGAAAAATCATTTGAAATTGCAATTGTAGCTCGCTTACATGAGGTCATAAAAATATCTAGATTTTTAGGAGAATCAAAAAAATTATCAATCAATGCCCCACCAAAGGAAGCCTCTATAATCTGCTGAAATTGATCCTCTATTATTTTATCTGGAAGTGGATATTGAGCAACACTATAACCATGTTTTACTAAGGTACCTGATCCTGAATCAGTGAATAGCTCTTTTGGTAAGTTAATTGGTTCAGTGATAGAGACAGATGCTGTTTTTGGCAGATGATCTAATAAAGATTTTATCTGCTCGAGTTTTAATTTCATACCAGAATGAAGCCATTCAGCCTGCATAAGCTCTTCATACTCAAGTGCTAGATTAATATTTGATATTAACTCGCCAGTGTTATTAAAAATACCTCCTACATTTGATAAAAAAATAGCCTTATAGGGGTTAATTGCCTTAACCAATTCAACAGTAGCAATATCGGCATTAATATTGAGCATCTCATCTCCTTGAAAGCCGATAGGAGCAATGACGGGTATTGAATCAAGTTCCAATACATCATTTACAATCTTTACATTCACAGAATCAATTGACCCCACATACCCTAAATCAGGGTTCCTCATGGTGCATTCAAAAATATCCGAAGTAAGGCCATGAGCTTTTGCCCCATGTGACTCTAAAGCATCAACAATCTTTTGATTCGTTATTTTAAAGACTGAATGAGCTTCGTCTCTCACTTCTTTAGATGTAACTCTCTGCCCTTCAACAAAAGAAAAATCAATGTTCTTTGCTTCCAAGGCAGCAGACAGCATGGGACCGGCCCCATGAAGAATGACAGGCTTCAAACCGACTTGATCTAAAAAAACTAAAGACGAAATAAGGTTTTCAAGATCATTCTCAATTACAGATCCGCCCACTTTAATTACAGCAAAGCGTTGCTCAGGAGAAGAGAATTTCTCTATGTACTTATTTATTTCTTTTTCAGAGCCTATGGCACTTAGCAGCTTTAAAATAGTGCTCTTGATGAAGTGATTAGATGGATTGCTCATTGGATGATCTTTTTAAAATCACTCAAGGCTTGATTCAAGCTCTCGAGACTTACAAACTCATTTGGTTGATGTGCATCACCTATATTGCCGGGACCATAAACAATAGAGCGATATCCAGCCTGACTAAATAATGATGCCTCTGTCCAAAAATTTACAGGCGGTGACAAACTCATGCCTAATTGACCAACCCATAATTCAGACTCACTCGTATCTCCGGAAGCAGGCAATGCGGGAGCAATAAATCCAGGAGTAAATTTTGAGTGCTGTTGAATTGTTTCAGTATTTAATTGGCTTAAAAGCTCATCAAAAGATTGTCCTGGTAAAGGCCTCATACCAAATTTAACTTGAGCATGATCTGCAATGATATTAGGCTTAATACCACCTTCAACTTGACCCAAATTAAAAGCAATACCCTCAAGATCATTGAATGAGGTTTCATTGTAGGTTTCAGCAACTTTCAAAGCTGAATCTGCCCAGCGTGTTAATTTATGAATAGCATTATCAGCCAAGGCTCTTTGTTCTGAGCTATGACCAGCAACACCATAAAACTCTTGTGTGCCTGTTAATATGCCTCTATGACAAGTCACAGCTTTATTTTGCGTAGGTTCAGCAACGATAACACCATCAAAAATGGGTTGTGTTTTAATGTATTCTTTTACACATCTGCTTTGACCAGCCTCCTCATCAGTTGAAAATAAAATTGCATAATCATCTAGCCCTCTTTCTAGCAAAGTCAATAAACAAGCAGCAGCACCTTTGATGTCACAGGCGCCAAGACCAATGGCTTTTTGATTATCAATAACCAATTCATAAGGATCTGATTGCCATCCATCTCCAGGAGGAACTGTGTCTAAATGAACATTTATAAGATATTTTGGAGAGCCCTTTGTAATAAAGATATTAAAAGATCCGTCTCCCAAGTCAGTTACTTGTGGATCAAGAAATGTTAATGAATCCAAATAATCAATTAACCCCGATTGTTCTATTTTTCTAGGTGGATTTGATGTGTCACATCTAACTAGAGCCTTGAGATGATGCAGTGTTAGCTCTAGATCTGTGTTCATTTTTTCTTATGAATAGAGGACCAAGTTGAAGTACTTTGACCAATGAGCTTTATAAAGCCTTTTGATTCAGCCTCTGACCATGTTGCAGACTGCGCATAAGAACCTTCGGAGCTTTTAAGAATATTTTTTGAATTTACTGCAACTGCATTAACTTGCCCAGGTGTTAGCTTCAAGGTTACCTCTCCGGTCACAGCTTTTTGAGAATCAAGCATAAATGCTTCTAGGTTTTCTCTTAACGGCTCAAAATAAAATCCCCTGTAGACAAGATTGACCCATTCTTGGCCAACTTGGGTTTTCATAAAATTTTGTTTGTCGGTCAAAACAGCTTCCTCCAATGCTCTATGAGCTGACATTAGAATTGTTATGCCAGGAGCCTCAAAAACAAATCTACCTTTTAAACCAATGATTGTGTCGCTAGCAAAAACTGATCGCCCTACGCCAAAAGAGCCTCCTAAGGCATTTAATGTTCTAAGAAAATCAGCTCCTTGCATTTTTTTATTATTGATTGAAACAACTTTTCCCCTCAGAAATTTGATTTTCAAGGTTTTTGGTTTTTTTGGGTATTGATGAGGTAATTTACAAAGCACAAAACTTTCGCTTGAAGGCTCCTTCCATTCATCAATTTCACTTCCTGAAATGGTTGCCCCCATAAGATTTTCATTGATGCTATATTTTTTATGCAATGATGAAACTGCAAACCCTTTTTCTCTCAAATAGTCCTCTTCGTATGCTCTTACATTTTTTGTGATATTTTGAATCTCTCTAATTGGAGTGATGATGTTGTAATCCCCATGTGCTCTGATAGATAGATCAAATCTTATCTGATCATTTCCCATGCCAGTGCAACCATGAGCAATGTCTTTGGTTTTTAATTTTTTACATAATTTAATTGATTCTTTAACTATTAAATATCTATCGGAACACAGCGCAGGATATTTATTTTGATAAAGAGCTCCAGATTGGACTAAAGGGATTAAAATCTCAGACCATAGGCTTTTTTCAACATTGATATTGATGTGTTTTTTTGCACCTAATTCGTTCGCCCTTTTAGTAATTACGTTCTCTTCTTTTGCTGAAATACCGCCAGTATTCACAAACAAAGTATGAACCTCATAACCTTGATCAATTAAATACGGAATGCAAAAGCTTGTATCCAAGCCCCCTGAAAATGCTAGTACGACTTTCTTATTCATTATTTGCACCTATAAAATTTTACTTAACATGGACTTTTGAACATGTTTCCTGTTTGCAGCTTCTTTAACTGCTAAACAGTAATCAGCATCCATAACAGCATCGGTTGCTTTGATGTTCCTTCTTAATGGAAGGCAGTGACTAAAAACAGCATTGTTGGTGAGATTCATCTTTGATTCATCCACAATAAAATGCTTATATTTGTTATTGCAGGCCATCTGATCATCTATGTTGCCATAGTGACCAAGACTGCCCCAACTTTTAGCATAGACAACATTTGCATTTGAATAAGCGCTATCTATATCATAAGACACCTCAAACGAGGCTCCCTCAGACTCACAGTTATCTTTGGCAGCTTTGATGTATCTATCATCTAGGTGATAGTCCTCAGAGGGACATAATAATTTAACATTCATCCCGAACTTGCTTGCAATCAAAAGACTTGAATTTGCAACAGCCATGTTTAATGGCTTAGGATGATAGGTCCATGTTAGCAAATAATCTTTACCCTGAAGATCACCATAATGTTCTTGCAGTGTTAAAATATGTGCAAGTTCTTGGCATGGATGCTCGATCGTCTCCATATTTACAACCGGCACAGATGAATATTTTGCGAAGCTATTTATAACCGCATCTGTTCTATCATGATTCCAATCAATAAACTCTGGAAATGCTCTGATCGCAATGCAGTCACAGTATGAGGATAAGACTTGTGCAACTTCTTTTACATGCTCCTCGGAATCTCCATCCATGACAATCTTTTCTTGAAATTCTATAGGCCATGCATCTTTGCCAGGTTGCAAGATTACCGCTGTGCCTGAAAGCTCGTTTATACCTACTTCAAAACTAGTTTTGGTTCTAAGGGAAGGATTAAAAAATAACATTGCAATTGACTTATTTTTTAAAAGCGGTTGATGTGGTTTATTTTTAAGCTCAATAGCAAAATCAAGAATATCTTGTAACTCTGAACGAGACCAATCTTGTGTACTAATAAAATTTTTCATGATAAAACTTGAAGTTGCACCATTGTAGGTGTGTATTAAACGGATCTAAATCTTAGAATTGAAAGAGGCAATTGCAAATCTTGAGCAAAACCTATAACCCAATTGGAATTAATGCGTTGACAGAATAAAGAAATTTTTTTTAGTAATTTAAACATAGCATCTGTATTAGTCAGGATTAACCTGACATCAAAGAACTGAAAATTTACCTGTACTGTTTCCATAAGATGAGAAGTATGCAAGAAAAAAATGGAAAAACCAATAAAAAAGGGAGCAAAAGCCCCCTTTCCAAAGCTAAAATTTATTATTTAGTGCCTGATACGAATCCTTCTTTAGATTTAAGATTTTTGACATTTTTATACAGGGTGCATTTTTTAGAATTAGTATCAAGTGTAAATCCTGAAACTTTTGATTTAGAGGCTGCCAATTTTGTACAACCCTCTACTGAAGAATATTTTTTAGCTGTTTTAACAGAAAGTATCCTTCCTTCAATTGTATATCCTTCCTGGATATTGATCTCGGCACTGACAACAGACGGCAGTGTAATTAGAGTAAGTGCTAATAGAATATTTTTCATTATAAATCTCCGTTATGATTAAATTTTAAGTTATACAAAATAATAATAATGTTTACACTGTAAACATTAATAAAAAACTAACTTTACAGTATTTCAAAGCTAATGCAATGAATCAGAAATAGATAGTTCATATTAAGTAAAAGCAATACTCATGCCAAAGGCTTCATATTGTGTTTAACATTAATACCAAAGATAATAACTAAATGACATTAAAAGATTTAATTGCTGAGGCCCACAGTCTAGTTCCCAAAATTTCTTGCGCAAGTTTTGCAGCAAACTCTGCTGATTATTTTCTGATAGACGTGCGAGAAGGAACAGAGGTTCAAGAAACGGGCTCTATACCAAATTCTATCAATATTCCCAGAGGCTTGATTGAGATGAAGCTCTCGCCATCAAATGATGATCAAGACTTAAACGCAGATACTCCAATTGTAGTTTACTGTGGCGGAGGAAGTAGAGCTGCCTTGGCTGGCAAGACGCTATTAGAAATAGGCTTTAAAAATATTCAAAATCTTGAAGGAGGTTTTAGAGGGTGGAAAGAATTCTCTAATTAATTGAGTTTAGGCAGTAATTGACTGAGGTGCTCATAAGCAGCATTTTTATATTCAGGATTAGCTCCGGCCATAACCTCTCCCTTCACGGCACAACTTTCATATGCAGCTCTTCTTGATCGGGGGTCAGAAAAGTCCAATGAAGGATTTTGAGGGTCATAGACTCTTTTGGTTTCCGCGTTAAGTTTTAATTTACAATCAGCCCAACTGTAAGCATCAGGTATAAGCCTTAAAGGCTGAGGACCATCGAAGGAGTGAAAGGAATTCGGATATAGCTCAATGTATGCATTGCCACCCTCAGCATTAATATTCATAACTAAATCTTTGCACGGTTGAGGTGGAGTCCAGTTATCCTCCTCTCCAATGTATATCTGCATAAGATCTTTATCCCATTCATTCAAATCAGGTAATGCTAAGCAGCCTGGATACCACATCAAGTAACCAGCGTAAGAGGCTCCAGTTTTATTAAGTGCTTGTTGCAGAGGCAACCACCCATTAAATAAGGTTGCAGTCCCGCCAAGACTCCAACCAGCTGCATAAATTTTTTGATTATTGATCCTAGGGTCATCCCACAGTAGATTGAGACTCATGGCCATGTCATGTATGACAGTTTCGCTCGTTACATTTATTTGATTGCCAACTGTGCTATCAACGCCTCTTGAATCAAATGGGTGCATGGCAAAAACAATAAAGTCAGCCTGCCGCATCTGCTCTAGATACTTTAAATGATGCGCTCTCCAGTTTGAAGAGCCATGCGATGCAACGATGGCAGGATATTGTTTAGATGAATCATAATTGTCGGGAAAGTGTAAAATTCCAAAAACCTCTTCATCCTCTTGAAGCTCTAAACCATCACCAAATAAGTTTTCAAAGCCTAAAATATTTTTAGATTGATAAACAATTTTTTCAGTTAAATAGGTCTTTTCGATTTCAGCCGTCTTAGTGCAGCTAAAAATAAATATAGATAGAAAAACAAATTGAATAAACTTCATCATTAAATTTTAGCAAAAAAAAGAGGGCCAAGGCCCTCTTTTAATTATTTTAAGGATTTTACCAATAGTAACCTACTCTAAAGACATAATGAGAAGGCGCTGAATAGCCACCATATGGAGTTCCAGCATTTACGCCTCTCCAAAAAGGTACATATTCATCGGTCACATTATATCCAGATAGTTGAGCATACCAAGGCGCATCACCTGCAGGTTTGTAGGTAATGGTTAAATCAACCATCTCCCAGCTAGGTCTTTCATCTGTAAAGATATCAACAGGATCAGCAAAATAGCCTGGTAAATCAGTATAATTACCATCCAGCGAAGACCCTGATCCATATCCACCCACATCATTTATATGATTGTTAGCATTCCATGGAGTCATGTAACTTTCAGATTCGTAATGATAATTAATAGCAGGAGTAAGGGTGCCGGCTGTGCCTAGATTAAATACATGCTCATATCTTAAAGTTAAAGCAATATTCGGAGAATAAGGTGCTTCATTACCCTTAAGATTGACATAGTTTTCGACACAGTCACATGTAGCTCGTGCATAATCTCGGCCGAATTGAGCATCCATAGCGTAGTACCACTGAGTATTGTAATCATCCACTACCTCAGTGTTATAGCTTGTCAACCAGCCTGATAGCGAGCCGTTTTCACTTGTTTTAAGAGAGAAGTCTAGCTCCAAACCTTCCATTTCCTGTTTACCAAAGTTTTGAGTTCCCCAAACATAGGCCACTTGTTCTACTTCAACTGTTCTTCCTAAATCAATATCAAATTCATTGACTAAGATAGTGTCAACAGGAATGTTACCAGTGAACTGTTTGCCATCATAAGATGTTTTGAAGTAATTGATTGCAAAAGTTAGATTTCCATCCATGGCTTTACCCTTGTATCCAAGCTCAAAAGTGATGGCATCTTCCGGGCCGTATGAGGTACTAACTTTAGACCCTGGACCAGCTGGATTTGTTGTATTAGCGCCTCTTACATATTGGTCTGCAATACTTCCTGCTTTATATCCAGTTGCGAGATAGGTATAAACAAAGTTATTCTCATCGATGTCATAGTCAAGACCAATTCTCCAATCGGTGTTGCTATATTCTTCATAAACTGAGTTATCAGCACCAGGTGTCATGCATCCAGTACCGCCTTTGATAGTCCAAAACCAAGGCCAGATATCATATGGGTTACCCCCAGCTTCACAATTCACTCCTGCAAATTGTCCACCAGCAATATGAAAATCATGGGTTAATGAGGCTAGATTAGGAACAAAGCCAAATCTTCCAACAGGATTTTGAGCTGCCCAAGCAATGTGAGCACCTGCATATTCACCACCACCTGGATACCATAATTCTGTATTGGTATAACATTGATTCCAAACAGTACAATCCCAGTTTCTTCCGCCAACATCTTCTTTGGAATCTTCCGTGTATCTAGCGCCCAATGTGAGGAATAAGTCCTCGCGAAGGTTATAAGTTAACTGACCAAAGATCGCCTCCGAGGTAACAGTTCTATCGGGTTGCAAGAAGACCGCATCACCATTAAATGTTGCGTGATAGTATGCCTCCATGTCGTTTTCTTCTTCAAGGAAGAATGCTCCAACAACCCATGCATAGGTATCTGTGCTGTGAGATAATTCAATATCTACAACAGTGGAATCAGCTTTAAAGTCATTTAAAGTCATTGATTGATCCCAATCACCTGTACCAACATCTAAGTCTTGAATAGAATATTGCTCTAAAGACTGAGTACCAAGTTTAACTTTTAAATCATAACCATTTTCAAATGATTTTTTATAAATTGCTCTAATGGATTCTATTTTTATATCACTTTTACCAGCGACATTGGTAAAGATGACATAGGGATTATCTGTGCCCCAAATATCTTTACAAGAGTTCGCAGGTTTAATGTTATCCCCATTCATGAACTTGCCTGAGCGTTTATCTATTACATCACAAGCTGGAGTTGGGGCATAACCAGCGCTTTGATCTTGAAAGACTTCGTATTGAACATTCAAATCACTCGTATCATCGATTACATATAGAGCACTAACTCTCCATGCATAATTATCAACATTGTTATAAAAATCAGATGGGTCTGCTTTGATGAGATTATATCCAGGGCCAAGATGATAACCAGCATCTCCTCCAGGAGCATTACCATCTGCAACATTAGGGTTATTACATCCCCAATACCAAGCGTGGGCTGGAATACCTACCCTGTCACCACAAGTTGCTAAGGGAGTGATTTGATCTCTGATATTTTGAGGTAATCCACGCCAGTCAGCCTGATTTGGGTCATAGTAACCTTCTATGTGGGAGTCTTTAGTAACTGTGGAAGCTGCAAATCTTAGGGCAAACTTCTCACTAATAGGAAGGTTATAATGCCCTTGAACTCCTCTTTCGCTCAGCTCGCCAGCACTAACAGTGACCGAGCCACCTTGAACATCAAGGTTAGGTTTCGCTGTAATAATATTGAGAGTTCCAGCAATTGAATTTCTTCCAAACAATGTTCCCTGAGGGCCTCTAAGCAATTCGGCTCTTTCTAGATCAAACATCAGAGCTTGAGCTGCTTGCGGGCGGGCAGAGTATAAACCATCAACATGGACACCAACGGCAGGATCTCCAACCTCTGTTACATTATTTGACCGAACGCCTCGAAGAGTAATAATTGGAGCATTCGTATCTGTATTTTGAATGAAGAGACCTGGTATCTGGTTACTTAGATCTTTAATATTATTAATTCCATACTCTGTTAGTTTTTCCTGAGATAGGGCTGTAACAGCAATTGGCGTTTTTAAAATATTGGTTTCTTTCCTAGTCGCAGTAACAATGACATCCTCGATACCTTGCGAGTCATCGTAAGAGCTAGATGTTTCATAGCTAGAAATTTCGATGGATCGTTCTTCAACTGCAGGTGATTCTTGAGCTTGGCTCGATGAATCAACATCTACAGGAACCACTGGGTTATCAGCCATTACCATCAAAGGCAATACTAATAGAGATAGTTTAATAAATTTCATAATTTTCCCCAAATTAGATATATATATATACTTTAGGATTATCAATATAATGACAATGTTGTCAAGCTTTAGACTGTCTGCAGTAAATCACTGGATAAATTACTTAAATTTCAGGACTTGGAAGCAGTTTTAGATAAATATTAAACAAAAAAAAGAGGAGCCTAAAGCCCCTCTTTGTTAATTAATTGGTTATCTCATCTCATAACTCTGACCATCAAGTGATCAGAATGACTCATAACATCTAACTTAGCATCTGCAAGTTCCTTTTCATGGATTGCAGATATGGCAGCTACTTTTTTACCAAAATCATTATAGTTATCATAACCACAATAGAAATTCCAGGTAAGCTCTGGTCCCCAAACATGCTCGGTCATGTTGCAACCACCAAAAGCTCTGTCATATGCATCAAATAATTTTCTGGCATTGGCTCTTCGCTCATTATCAGTTAAATATGGGCCAAATGAATATTTCGCCTCTAGCACATATGGCGTTTGCTTGGTTAAGTTTCTGACAACCACTGCAGCCAACTTGTCACTGTGATCTCCATAAAGCTGTCGGGGGCCATCAGCGGCAAGGGGATTATCGGCGTCATTAATCTTAGCAAATTGCTCCCAGCTATCAAAATAGCAATAGGTTAAAAATGATCTATCGCCACCAAACTGGTGTCTAAGCATGCCACATCTGTTATATCCATTTGCTTCAAGAGTATCGAGATTCTTTAATAGAAATTTCTTTAATCTTTCTGGATTGCCGCCAGCAGGTTGGGTGTATGTTGATATGTAGACAAAGTTATTCTCATGCATGGATGCATCTTTCTCACCCTCTTCATGATGACCTGCATAGATACTTAAGCTGAGTCCTAATGCTAAAATTGAAAATAAGTTCTTCATAAAATTCTCCTTGAATTAAATGTGTGTTTAATTTAACTAGATAATCTCACATTTCCATTCATAAAGGAAATTACTATTTCTTAAACAATAACGTCATTCGGTCTGATTCTCCAATTGCGGCATATTTGGCTCTATCTTGATCCTTTAAGCGAAAAGAAGGTGGAAGAGTCCAGACACCTTTGGGGTGATCTGCTGTATCTTTGGGATTGGCATTAATTTCTGATGAGGCAACAAGCCTAAACCCTACTTCTTGCGCTGTTTTGATGGCAAGTGATTGCGTGACGTAGCCGCTTTTTTTCATAAAATCTAAACTAGAACCCTCGGGCGCCCTATGCTCCACAACCCCAAAATGACCGCCCTCTTTAAGCGCATTGTATGCTTCTTGCATCATAGCTTGCATGGCATCTTGGCCAAGCCAATTATGAAGATTTCTAAATGTAACAACTAAATCCTGAGTTTCAGGTTTTGTGAAGGGCTTTGTTGGAGGCACATCTGCGGTGATCACTTGGACGCCCGCAAACAAAGGGTTGGAGTTAACCTTTTTATCATAAGCCTCTCTTGAACGCTTGTAATAGCCACCGGCTTC
>Ga0255770_10000747_pt1 | contig 30605 bp, 28 predicted proteins | sample 071ome_22_FD_179968 | JGI IMG/M metagenome (GOLD analysis project Ga0255770, IMG submission 179968) | Coastal salt marsh microbial communities from the Groves Creek Marsh, Skidaway Island, Georgia - 071404AT metaG (version 2) | ecosystem: Environmental > Aquatic > Marine > Intertidal zone >...
GAAAAACTCTTGACAACGTATACGAAATATGTTAGTATATACAAATAGTGGACTTCGATGCTCATCCCACTTTAAATACTCTGCACATCAAACTTACTCTAGAATTATAGGAGGCAAGAGATGAGTCTAAAAATTAAAGCAACAAAAGTATACAAAAACTTACCATGCGGACACGCACAATATTTTGATGTAAAGGACGATGGCACACCAGGTCACTGTGCTCAAGTGCATGGTTATGATCGTTCAGTAGAGTTTACATTTGCTGGTGAACCAGACGAACATGGTTGGATTGTTCCGTTTGGTAAACTAAAAGATGTAAAAGATTTCTTAGAGTATTACTTTGATCACGTTACAGTATTACCAGCAGATGATCCACGCATTGGTACTATCCCAGACGCAATGGTAGACAATGGCGGACTGCTAGGCACACTTCGAGTACTGCCAAGCGGTGTAAGTATGGAAATGAGTAGTGTGTTTATTTGGGAACACGTTAATCATTATATCTACAAAATTACAAACGGACGTTGCTATGTAGAACGTGTACGAGTATACGAGCATGAACGCAATGATGCTATGTGCGAAGTAGATGAAGCTACTGCAAAACAAGATGCACAAAAGAAAGAATCTAATCTAGCAACATTGCTTGAACAAAAACCTCGCTGGGATTGGGAAGCACCTGCAGACTTAATGAAACGTATTAATGGTTAAGTACGCTAATGGAACGTTGGATAGTATGTCTTAAACATGGTCGTAAGTATAACAGCATATACGTAAATACTCTGTACAAAATGGCCAAACGTCATAGTACAGTAGATTTTAAGTTTGCATGCTTTACAGAAAATCCTACAGATCTTGATCCAGACATTCATGTGTTTCCTTTGCCGGAAGTAGCAGTTTCAGGTTGGTGGTACAAGCCATACTTTTTTAACGCTGAACTTCCAATACAAGGCACTGTTTTGTATATGGATCTTGATGTTATTATTTTTAAAAACTTTGACAAACTTTGGACATACGAGCCTGGGTCTTTCTGTGTCATTCGAGACTTTAATAGACATGTTGTACCCAATTGGGATCGAATGAATTCTAGTATTTTTAGATTAGACACAGGCAAACATGCACACGTATGGAATGACTTTGTAAAAGATCCAAATCAAGGCGTAAGACGTATGCACGGAGATCAAGACTGGATCTTTTATAAGATGAAAGACAAACCATTTAAGTTTTGGCCAGATGAATGGATACAAAGTTATAAATGGGAGATGCGAGGCAAACCTCCTATGGCTAGAGATAAAAACGGAGTACGAAACTTTATGACACCAGGTGAACCAAAGATACTGCCTGAAACAAGCATAGCAGTATTTCATGGTGATCCAAATCCACATAATTGTGTAGATCCATGGTGTCGAGTACATTGGCATTGACAAACACTAACAAAGGCAGTATAATAAAACTATGATTACTAAACGTATAGGCTTTGCATGCAAGTACATGCACCCAGATCAAACGCAGAAGAAAAAACTGCTAGAAGAAATTCAGCGACCATTGAACACTCGTAGCACCACAGTGCAATGGTTAAATAGACAAACAAAGGATGTTGCAGAAGAACGCTTGTGGGACATCATGGTGCATAACATTCAATCATACTACAACTTGATTGAATATGTAGGGAGCTTACCACATGAACTTAGAATGGTCCGACTTGGAAGCGATGTACTTCCTGTATTCACTGAGCCTACTTGGTGCTATTTTTGGAAACGTCCTGATGTGGTCGAGTATTGTGAAAAGCATTTCGCAAGGGTTGGCACCCTCGCTCGATCGCTTGATGTTAGGCTCAGTATGCATCCTGGTCAGTTTACTGTGCTTGCATCTGACAACCCTGATATAGTAAATAGAAGTATAGAGGAGTTTGAATATCATGTCAATGTCATTAGGTGGATGGGGTACGGTCAGCAGTTTCAAGACTTCAAGTGTAATGTCCACATCAGCGGCCGCAAAGGTCCAGCCGGTATCAAAGACGCACTTAAACGCCTCACACCGGAAGCAAGAAACACTATTACAATCGAAAACGACGAAAACAAATGGGGGATCGACGACAGTCTTGAGCTTGCAAACGATCTCGCTTTGGTGCTAGATATACATCATCATTGGTGTAGGGAAGGAGAATACATTGACAGAAACGACAAACGTATTAGAACTATTATCGATAGTTGGCGGGGTGTTCGTCCTGTTATTCATTATAGCGTTAGCCGTGAAGATGTACTCAAAGGTTTTAGTACGAGTATACGACCAAACATGGACACGCTTCTTGAACAGGGATACAAAAAAGCCAAACTAAGAGCTCATTCAGATTACATGTGGAATGATGCAGTTAATGACTGGGCACTAAGTCATTGGGATTGGGCTGACATTATGGTTGAATCCAAATGTAAGAACTTGGCCAGCCAGGCACTACATAAATACTACAAAGGAAAACAGAATGAGCTATTTAAACAAAATGTACGGTCGCAGGAAAGACAACTCGACTACATCATCTGATAAAAACCCTGCTCGTGTTAGCGGTGGCTTAAAAGGACAAGGTGTTGATCATCTTGTTATGGTAGCTGAAGATGGATCAGAATCACAGGTTCCTACACAACGTTATGTACAAAGTTTAGAAGATCAAGTACGCAAACAAAGAGCAGCAATCAATGTACTTGAGCGTAAGCTAACTCGGGTTGAATCAAACATTTCAACACTAGAATCACACATAAGGAGAAATCAATGACCAAATGGATTAATGATCGTATTAAAGAACGTACAACATGGGACGGTGCAGTACTTGTAATTGCCGGCCTTGCTATGCTATTAGCACCAACTAATATTATTGGCCTCGGTTGTATTGCATACGGTGCTTGGACAATTTATAAGTCAGAGTAACCTTGCACAATGATTTATATCGACGGTTGTTCATACAGTAATTATTATTGGCCAACTTGGGCAGATATAATTCAAAAATCACACCCTCAAGTAATTAACCTTGCAGCCAGCGGCTCTGGAAATGAGCGTATCTTTTTTAATCTAGTACAAAATCTAAACAAGATACAACCTGGCTGCAAGGTAATCTTGCAGTGGTCAAGTTATCCAAGAATTGACTATTGGCATAAACCTATGAAATGGGAGCCTAAAGGTAATCGCTACTATGTAGACGACTTTGTTGAAAGAAACATGGAATGGTGGAGTGATGATTATCTTCAATTCAAAGTATATCATTATGTAAATCTAGCTAGAAAACTCTTAACAGATGTTGGTGCTGAGTTTTACTTTATGACCATGGATAATTGGCATGCACATTCAACACCTGCAAGTCAACAGTTAGGATTAAACTGGAATACAGTTATTAAGGATCCAAAAATGATACTACATGATATTGACACTTATGCTGAAGAAGATGAAAAATATCATTATGGTGCTGAGTGGACACAAGGAATATGTCCAGACAATCACCCTACTATAGAAACACATATTAAACTTGCAGATTTTGTTAATCAGTATTTGAATGTAAGTATAAATCAAGAGTATGTTAAGCAACTTGAAGAACTACATCAAAGACTATTAACTATACGAGATATTAAACCTTTACAAATTGCAGGTGCTAGTTTAAAATCACAAAAGACTAATATCTATTAAACTATCAGCTTTCATATTCCAAACAGTGCGTCTTTCAACACCTTTTTGTTGAGCAAACTTCTTTGGATCACAATTAGAGCATACATGATAATAGCTATTGCTTAGACGTTTAGGATCCATAGAACCCTTTGGTCTAGTAAATTCATTCATACAAGCGTCACAGCGTAGCACAACCATAGTGCTAGTACGCCAATATTCGTGTTGGTTTCCTAGTTTACTAAGCCTCTCATACCGCTTTGATACTGTAAATTCTTTTATAAACATAACTATATTTACATTAAGATTATAAAAAATAATAATAAATACATGCAAGGAAGTAAAAAAATGATGGATCCTATTACATTAACCGAAGCTGCAACCCTACAAATTAACAAACTTTGCCAAGAAAATGACTGTTATGCTATCAGTCTTAACATGAAAGGCGGAGGTTGTGCTGGTTTTGAGTACCAGTGGGGAACTGTATCTAAAGAAGAAATTGAAGAAAATGACATTGTGATTGAATGTAATCCAGGTTATTTTGTTATAGGATCTAGTAGTTTAATGTTTTTACTAGGATCTACTATAGATTACACTAAATCTATTATTGGATCAACATTTGAAATCAAGAACCCTAATGCACAATCTAGTTGCGGTTGCGGCGTTAGTATAAACTTTGATATGGATAAGCTAGAAGACCTAGCAAGTCCTGCTATTTAACGGAGCATAATAAACATGGCAAGACGCGAAATTAATATTGGTGTTGAGGGTAATGACGGTACAGGTGATAGCCTCCGCGAATCGTTTAACAAGATCAATCAAAACTTTAACGAAATCTACGGCTTCTTAGGCCAAGGTGGTGCAATTGGTTTTGTCGATCTTGCAGATACACCAGAGACAATGGTTGGCCAGGACAATAAGATTCCTGTTGTTACAACTGTTGCAGGTAGTGAAATTTTACAATTTAAAACACTAAAAGGTCGTGAAGGACAAGGCATCAATGTAAACTTCGACGAAGAAGCTGGTGCAATCGTTATTGAAAACACAGCAGCTAACATTGTACTTGATAACAGTCCAGAACTAGGCGGTTCGTTACATGGACGCAAGGGTCAAGGTTATGAATACGGTATTGTTGGTATTGACACCAGCGAACGTATGGTTAACCGTATTAATGATTTATACAACACTACTTACTCTCCATCAGATTTCGTAATTGACAAGCGTTATGGTGATGCAAACTATGTTGAAACATCACAAGACAAAATGGAAGGCGAACTTGGTTTACGCTCCGAACCTACAGCCGCTCCTATTTGGGCAATCAGTAGTTTAAGTGACGGTCTTATAACTATTCCAAACCACGGCTTTGGAATGGAAACAGATGGTAAAGCTGTTAAGTTTTTAGGATCAGCAGAAGGTTTTAGCAATGCACTAACCTATTACATGAGAGTTCCTCGTTATACTGCTTTTGCATTTTCACTATCTGGACAAATTAACCTTACTAGAGGACTAGCAGTTAGACAAGTAGCAAGTGGTGCAACTGGTATAATTGCACAGAGTATTACAAACAGCTCTACAGTTTATATTAGAGATATTTCAGGTACATTTAATGTTAGTGCAGGCACACTAGAAGTTTCATCAGATAACGTGAACTGGACTGACACAGCAGTAACACCATTAAATGTATACAACTCTAGTGCTGAAGAAGTTTTCCTTGAAGAAGATACACTACGTTTGTATCCTACTAGAGAACAAGCAAAAGAAGGTAAAACTGATTACGTTAATGGTTTTAACAGTGTTGGTAATATCTATATACAAGATGCAGAATATGACAAATATCTAAGAGGACTTTACAATGCAGACGAAGCAGTTGAACGCAGAGGTTCTGTACGTAGACAAGGTGACTCACTAACAGGATTTTTACAACTTGCAGATCACCCAGGTGAGCTTGCAGGAGATGGTTCACCAAACGGCTTTACACTTGTGTTTAACGACCCTGTAACACTAGTAGCAGACGAAGATATTATACAAGCAAATACAGGTGCTGTTGCAACTGTACGTTTTCCAGTAACTAATGCACAAAGAGTTGAAGTAACTGGTAACCAAGCAGAATGGTCAATGAGTCCATTAGATACTGTTACTGCAAGTGTTAGCGGATTGCTGAATACATATATTACAGATACATATGCACAAGATTTATTAGCAGCAACAAAATATTATGTTGACCAAACTGCTCCTAACTCAAAAGTTAACTTGTTTGTTAGTTTCACTAGTGGTGATGACAACATGGTTAACGTTCCACCTAACAGTATTGGACGTTCATTTGCTAATGCGTTTAAAACTGTAGGACATGCTGCTCGTTATGCAGAACGTATTATTTACGGTGATGATAGTGTTACACTAGAAGACTTTGACCGCATTGACATGGATCCTGCTCGTGATTTTGTTATACCTTACGATCCAGTAGCTCGTCCAGGTGTGCTTAAAATGACAGGTCCATATCGTCAGGTTATTACATACAAAGGTCCTGACTATCCTGCAAAGGTTGTTATTCCACCAGCAGCAGTAGTTGGACAAAATGAAGTCTACGATATTCAACTTGATCACAAAGGCACAGGTATTGACCAAGCTGGTGATAACACTGACAATGCAGACTTTAACAACAACAATATTATCCCAGGTAAGATTATTACAACACGACTAATTACAGGACGTGATGTACGTGGTCGTATCTTAAACTATACACAACGATCTGCTCCTGCACAAAGCGATATTATTCGTTATCAATTGTTAACACCGGGTGTTAACTTCCAACCTGGAGACCAAGTTGAGTTTGGTAACGCAGTTGCTGACGTACAAATTACACTACTCATTGAATCAGGACAGTATGAAGAAGACTATCCAATTAGAATGGCAGAAAACGTATCTGTATCAGGTGACCACTTTAGACGTGTTATTCTAAGACCAAAAGACGCAATTTCAAAATCACCTTGGGCTAAAACCTACTTCCGTAGAGATGCAGCCTATGATGGTAATGCAGGTGCTAAGAAACAGTACGTTACATTTAATGATGTGCAAACACTAGCAGAAGGCGATTATGTTATTCAGGATCTAACAGGTGCTAGAGGTTATGTACAAATTAGTGACACATCAAACCAATTTGCATTAATACAATGTCAAGGTGAATTCTTAATTGGTCCAGACTATCCTGTCAAGAAATATGTAGACTACGCAGGTGACAACGAAACTGTAACTGCTCTTAACACATATATTACATTGATTGATCCAGTTGAATATGGTTATCACTATTTGATTGATCCAGAAAATATCAACAGTAGTCCATTAAACAACAGAGACATGGACGTACTACTAATGAACAACGCAACATTCATTAGTGGATTTACTTGTCAGGATCACGGTGGCTTTATGGAAGTGCTTGACCCAGATGGTCAAATTCAAACTAAATCACCATATACACAAACAGCAGCATCGTTTACACGTTCACTAGGTGACACACAACGATTTGCTGGTGGTATTCTTATTGACGGTAAAGTAAGTAACCTAGAAGGTTTCTTATATGATGACGGAGCAGGTAACCCACAAGGCGTAGGCAATACTTCAACTAATGTTGCTGCACGTATTCGTGACAAGCGTTCAGGAGCATTCAAACGTTTCCCTGCACTACCAACTATTATTGTTAAGAATGGTAAGCGTTATCAAATCAATGATATTATTAATAGAAATAATACAACAGGTGATTGTACACTTGTATTTGATGCTAACACTCCGTTTATTAACGCAGGTATTACAATTGGTACACAACCAGATCAAAACCCAAATGCTAAGAGCTTGTTAACTCTTAACAAAGAATTTATACAAGATGAAGTTATTGGATATATCAATGCTAACTTCTCTGTGTTTACATACGATCAAGCAAAGTGTGAACGTGACACAGGAATAATTCTTGATGGTGTAGGCATGGACCTTGCACTAGGAACAAACTACAACAGTGTTACAAACGGTCTTGCATATCAACGTGCAAATGCTGCCTACTTACAGAGTAATCAGCTTGCTAAAACAGTTGACGCTATTAACTTTGCAAGAGATGCTACAGTTGCACTTTCAAATGTTGCAGCAAGTTCAACAGCAACTACTCGTGCTACCGCAGCGTTTAATGAAGTTACCGACATTCTACAAAACGGCACAGCAAATGCAGATGCACTAGTATTTCCAGTACCGTCAGCATTGCCAACAGCAGACGCTGATGATGCACACAATCACTTAAGAAACAACAGATCATTTATCCAGGCAGAAGTTATTGCATACATTAACTTTAACTATCCTGCACTAGTATATGATCAAACTAGATGTTCACGTGATACTGGTTACATTGTTGATGCATTAAGTTACGACATTCTATATGGTGGTAACAGTGCAACTAGAGTAAACGCAGAAGCATACTTTGTAGGTACTACAAGTCAACTAGGAGCAGGTCAAGCAACTGCAACAGTTGATGCTTACAATCATATGGCAAGTGTTATTGGACAAATTGTTCAAGGACAAACAGTTACACCTACAACAGGTAACAGTGCAACACAAAATACTACATCAACTAATGCTACAGCAACTGAAGCAACTGCATTAGATGGCCTTGTACAAATTATTGAAGATGTAATCACAGCTGGTAACATCTCTGGTATGCCAGCAGAAGTTGTTCCAAGTATTACTTGGACTGCAAGTGATTTACAATCTGCAAAATCACAAATTGATACTAACAACACTACTATTGTTAACAGCACAATTAGCTACATTAACTCTAACTTGAGCTTTACTTATAATGAGCAAACATGTAGACGTGACGTTGGTTATATTGTTGATGCACTTATTGATGACCTTGACAACGAAAGTTACACTAAATCAGTTGAAGCAGGTTTGTCATACTATAACAATGTTAGTGGACAAAAAGCAATTACTGAACAGCTAGTTGAAACAAGAGCAGGTATTCAATACATTGCTACACTTGCTGATTACGTATTAAATCAAAACACAGTAGGTGATCCAGGATTTGGTACAAAGTATTCAACAGCAGTTCAAAGTTTTGACGGAACAATTCAAACAGAAGCAGGAACACTTTCTCTAGTAGAAGCAAATATTGATTATATTGTTGACATTATTGAAGGCGGCTCAAGTGCTGCACCTTTTGAAGCATCGTTTAGTTTAGTAGGCGATAGAACAACAGCAGATACTAGTACATCTTCTCAGATAATTGTTGAAACTGCTGGTAACAGATCTATTCTAGCAAACGACTACACACAGGTTAACGATTTAGGTTATGGTGTATACGTTACAAACAACGCTATTTGTGAACTTGTGTCAGTGTTTACTTACTACTGTCATAGATCTTACATGACAGACAAAGGTGGTGAAATACGTTCACTAAACGGTTCAAGTATCTATGGTGACTGGGGTCTAGTTTCAACAGGCGTTGACCCAGATGAAATTCCAGACAGCGTAAGACTACGTGACGATATGATTCAAACTGCTAAAATTGCACAAGTAAGTGCAGTTGGTGAGCAGGCTATGTACATTTACGATTACGAATATGTTCCGCCACAATACTCAATTATTGAAGTACGTCACGAACGTGCATTGATTCCTAAAAAGGTAACAGTTAATGCAGCAGGCAGCGGATACTCAGCTGGTGATGTTGTTACTGTTGTACTACCTGGTGGTTCAAATGCATCAAATGATGTACAAGTACAAATACTAGCAGTTAATGGTACTGGTGGTGTTCTTAACGCTGCAATTATCAGCGGTAACCTAACAACCCTAACAGGTTGGGTTAATGATACAACTCCAGTAACTGGACTAACAGTCGATAGTGGTGCTGCTACATTTGATATTGTATTTGCAAGAGATTTAAAATATTACGAAATCAACTCAATTGCAAGTACTGGTAACTCGGGTGCAAATCCAATACGTAACGGTGACATACTAAAGATTAACTTTGGTGGTACTGGTACTGAAGGTTCAGAACAGTTTGGTCTAGCACATCCAGTTAACACTGGTGAAATTGTAACTATTAGAACTATTAGAAACTTTGTGTTTACTGACGTTGCTGCACCGACTCCAGTTAAGAAAGCAAACGCACTTAACTTTGATGAAATTGATATTGGTTACAACACTATTGACTACGCATCAAATGATGCACTAGGAAACGCAGTTGGTTCAAGCTCTGCACAGATTACTCTACAAAGCAGTTTTGACTTTGTAAAACTACAAGTAGACAACACCAATGCACAAGTAACTGACCTAGTTGTTGGTACTAGAACATACGGTTCACAAGCAGGCGATATTAAAATTGCTATCCAAGAGGATACACTAACTAATACTGCTATTACTAGACTAAAACGTGGTCAAATGATTTTTGGTTGGAATGGTGAACTACATAAGATCAACAACTACTACACTGGTGCAGGCGAAGATGGTTCCGACCTTACTGGCTTCCCATATGTTACAATCAACAACAACGATTATAACAACGAATTAACCCCAGCACCGAGCGTTGGTTTAAGTTTACCAGTACATAGAATAAGTTCAGATGAAGAAGAACGCACAACACTATTTGCTGGTTTGGCTCTAGGCGAGAAAGCAACAATTACAAGACGTATTTCAAACCTACGTGCAACTAACCATGACTTTGCAGATGTTGGTACAGGTTCTTACAACACTACCAACTATCCAAATGCAATCTACGGTGAACCTAAATCTCCGTCCTTTACTAGAGAAACAGACGAGAGCGAAGGCGGTCGTGTGTTCTACACAAGTACTGACCAAGACGGTAACTTCCGAGTTGGTGAGTTCTTCAAAATTGACCAAGGTACAGGTGAAATTACATTTAATGCTAGACTTGCACTTTCCAATGTTAACGGATTGCAGTTTAGTAGAGGTGTTGAAGTTAAAGAATTCTCCGTTGACGAAGAATTTACAGACAACGCACCAGATGCAGTTCCAACAGAATTTGCTACAAGACAATACATTGACAAACGTTTAGGTATTGTACATGGCGACTTAGGTACAGCATCAGGACGTATTTCATCCAACCAACGTATAGGCCCAGGATATATTTCACTAAATGGTACAACACCACTTGAAGGTGATATAAACTTTAACAACTCGTTTACTACTGCTAACTTGCGTGATCCAATTAATGAACAAGACGGTGCAACTAAAATTTATGTTGACGGACTAGTTCGTGTTGCACAACAGTTAAGCAACTTGTATGACGTTGAAACACTAACAGCAGCAGACGGCGACACACTAATGTTTAGTGGTGTTTACGAAGTTCCAATTGATACGTTCTTCTTATCAGGAACTCCAGTTGCTGGTGCTACAATGACATTTACTCCAAGTGGAGCAACTGGTTCATTTGCACAACTATTAGACATAGCAAGCACTAACCCACGTATACGTTTCTTCCCAGATGATGTTACCGTTTTACCACAACCTGGTGATAGTATTTCAATTAGTAACCCAGACTTGACAAGTGCAACTGCAAAAGTTAATCTGTTTGCAGGCGAGGAAGCGTTCCCAATCAGCTTTGGTACTAACCAAACTGGTGACGTGTTCAACACATTTAAATTTGCTGCAAGAACTGTAGCAACTAAACTTGGTAATGCAGGTGCTGATCTAAACGTTGGTGACATACTAGAAATTGCTGGCGGTACTATTAGTAACGACCCAGAAGGTAATCCATATCCAAGAACACAACTTGAAATTACAAGTGTTGATGTTAATGGTAGTGTACTAGGAATTAAGATTAGAGAAGTTGGTGGTGCAAAAGTTGCAGGTGCATTTGATGTTCCACCGTTCCCATTCGATGCTGTACAGACAGCACCGGTTACTGTAGCTAATCCAGCAGCAGTTATGCCAGTGCTTGAAGTATACTTTGGCGGTACAAGTATTTGGGAAATCACAGACCAAGCAATTAAGAACGAAGATGTAAACGATTCAGCAGACATTGAACAAAGCAAACTGTTGATGAACGTTGCACAAGAACTAAATGCAGATCCATATGTTCCTGGTTCAAACCCACCAATTGTTTCACCAACTGGTAGACCAATTGGTACACAAAGACAGATCCAAGACAAACTTGGTCTAAGTGCATACGATGATTCAATGTTCTTGTTAACAGATGGTTGGGTACAATACAAAGACGCTACAAGCACAACAGATGGTCTTGCTAAATCTAAGATGAGTTGGGTAGCAACTGATGTTGTACTAGGTAGAAGTGGTACAAGCATAAACCCAGGACCAGTAGCTGAAATTCCGTTTACTACTGTAGTTGACGAAGGTGGTGGCTTACAGCATACTGATGTTCCAGGTACACAATTAGGTTTGATATCTAGAACAGGTGTTACAGCAGCACAAGCAGCAGGTGTAAATGCAGCAGTTCCACAAGATGCAACATACGGTGTTGAAATTATTGATGATGGACTAGCAGCGGCAACTGCACACATTGTTAAAACAGATAGCAACGGACGCACAAACACAACTGGTTACAGACTACACAGTCAAACAATATTAGAACGTGGCGGTGCTACACCTAACTTTAACATCACATTGCGTGACTTTGATAACAACGTTCTACTTACAGGTGACAACGGTGATATTAATAATGTAAACACTTTAACAGCGTCAATACTTAATGTTACAAACGGTACAAACGTAACAGCGTCAATGACCGGGTCAAACGGTAAAGTTACAGCAGTTAGTGTAGACGCAGGTGATCTAAGACTAACTTCAGATTTGATTACAAGTGCAAGTAGTAATCCATTAGTAATTAGATCAAGAGATACAACCGACGCAGGCACACTAGGTGACTTTGGTGTTGTAATTGACGACAACCTAACAGTTGAAGGCAACCTAACAGTTAACGGTACAACTACAACAGTTAACTCTACTGTGGTACAGGTTGACGATCCAATCTTTACATTGGGTGGAAACACTGCACCAACAACAGATGACAACAAAGACCGCGGTGTACTATATCGTTGGCACGACGGAACAAGTGCTAAACTTGGTTTCTTTGGTTACGATGACAGTTCAAGTACATTTAGATTTATTCCAGATGCAAGTAACTCGAGCGAAGTTATAAGTGGGTCATTAGGTAACGTGGCATTTGCAGCAGCTTCTTTAAGCAGTGCAAGTATTACAGGTACACTAACTGTTAATGGTAACGTTGATCTTGGTAACGATGCGAATGACATTATATCTATAAATGGTAAAGTTGATACTTCAATTGTTCCAAGTGGTACTCCAACACTAGGTGTTAACGCTACACGTTGGAATAATGTTTACTCAAACGAAGTTACTACACCAAGTTTAACAACAGGTGCAGCAGCAACAGCAGGTACTATTACAGGTGACTGGAGTCTAAGCAGTGGATCTAAACTAGATGCTACATACGCTGACTTGGCAGAACGTTATGCAGCAGATGCAGAATACGAAGCAGGTACAGTACTAGTATTTGGTGGAGAAGCAGAAGTTACTGTAACAACAACCAAAGGCGATCGTAGAATGGCAGGCGTTGTTTCAACTAACCCAGCATACTCAATGAACAAAGAGTGTGAAGGTAAAAATGTTGTTGAAATAGCACTACAAGGTCGTGTACCATGTAAGGTACTAGGACAGGTACGCAAAGGCGACATGCTTGTTGCAAGTGCAGTACCAGGATATGCTATTGTTGATAACGATCCTAAGACAGGTTCGGTTATTGGTAAAGCATTACAGAACAAAGATGACGATGGAAAAGGCGTTATTGAAGTAGCAGTAGGTAGATTATAAGGTGCTGATAAATACTATTAAGGAGTGCAAATGGCTATAAGATCAATAAACATAGGGGCGATTGCCAACGATGGAACTGGTGATGATATCAGAACAGCCTTTCAAAAGATAAATGAAAACTTTACTTTTTTGGAGGATAACTTAGGCCTTGACAATACGGCACTCAACATTGGTACCAACGGCGAAGGTCTTTTTAAACAAAAAGTAGACGGTATTCTACAATTTAAAAAGATAGAAGCCGGCTCTGGAATTTCGTTAAATGGTAGTGGAGATACAGTAATTGTAACTTCTACATCAGGCGGAGTTCTTACAGTTTCCGACGGAACTACTACTGATGATATAAACGTTGGTTCGGACACTTTATCAATCTTAGGTGGCACTAACATTACTACAACTGTTACAGATAATACTATAACAATTGATAGTAGTGCATCAAGCATCTTTACTGATCCTGACCCTAGACTAGGAACAGATTTAAACTTAAACAATCAAGATATTGTTGGTACAGGTAATATCAATATTACTGGAGATATTACAGCAACCAACTTTAACGGAAATTTAAATGGCACTGTTGTAGGAAATGTAACAGGACTAGTATATGGCTTAGACGTTAGAGATATTCAAGCACAGTTTGTTGACTTTGACTTTGGTCCTTTTGCAGGAGAGTATAATTCAGTAATTCCATACTTATTGAGTCTAAATGACATAGACGCGGGTACGATAAGTAATCCAAGTCCAACAGCAATAGATGGAACACCAGAAGGAGAATTAGATTTCCCAGCAGATATCTAAATTTAAATAAATACTAATGTTGATATTACCGATTAATGGAGAAAAAATAAAATGGCACTAAAACTTAGAAGAGGAACCGATGCAGCCCGCCAGAACTTTACGCCGGCTGAAGGTGAACTCATTTATACAACAGATAACAAGCAACTGTTTGTTGGCGATGGCATAACAGCAGGTGGCAACCCGGCAAGCGGCGGCGGTGTTGTTTCAGGACTTAGCGTTCCTGCAGGCGATCCGTTTTACGCAGAAGCACAAGCAAATTTAAATGATCCGTTCTTAGATGGAGATTTACATCTAAGAGGACACGATATTGTAGGTACAGGTAACATCGACATTGATGGTAATATCACTATAACAGGTAACTTACAAATTGGTGACGGCGGCGGAAGTGATGCCATTAACTTTGCTGCTGGCATTGGTAGTAACATTTTTCCAACCACTAACTTAGCATTTTCATTAGGTACATTAAATGCAGCATGGAGTGCAGTTTATGCAGGTTCAGGTAATTTTAGCCAAATCTCTGTTGCAAACGACATTGACTTGTCAGCATTTGAAGGCATTGGTGGTGCAGGTGTTGGTTCTCTAAAAGGTAATGTAGTAGGTGCAGACAGTTCAATACTAGTAGACTATACAAACAGTCAAATTCCAGGAAGTGCCATTTCTGGAACAGTAGTAGCAAATCTACAGGGTAATGTAACTGGTGATGTTACAGGTGACTTAACTGGTAACGCAACTATAGACACAGTGTATGGTAATGACGGAACTACTGTAGTTATTGATGGTAACGTAGGTGGTGTTGATGGCGTTACATTGTTTGGTAGATTAGAAGGTACTGTATTTGGTGAACTAGAAGGTGACGTACAAGGTAGCGTATTTGGCGATGACAGCACATTAATTGTTGACGGTATAAACAATATTGTTAGCGGTGTTAGTGCTAACTTTCCAACTGTAAATGCAAGCATTGTACAATCAGCTTCACAATTAACTGCAACAGGTAACGGTGTTACTATTGCAGCACTAGGTGGCGGAACTCTTAATATTACAGGTTCAGGTTTAAGTATTGTAGACAATGCAGCAGGCACAACAATTTCAGATGTTAATGGTATTACAGTAACAGGTGCTGTTGACTTATCGGCTGCAAACTTAACAGCAACAGCAGTTACATTTGGTGCTGTTACAACTGGTAACCTAACGGTTGGTGGTAACCTAACTGCAACAGGTAACATTGCTGCAACCACAGCAGATACACTAGCAGTTGCAAGAACTATTAACGGTGTTGCATTTGACGGTAGTGCAAACATTCTTGTTGAAGATAATACAAAACTTCCAACAAGTGGTGCTATTCCAATGCTTGGAGACTTAACACTAGCAGGAAATCCAACATCAGTATTACACGCAGTACCAAAACAGTATGTTGACAACAACTTCCACCAAACAGCAGTTAATACAACTATTAGTGCTACAGAAACAACATATACAGGTGCAATACTAGTTTCAGATATTAGAGAAGAAACTACAGGACAAGGTTTAGCAATTAGTTCTGTTAATGGCAATATTGCTATCAACGCAGGTACTGGTACAGTAGGACTTCAAAACCTAGCAGGTGGTTCAGTAACAATTAGTGGACTTGATATTACTGGAAACAGTATTCAAACTACAGATAGTAGTTCTATTAATGTCGTACAAGCAACTACATTCCAAAGTGATGTTGTAGTTGACGGACGCTTAACTGTAGGTGAAATTGATGCAACAACTATTCAAACAGCAGCAGCAGGTGTTCCAAGACTAGAATCAGATACAAACTTAGAAATAAGTGTACCAAACGGCCACGTAAATATTGTTGACGGTTTATTAAAACTTGGTATTTACACAGCAGCAGGTGTAGCAGCAGACTTTACAGCAGTTGAAGGCGACACAGTATTCATTGAAGATACTACACTACCGCAACCACATGTATACACAGCTGGTATGTGGATGCCTATGATGAGCCCAACTATTGGTTGGGTACTAGGTGCTAACGGCACAACAGACTTTACATTTACTGGTCCAGGATTTAATGGTACTGTTAATGATCCAGCATTTACTGTTTATCGAGGTCATACATATGTATTTGATAATAGTGCAAACGGTGCAACACATCCATTTAACTTACAAACAACTGATCCAGGTGTAGCAGGATATTCAGTAGGAGATCTATACACAACAGGCACAAGCGGTGACAACGAAGGTGTATATGTTTGGACAGTTCCAATGGACGCTCCAAGCACACTTTACTATGTATGTACTAACCACGGTGGTTCAATGTTTGGCACAATTACAGTAGCATAAGAGGACATAGCTAATGGCTGAAAAAGAATATATCGTAAGTTTAAATAAAGATGTAGACTACGAAGCATTTAATGAAGAAATGATTGCAACAACTGGAGCAGGAGATATTCCACAGCGAGCAGTTGATGTAACAAATGCTCGTCCAGGTTCAAAGCGTAACACACACTATTCACTTACTGACGAAGAAGCCGCAGCACTAAGAAATGATCCTAGAGTTTATGCTGTAGAAATTCCACCTGATCAGAGAGACGATATTGAAATTGGACATTTAGTTATTCAATCAGGTGCTCCAATGGATCGCACAGGTTCAACTGCTGATCCTAATAGAGTCAATTGGGGATTACTACGTTGCGACCAAAACACAAATCCATATACATCAACTACACCTCCAACAGGTTTTGATCATACATACAATTTAGACGGCAGCGGTGTTGACATTGTAATTCAAGATAGTGGCCTTGATTACTCACATCCAGAATTTACAGATGGTAATGGTGTTAGCCGTGTACAGCTCATTGATTGGTATCAAGCCAGTGGATTAACTGGTGTACAAAATGCTAACCACTATAGAGATTATGATGGACATGGTACTCACTGTGCAGGTATTGCCGCAGGTAAGAACTACGGTTGGGCAAAGAATGCACATATTTACAGTGTTAAAGTTAATGGACTAGAAGGTTCAGGTGATAGTGGTACTGGTATTAGTATTAGTGATGTTTTTGATGTTATCAAAGAATGGCATAACAACAAACAAGCTGATGAAAAAACTGGTAAGAAACGTCCAACTGTAGTAAACATGAGTTGGGGGTATGGGCGTAACTTTACTAACGTTAGTGGCACATATAGAGGTGTTCCTTGGACAGGTACAACTCGTGATACTACAAAAGGCCTAGTAGGAGTATTCACAGGCTTAGGTTATAGACATGTTGTGCGTGTTGCATCAGTTGATGTTGACGTAGAAGAATTGATTGATGCAGGTGTTATTGTATGCATTGCAGCAGGTAACTCATATCAAAAGATTGATGTGCCAGGTGGCGTAGATTATGATAACTTTTATACTGACAGCAATAATAATGATTATTACTATCACAGAGGCGGATCACCATTCAGTGAACGTGCAATGATAGTTGGTAACATCGATGATAATGTTGCCGGCGGTGAAATCCGTGCTGTATCAAGTGAACACGGTCCAGGAGTAAACATACTTGCACCAGGAACAGGTATTATGAGCACATGCTCTACAACAAACAGATTTGGAAGTGTTGAACAACCTTATCCATTAGATACTAATTATAAGTGCATGAGTATTAGTGGAACATCAATGGCTAGTCCACAAGTTGCTGGACTATGTGCATTATACTTACAAGCATATCCAGAAAAGACACCTGCTCAGGTTCAAGAGTGGCTTATTAATAATGCAGCAACTGGTCAACTTAATGACACAGGACTAGACGACGACTATACTAATTCATTTAGTTTGTTAGGTGGGCCTAACAGATACATGTACAATCCTTACAATAAAGCAGCAACACCTGTAGCTACTGGCGGTTTGCGAGTAATTAATGGTGGCGGCCTAAGCCTAAGAAGTGACAAACAGAATCCACCACAAGTAGCATAAATACTACAAAGGGTAGGATTTTAGATGGCTACAAGTATTTGGAAACAAAAATCTGATTATAATTTAGGTACACTGTTATTAGGAGCAGACTACGATTACACTAGAGCATATGTAATTGGAGATGTTGTTACTTTTAACGGTCAAACCTTTAGGGCTATACTAGATAATCCTCTAATAGATGGTCGTAGTATAATTCCAAGAAATTTAGATTATTGGGAAAAATTTGACCCGGAAATCTCTGAAGGTGATACTTTTGATGTACAACTTCCAGTAAGATTAGGGTCAGAAATTACTATAGACCAAACCGCTTTATTTGGCGGCGACTCAACGTTTACAGATTTTGATAGCCAATCGTTTTATGTTACATCACTAGGTATTCCAAATCATGCGTTTGGACCTTATCCTAACCCACAAAACAGTTTTCCAGCAAAACCACAAGATTGGTTATTTACAATACCAAGACAACCTACAGATGCTACTACAAAAGTAGATCTTCCAGTAGGTGCTATAGGTGTTGCTATAAACGGTGTACCAATATACAATCATGCCAGTGCAACTATAGATAACGTAGAAGGTGAATTACTTACTAGGAATAGAGTTCAAAGTATATCCAACGGTGGCATAGTTGAAGATGGCTCCGGACCACCAACTGTACTTGGTGATTATCATTATATAAAAGATCCTGCACTTTTATATTTTAAACCTACAAATTATAAAACACTATATGACAATAATGTACAATATAATATTAATGAAATTGTATTTTACGACAACGAGTTTTGGATTGCAAACCTTGAAGATCCAGGAAGTATAAGTGTTAACCCAACAAGAGTTGTTATATATGGTAGAACATCAAAATATGGTCTTATTCTTGATGAGCCTATAACTGGCTTTGACATTGAAACAAGATCAGGACCTGTTACTATTTCAGCAGATCCAACAGGTGTTAGTATTTTAAATAGACAAGATAATAATGTACAATCTGTATTTGAAAAAGATTGGATAAAGTATGTAACAGGTATTCAACACAGTCCTATCATAGGATATGCATTTGACGGTAATCCTATTTACGGAAGTATTGGTTACAGTGATCCTTTAGATGCAACTAGTTTTCCAACATACATGACATCTAGTTATATACTAAGAGATGATAAAAGACAGAATGGCGATACTCGAGATGGGTACTATGAAGAAGATTGGGCGTATGTTCAAGGTCAAGGGTCACTAGATCAATACAATGGTCGTTTTTGTGTTACTCCAGAATATCCAGATGGCACATATGCTTATTTTGCAAGCACCTTAGTAGATGATCCTACAGCAAGTACATATCCGTACTTGTTAGCAAAACAATACTACAGTGAACCTATACTTCCTAATGGTACTGGTATTAGAGAAGGACTTAATGATGTAGAGTTTAATATCATTAGTGGAAGCATACCAGACGGACTACGCATTGAAAGACAGCGTTTAAGAGGTACACCATTAGAAGTACCAAACACTATACAATACGATTTTGTAATTAGAGCTATATATTCTGGAAATACTGTTGAAGATAGAACGTTTAAACTTATAGTTGAAGGTCCAGATGAACCTGAATGGTTAACACCAGAAGGAAACTTACCAGTTGGTCCTAACAATAGTTTTTATGTGTTGGATGGTGAGTTTGTTGATATTAATTTACTTGCAACAGACGCAGATATTGCTGCTGGACAGACTTTAGAATTTTTTATAGGTGACGACAGTGGAGAACTTCCTCCAGGTCTAACACTAACCAAAGAAGGAAGAATATTTGGCTTTACTGAGCCTGTTGTTCCTCTTGATTTTGATGCAGTAACGGGCGGAGGTTATGACAGTGATAGATATGATTATAACCCATACGATTATGCAATTAGATCAGAAAGCGGTTATGATAGTTTCTTGTATGACAGCGTAACCTACGATGAATTTGATCCTACACGTTCGCCTAAGAAAGCAAGTCGTTTTTATGAATTTATTGTTAGTGTAAACGACGGCGATAGTATTGCAAAACGTAAGTTTAAGATTTTTGTAGTAGGTGATGATGCAGCAAGAGCAGACAACGTAAGCACCAAAGCATCACAAGAATTGTTTACTGCGGATATGACATATGTTCGCAAGCCTATCTTTATTACACCTGCAGACCTTGGTGTTAAACGTGCTGGTAATTATGTAACACTTGTAATTGATGTATACGATCCTAATACTATTATTGGTCCAATTGATTATCAATTAGAACCAGTTAACTTAGATGGAACTCCAAGTGTAGTTCCAACAGGTCTAAGATTAGACAATATCACAGGAGAAATTGCAGGAAGATATCCTTACCAACCAGAAGTTACTAAAGAGTTTAACTTTACAGTAAGAGCAACAAGATACAATCCTAACGTAAGTGATATTGTAGTTTATTATGGTTTTGTTGCACTGCCATTTAGTGCAGGTGATAACCAAGTATACTTTGAATCTGTAAACAAAACAGAATTATTAGAAATTGCAGGAGCAAGTACATACGATCCAATAAATTTAAAAAATATCTTTGTAACAGCAGTTGATACAGTTGATCTACAAAATCAAAATATAACAGTATCTATTGACAGAGGTGGTGATGGGTATGAGCCTGTTGATGGTGAGAAAAGATATTTTAATGTTGGATTAGTTGATGTGCCTGAAAGAGCAGGACTACAGGATGGATTTGGTGCAAGAGCAAACATAACTATTAAAAATGGTAAACTAAGTGCAGTAGATATAATCAGAGGCGGATTTGGATACAGCGTTAATGATAGATTAATGCCAAACGTAAATGATGTGCCTGAACTTAAAACAGCTAGTATTGTAACAAATGCTGAGATTAGAGTTGATGCTGTTAGTGACGGTGTTGTTACTGAATATGTTCGTGCATCATTTGACTCAGCACTTGGATTTGGTATTCCAGAACTACCTGTTGAACCAAGTGTATTTGCATTTAGCACAACTATTGTAGAATTAGATCAAGACGAATTTATATCAGAACGTAAACAGTTCTCTGTTAAAATACAAGGTGCAGCAGACGGTGCTATTAATTGGATTACTCCAAGTGATCTTGGTGACATACCTGCTAACTCTATTAGTACTCTAAAAGTAGAAGCAGAAAGTACATTCCCAGGAACAACTGTTGTTTATAAACTTGTAGATGGTAGACTGCCAAACGGTATTACACTTATTGAAGATGGTGAACTTATTGGTAAGGTGAGACAGTTTGCTGATATTACAAATCCTGGTATTACAATCTTTGACAACGGTTTCTTAACTTTTGACGGTACTAATACTTCGTTTGATAGAAGTTACACATTTACTGTTGAAGCAAAAGACAAATTTACTATTAACGCTACTAGAAGAACATTCACAGTAAATGTTACACCATTGGCTGATAGAGCATACAGTAACATTTATATAAAACCTTTCTTAAATATAGAGAAGAAAAAAGAATGGAATGCTTTTGTTAGTGATTCTAACGTATTCAGTACAGATATTATCTACAGACCATATGATGCAAACTTTGGTATACAAAGAAACTTAGAAGCACTATTATATTCAGGTATTGAATCTAAGTCTTATGGAGAGTTTGCCGCAGTAACTTCTAAAGGACATAAACCAAGAAGTTTATTAATTGGCGATATACAACTTGCAGAAGCAAGAAATGTTGAAGTAGGTGATGTAACATATGAAGTAGTTTACTTAGAGTTACTTGATCCGTATGAAAGAAAACAAGTAACAGCTGATACTGAAGATATACAATCAGCAGCAGAAACTATTCAGTTAAACAAAAAACAAGATCCAATAACTGCTGATCAAACCAATGCTGACTTTATAAAAGGCACTATTGATCCTAATGATGCTCTTTATAATAGAGATGATCCTATGTTCTTTAGACCTAACAGTACTACAATAACAGTTGATAGCGACTTCGATTTTAATGCATCAGCAGACATCAAGTATATAAGTACTCTTACCAATATGAGAGAGCGTATAAAAAATATTGGAGCAACTGATAATAGATTCTTACCACTGTGGATGAAAACACGTCAAACATCAACAGGAAAACAACCAGGTTATGTAAGAGCAATTCCTATTGCATATTGTAAACCAGGTAAAGGACAAGAGCTATTATTAAAGATTAGAAACTATCAACGAGATACAGGATTTGATTTTGCAGCATTTGATTATTTTGTGGATAGATATATAATAGACGCTACACTAGGAAACAGTAATACACAGTTCATAGTTTGGCCTAAGAACAACAAATCAATATAAATACAAGTGGAGATATTGAAAAATGGCAAGTAATATTAACTTTCAAGATGTTAACGAAGCATATCCAGTAGCTGGCGTTGACAATGATTCGCAAGGGTTCCGCGATAACTTTGGAACCATTAAAAATAGTTTATCGTCAGCAAAAACTGAAATAGAAGAATTACAATCTACTACAGTTAAAAATAATGCTGACAACATTATGAACTTTAACAAGATTCAACAGGTTGAGCTAGTACAAGCACAATTTGGTACTAACTTAGGTACTAACATACTAGCAAATGCTACAATTGAATATAACAGAGGCCATTATCAATCATTCTTGTTAGGTTATTCAGTAGATAACTTACAAAACGTTGTTCTCCAACTTGTAAACTGGCCTGATTCAGGACAATATGCTAAAATTTGGGTACAACTAGCATCACAAGATAATATTGCTAGAAAAGTACTTTGGGACACAGAACAGTCAGGTAACTTTAAATACTCCACTAACTATAAAAACTTTTTAACTGCTTATCTTGACATTGTTGAAGATCTAACTACAGGTACACTTCCTGGCGTTGGAACTAGTATTTTAGGTCAAACTTCAGGTGCAACTGCTACTATTATTGGTATTGATACTGCTGATGGTAATAACAGATTAATATTAAATAATGTACAAGGTAGTTTTATTGATGCTCTTGGCGGCGAAGCAATTACTGCACAAGAAAACTTACTATCAAAGCAAAACATTGTAATGACATCAGGCGACAACGGTTATACTGCACCAGCTTGTATTATTGACAGTTCTACAGTAGAAACTATTTTAGAATTTAGTACTTACAACGGCGGCAACGATGTCTACGTTGATATTAAAGGTCAGTTTAGTTTCTAATGGATGATCCATTTGCAAAAATATTTCATTTAACTGATGCGGAATTAGAAACCCGCATCAATGATCTTACCAAAAAATACTGGAAAACAACTAATCCTTTTTTACAAGAACAAATAGTTGTACAATTAGATGCCCATAAAGAAGAACGTAGAGCACGTGAAGCTAGAAAATGGCAAGAAAGTCAACAAAATCTTGATAAAGGACTTGACAATTTAATCAATATCGATTAAAATATACGTATGCTTATGAAAACAGATTCTTTAGGAATACCACGGTTCAGTAACCGCGACCTTGTCGATATGATATATTCAGGCCATATTGATAAGTGTCATGTAGTTCTTTGTGACAATTCAGTAGATGTAGACAAGTTTAATAATTATGCAAATGAAAACGGATTACCTTCACTTACCAAATATATCCCATTAGATGTAGAAGAAAAGACTTTTGACGGTGTATGTCAAGGTGAATGGTTTATGCCTGAAGAATACAAAACTCTTGAGGTAGATGCTTTTTTACTAGGCAAAATCGGCGGCAAACTTACAAAAGAATGGGGCAGATGCCTAGAAGAACTAGAAGCATTTAGAGAACGTGACATGGAAGATCTACTACGCTATATGATTTATCTTGTAGACTTTATGCGTGAGAACAACATTGTATGGGGTGTAGGACGTGGATCTAGTGTAGCAAGTTATGTGCTGTATTTGATAGGCGTACACAGAATTAACTCAATCCAATATGACCTGGATTGGAGAGAGTTCCTTAGATAAGTATAACTATAACAGGAGAAAACGTTATGGCAATGAAACAACCAATGAAAAAAGTTTACAGATCTGCTAATGGCAAGATTGTAGATATGGACATGCTACGTCAACGTAACGAATTAACACCAGCAGTAGGTAATGCTCGTGTAAATGCTCGAGGCGATGAATTAGGCAAAGGCGGAAAGATTATTCGTAAGCGTGAAGATGTATTACGTGATTATTACGAAACATCTCAAGCAACTATACAGGATGAAGTAATACAGCGTGTTCAACCCGAAGCTGAACCTGTTGTTGAAAAGAAAACAACTAAAAAAGCAGTAACTAAAAAAGCAGAAGAAGCAGCAATGCAAGATGCTGAAGATGAGTGGGTAGAAGACGAAGACGGCAACTTTGTAAAAAAAGGTGAGTAATGTCAGTACAACTAACTAGACATAAAGGCAAAGTTCGAGCAATACACAACAGAGTTATTGTATCAGATATGAACTTTGGAGAACAAGTAACAACTGGCGGTATTATCATTCAATCAGATGATGGTAAAGACCGTGGTATTAAACCTCGTTGGGCTCGTGTAGTATCAAAAGGGCCTGAGAATAAAGATCCATATGATGTAGGTGACTGGATTCTAATAGAACACGGTCGCTGGACTCGTGGGTTTGATGTAGAAAATGATGAAGGTGAGGTACAAACACTTCGAACAGTAGAAGCAGAAAGCATTCTTTTGTGGTCAGACGTAGAACCAAATCAAGACTTGTTTGGCGGTAAAGAAGGCGTATCAAAACCTAGTATTGAAGATTTTGCATAAGAGGTAGTAATGACAAATCCATTTAAAGACATTAACACGTTCCACGTAGCGTGTGATCAACTAGCAAGTAAAGAAAATTACGATATGTACTTAGGACTCATTAAAGAAGAGTTTGAAGAACTACAAGAAGCAGTTGAAGCAAACGATCGTGTAGAACAACTTGACGCACTTATAGACATTCTTGTTGTTACACTAGGTGCTGTTAGAGCAGGCGGTTTTGATGGTGAAGGTGCATGGGAAGAAGTAATGCGTACTAACTTTGCCAAAATTGATCCAGAAACGGGCAAAGTTCGCAAACGTGAAGACGGCAAAGTGCTAAAGCCAGAAGGATGGAAAGCACCAGAATTGGCACAATTTATTAATTAAATTCTTGACTCCTATTAGTTTTTACGCTATAATGTAATAAATTAATAGGAGTTTTTCTTTGGCTACACATGGCATGATCGATTTAGAAACACTAGGCGTAGAGCCTGATAGTGTTGTTATGACTCTAGGTGCTATTAAGTTTGATCCATTTTCAGATGCAGAACCACACACTCCGTTGTACTTGCGTGGCGATGTTGAAGAACAAAGCGAACAGTATGGTCGTTCAATAGATGACAATACACTTGCCTGGTGGGCAACTCAGCCACAAGCAATTCAAGACGAAGCATTTGGTGATCATAGCGATCGTGTAACTGTACAAGAAATGTTGCGTCAATTAAACAAATGGTGCGTAGGCTTAGATTACATTTGGTGTCAAGGTCCTACCTTTGACTTTGTTATCCTACAAAACTTATACAAGGCAGCAGAAAAACCTGCACCTTGGAACTATTGGCAAATTAGAGACAGTCGTACATTGTTTGCTATGATGCCTCAGGATCCGCGTAAAGCAATTCAAGAAGAACTACATAATGCACTAGCAGATTGTTATTACCAAGCAAAATGTGTACAGCAATCATATAAACACTTTGGAGTAAAGGCACGATGAAAGAACTATGGGTAGAAAAATACCGTCCTAAGACAGTAGACGGTTATGTGTTTCGAGATGATGCACAACGATCTCAAGTAAAAACTTGGATCAAAGACAAAACAATTCCGCACTTGCTGTTTAGTGGTAACGCAGGTATTGGTAAGACAACGCTTGCAAAATTGTTATTCAACGAACTAGATATTAATCCGTTAGACATACTAGAGATTAACGCATCGCGAACAAACTCAGTAGATGATGTTCGTGATAAGATTGTTAACTTTGTACAAATGATTCCATTTGGTGACTTCAAAGTTGTACTGCTAGATGAGGCAGATTATCTATCGCCAAACGCACAAGCAGCACTACGTGGTGTTATGGAAGAATATCATACTACAAGTAGATTTATTTTAACTTGTAACTATCCAAACAGAATTATTCCTGCACTACACAGTAGATGTCAAGGCTTCCACATTGCTACTATTGATCAAACAGAGTTTACAGCTCGTGTAGCAGAGATCCTCATTACAGAAGGTGTTACGCCAGACTTAGACACACTTGATACATATGTAAAAGCAACCTATCCAGACTTGCGTAAGTGTATCAACATGGTGCAAATGAATTCAGTTGATGGTGTGCTGGTATCTCCCAAACAAGGTGATACAGGTGAAGCAGATTATAAACTGCAAATGGTTGAACTGTTTAAAGCAGGTAAGATTACAGAAGCACGTAAACTTGTTTGTGCTCAAGCAAGGCCAGAAGAAATGGAAGAAATTTATCGTTGGTTATACGATAATATCACTTTGTTTGGTGACAAAGAAGAAGATGCGATAATTATTATTAAGAACGGACTTGTTAATCATACATTGGTTAGTGATCCAGAAATTAACCTAGCGGCAACGCTAATATCTCTTGCGAGGTTGTAATGATTTTAAAAAAATTATTTGACTATGTTCCTATTTTTACATATGATAAAAGTGGGCATAGAAAATATACAATTATGTATGAGGATTTGTGTCAATGACATACCTAGTAACAGATAATTGTATTAAATGCAAACACACAGATTGTGTAAGTGTTTGTCCCGTAGACTGTTTTTACGAAGGTGAAAACATGTTAGTTATTAACCCTGAAGAATGTATTGATTGCGGCGTATGTCTGCCAGAGTGTCCTATTGATGCTATTGTAGCAGATACAGATATTAAAGAACCAGAAAGAATTAAATGGGTTGAAATCAATACAAAGTACAGCAACTTATGGCCTAATATTACAGATCAAAAAGATCCCCTACCCGAAGCCGAAACATATGATGGAGAAGAAAACAAATTTGAAAAATATTTTTCAGAGAAGTCCGGGGGTGACTAATGATCAAAGCAATTCTAGCCTGCGATGACCATGGTGGCGTAAGCAAAAACGGCACACTTCCTTGGCCGCACAATTCAAAAGACTTAACTTGGTTTAAAGAAAATACAGCAGGTCATGTTGTTGTAATGGGATCTACTACATGGGAAGATCCACACATGCCTCGTCCTTTACCTAAACGTACAAACGTATTAGTAACTACACGCAAGAATGATTATCCTGGGGCAGATGCTTACATTAGTGGTGATCTAAATGTAGAACTAAAAGAACTTGAAGCAACATGTCCAGGTTTAATTATTTGGAACATAGGCGGACCAAATATTATTGAACAAAGTTTAGGTGTAATTGACGAATTCTATATTAGTCGTATTCCAGGTGTATACGAGTGTGATACATTTTTACCCATAGGTAAAATTAGAACCCTATTTGAAAAAACTTGGGAAAAGAAATACGAAGAAGTAAAGTTTGAAATTTGGAAGAAAAGAAAAATAAATGAAGCAATATCTTGATGCTCTAAAATACATTCAAAAAAATGGCGAATTTGTAGAAAATAGGACCGGAGTAGGTACAAAAAGCGTGTTTGGATATCAAATGCGTTTTAACTTACAAGAAGGCTTTCCAGCAGTAACTACAAAAAAACTTGCTTGGCGTAGTGTAGTAAGTGAACTACTTTGGTTCCTTGAAGGCAGTAGTAACGAACGTAGACTTGCTGAAATACTATATGAAAAACCTAGAGAAGAATTAGAAGATAAAACAACTATTTGGACTGCTAACGCAAATGCACAAGGCAAAGCCTTAGGATACAAAGATGGTGAACTAGGTCCTGTATACGGAGTACAGTGGCGTAGATTTAACTACTACGATGATCCAATAGCAGGCGTAGATCAAATCGGACATATTATACAACAAATTAATCGTGAGCCAGATAGTAGGCGTATTATTCTAAGTGCTTGGAATCCTATGTTAATTGATGAAATGGCACTTCCACCATGTCATACACTATCACAGTTTCGTGTTATTAATGGTAAACTAAGTTGTCAACTGTATCAGCGTTCAGCAGATATGTTCTTAGGTGTTCCGTTTAATATTGCAAGTTATAGTTTGCTTACACATATGCTTGCACAAATTTGTAAATTAGAACTAGGAGAGTTTATTTGGACTGGTGGCGATTGTCACATTTATAAAAATCATAATATTCAAGTTATGCAACAAGTAAATAGAGATCCACGTAAACTACCTAAGTTACAAATGCCTGCATTTGAAAATCTTGCAGAGCTATTACAAACTAAAACTAGTGATTATAAGTTACTAGACTATGATCCAATGGATTCAATTAAGGCACCGATGGCAGTATGAAACAAAAGTTTATTGATGCATACATAGATGTTGCAGAACGTTTTGCACAGTTATCCTATGCAAAACGACTACAAGTGGGTGCGATTGTTGTAAAGGATGATCGCATTATTAGTATTGGCTACAATGGTATGCCTACTGGTTGGGATAATACTTGCGAAGAAGCAGTTGAAGAAGTTACTATAACTGATAAAGGTTCTAAACTTACAACAACAACTTTAAAATCTAAACCAGAAGTGTTACATGCCGAGTCTAACGCAATCGCTAAACTAGCACGTTCGCCCGAAAGTGGTGAAGGGGCGACTATTTTTATTACACATGCACCTTGTATAGATTGTGCTAAACTAATCTATCAAAGTGGAATAGCCACTGTGTACTACAAGAATGATTACCGTAGTACACAGGGCCTTGATTTTTTAAAAAAATCTAACGTTTGGACCGTTAAAGTTTAACTGGCGATATTGTAAACTTCTAAGACTTCTCCTACAGCCTCGTGACGTTCTATATCTCCTTTGTGGAACTTGACTATGTCTAATCTTTCAGATTTTGCTTGTTCGAGTTTCGTTACAAAATCTACCAATCCGTTGTCATCGATACGATCTGCTTGATTTAGATCGCCTGTAACAACCATTTTAGAACCTTCACCTAATCTTGTGAGTAACATTTTCATTTGATTAGGTGTTGCGTTTTGCATCTCATCTGCAATGATATAAGAATGCTTGAACGTTCTACCACGCATGTATGCTAGTGGTGAAATTTCAATTACGCCTTCTTGTATCATACTTTCAATTTCTCCTGAATAAAAGTATTCACGTAGAACATCAAAAATTGGTCTTGTCCAAGGTGCCATTTTTTGTTCTAGTGTACCAGGAAGGAAACCTAAGTCTTCATCTACAGATACCGCTGGTCTTGTAACAATAATCTTTTCAATTTTTCCTTCTTTGAATTCTTTAACCGCAGTTTGCACAGCCAATAGAGTTTTGCCTGTTCCCGCTGGACCAATTGCGAAAACTATGTTTTTCTTATCGTCTAGCAGTTTTAACAAGTAGCGTTCTTGGTTAAGATTTCTAGGAAGTATTTTTACTTGAGATTGTTTGTTTGGACGGTGATCGTTAAATGAAATGATGTTTTGTGGTGAGTTTTGCTTACGCATTTTAGCTCTTTTAGAACTCATGTACTATTCTCCTATGTGTCGTAGGAGTAATGCCCTAACAATTAGGACACCTCGTCCTACAATGTATTTAGTAGATATCACACTCAGAAAAAACTTCTTGTAATGATTGTTTTGCGATAAATAAGTATAGTAAGGATTCAGTGTTATGATCGATACATTAGACATTATTAAAAATATAAACAACATATATGAAAGCAATACTGCACTAACAGTTCTAAAAGACTTCGAAAGAGTTCTTGACGAGCTAGATATGTATGTATATGCTAATTGGAAACAAGGCGAACTAGTTGAAGGCCCTATTATTGATAGACATTGGGTCAAATGTTCATTTATGTGGGATAAAAGCAATATGCCAGACCCTGCAGGCGGTAAGCGTTTGCTAGACTATGACTGTCGTGTTAGAATGGGCAAGTCTAAAATACTAGAAGCTCGTCCAATTAGAACACCAGAGGATATGCGTCCTGGTACTAAAAAAGGTAAACTAGACGAAAAGCCAATTTGGATCGTTGAAATTACTATGCCTAAAAAGCTAATAATGGATATGTATACTGGATACAAGACACAACTAGATGCTAAGATGCAAGCAGCAACTGATATATCAGCACCAGAATTAGAAACACCTGAAGCAGAACAAGCAGCACCTCCAGGAGGAGCAGCACCAGCACCAGCACCAGCCGGAGGCGGATTATAATGGGACTACAAAAAAGCGATCTAAGACATTTAGTCTACGATATTTTTGAGATTGATTCTTATCAATCTAAAATGGGTGACGACAAAGATATTGTTGTTTGTAGTTTTGTTGTACAAG
>Ga0255770_10000757_pt1 | contig 30273 bp, 10 predicted proteins | sample 071ome_22_FD_179968 | JGI IMG/M metagenome (GOLD analysis project Ga0255770, IMG submission 179968) | Coastal salt marsh microbial communities from the Groves Creek Marsh, Skidaway Island, Georgia - 071404AT metaG (version 2) | ecosystem: Environmental > Aquatic > Marine > Intertidal zone >...
CATATGCCATTGTCTACTCCCGTTACCCTGCTAAACTCTGAATACGCACTGTGTAGTCTATTTGAATAAGTCTATTCAAACTCTTCTGCACAGGATGAAAAATAACATGAGTGATTAGTCTGCCGTCACCTGAAGAACTGTAGCTTCTTAACCCTAGTTCATCAAATACATATGCATCATCTGTATTTGTTGCTGTGTCAAATGCAAGTTGGCCGCTCGGCTCACCATAATCAAGCAAACAACTAACTATAACATCAGTATAATTAGTTCCGCTTACGTGTCTAATTTCTGTATAGTTACGTGCAGGATCTAGATTGTTAACGCTACGATCATCAATTACTTTTGTAAAAGTTTGATTGTATAGTGTAGCGTTTGTACCTGTTGAGTTTGGTGTTAGGTATGTAATAATACCACTATCGTCAACACTAGTACCTCCATTACCAAAACTCATTTCGTAAATAAATCCTTCGCCAGCATTAGACAGGCTTTCAGCTAATGCTATACTCATATTCTCATAATGAATAGCATTACGCTTATCTACGTAAATTTCTTTTGTTTCAGGGTCACTTATTTTTATGTGTCCTTGAACTACTACTCCGTTTTTATCATGCATAATTTCGCTCATTGTTTTTCCTACACTGTATTTATTCTGGTAGCGCAGTTGTTCCTGCTCTCAAGAAATATCCTATGTCATTTTGTGTTTCACCTAATGTTGTTCCAGGTTCTGACCATAATTTACCAATTTTCCTTACAACAACTACTTTTTCAGCTTCACGAGGTATACTTTGCAGGACAATAGTACTACTTAAAATATTACCCTGTTCATCAATACTATTATCTAATCTAAAATCTGCAGGTAATACAAAATCACCTTTACTACTATCAAGTGCTTTAGTTGGATCAAATACTACTTTTTCATTTTTATTAAGACGTCTTCCTCCAACAAACACTTCAAATTCATTAACAGAATTTGCTATAAAATTAAGATCAACAGTATTAGTTCCGTATGTAACTTCTTCCTGTATTTGAGTTATGTCTTTATAAGGAATTGTTTTACTAATACCTTGGTCATAAACTCCTGTTCCTGCAGGATTTATATCTTTAACACCTGTGCCTAATGTACCTCTACGTAGTTGACGCAACATATTTTCTTCTTTAACAAAATATTCAATTCTTTCGCCATTAATAAAAATAACTCCCGGAATATTAGAATACTTGTTAGGTTCTGGCAATCTGCTTGCATCATCTACTTCAATTCTTAAATCATAATAATTTAAATCTTTTACCAATTTTGCTTCAGGGGAATCAAGTCGCTTAAAGTGGGTTCTATTAAGCATATCTTTAAATTGTCTAAATGCAAATTTTGGTCTGTTTACTTCTCCAGCAAAATGTACAATATCTATAACGTCATTTTGATTTGGTTTCTTAGATAAAATTACAGTTGTTTTATCATCACTTAACCTATAATCTCCACTAGGCGATAGTAACTCTCCGTTAACTGATACCCAAACATATTGAGTATCATGTGCAGGTTTACGTAATTTAATTTCGCCCACAGTTAATCTTTGATATGTAACATACTGAATGTCTTCTTCAAGCAAAATATCTCGAGTAATTACATCATAATTAATTCTTTCAAAAGACTGTATGTTGTGATTACTGAATTTAAATACTTCTACAGATTCATTTTGCGCAGGAGCTACATTAAGTACTAATCTATCACCATTAATTTGATATTCACCGTCAGTAACTACAAACACTTCTAATATATCACCTGCATTAGCAATACCTTCAGAAATTTCAATACTGCTAGTAAAAATATCAATCCTCCAATCAACAGGGGTTGAAAGTTCTTTTCCATTTAAAAACACTCTTAAATCACTTGCTTGTAATGCATTTCCAGGTTGTTGGAATGTTTCTAATTCAAATACTTGTAGTGTTGATTGTGTTACATCAAACTGTATACTATATCCTGCATTTAATATTCTATTACCTACTTTAACTAAAACATTATATGCTGTAGGTTCACTATAAAATGGTGCTGCTGATAACGTATATTCAACATTATTTCCGTTACCAACAAAACTGTCTTTTGTTACTTGACTATAATTAATCTCATCACTATTATTAAAGGCTGAATAATGTATTACCTTACCTTCTTCAGGAGTAATTTCAAACAATATTCCTACTCTTGTAGAATTAGGAATTTGTTCTATATAAACAGGAACTTTAACACCGTCTAGTGTTACATGAACTTGCATATCTTCTACATATTCTAAGTTTGTTTCATAGAATGCCGTAGAACCATCTGCTATAGTTTTTCCAAAATCAAGTATATCTTGGCCGGTTCTTTCAATTGCTACAATATTAAGCTCTGATGGTGTTAAAGGATTTTCAATTGTTACAGTATTATTTTTCCAATTAATAGTATAAGTATTTTCAGATAAAATTACGTCATTAAGTTTAACTATTACAGAAGGATTACTTCCTGGAGTAATACCCAATTTGTAAGTTAATTCTGCTGGACCTGTACCATCTAAGAAATAATTTTGACATTCTATTCTAGCAGTTCCGCCTGACTCTCTAGTGTAAACTTTAATATCTACCGTATCACTAACGTGTCCCGGAACAAACTCTTCCGGGCCGCCTGAAGTTGTTGGTGTTACAAAGCCGTCACCGTCAACTATTATTTCTTCTGCATTTACACCTTTAGCACTTGCATACGCAAGTGTGCCGCCGGTAAGTTGTGTATCATAACTTTCGGGATCTGGAATAAAACTACCATCACTTGTATTCTTACGTACTATTAATACATCATTATCTAATAATGTTATGTCATCTGCGCCCAAATCTAATACAGTTGTAACACCGTCACCGGTAATACTTTGCATTAATGCATTTGGGTTATTTATAGTATTAGATGTTCCGTAATTAGGATCGTCAACTCTGATTGGAACAAGTTCTCCTGAACGCTTAATATAAACATTATAAATTACATCTTGTTCAAACGGTTCTGGTAATTCAATAGCAGTAGTAGATCCATCAAATGTGAAAACATAATCTTCGTAACTATTATCAAATTTGTCCCAAGTATCTGTATACCATCCATCTGTATCCCAGCCAGCTGGACCACCAAAATCAAAACTTGTTATTTCAACTCCGCCATAGTCAATCCCAGACATAAGCTGTGCTAAATCTTTGCCAAACATATTGTCTAAAGGATCGTACCCATGATTAATTCTATCAGATGCTGTTAACATTGAAAGTGGCTTTTTATATTCAACTCTTATGTTAGCCAAGTATGCAGGTGGTGACGTAAAATTAATCTGTCCTTGAGATCTAGTATAACCTGCATCTTTGTTAGTTACGTTTTTAAAATTATAACTACTTCTTAATTGTTCTACATCATCAATATATACAATTACACTGTCGTTACGTAAATCCATTGGCCATTCTAAATCAAATTTAGTATTTAAATTGGTTCCGGTGAATTCTTCAATTTGTGCTAATGTTTCAATAAAATAACTTCCTGAAACTCTATCAAATTTAATAGTAACACTTGGATTTCTAACTACGCCTTTTCCTAAAACAGGAAATGCTTTTGCAGGGGTGCCGCCATCTTGTATTGCACCTTCAATAATGATTGTAGGAGCAGTTATGTATCCAGATCCCTCATTAGTAACTTTAATACTAGTAACTTTGCCATATCCTAAATATGCTTCTGCTGTAGCGCCAGTGCCGCCACCGCCTTCAATTTTAACAACAGGTTTATAAGTATATCCATTACCGCCATCAGTAACATTTATACTAGTCACTTTATAACCACTATTATCTAACCAGTGCTTACGAGGATATATTTTTATATTCTCATCAACATCAACAATTTGAGATCCATTTACTTTTGCAATTGACGGATTAATTGTTTTAGTAATATCGTCATATGCAGGAGCAAGATCAAAATCAGTTATAGAACTATTTGTATTATCAAGAGATTCGTAAGAACTTACAAATTCTCTAATAACTGTTTTATAAGGTTTTACTTCTTCAATATATGATTTATAACTATCAAGTGTATCTGTATTGAAGGTTACATCTTGTTCTAGGTATCCTAAATTATGTTTTGCTTTTACAAAACTTGTTTTAAATGCCCAATCAACATAAGGCTGTTCTGCAAATACATAGCGTAAACTTGCTAAGAACAGCTGATTATATTCTACTTTTAATTTATTAATAAAAATATTTTCTTTAATTGCTTTAAAAATAATTCTTAATTCGTTAATAGGATTATTATCATAGAAATAACTATCAAAACTTCTATTATCATATCCTACTGTATTTTTAGAATAATCATATAAAGAATCGTTAAATTGTAAAGTACCATTCTCTCGACCTATAGTTTCATAGTTTACTGTATAGTCTTCGGTATCTTCATCTGCAATTTTTCTAAGTAATAGCCAACCACCTGTTCCGACGTTATTAATTTTTACAATGTCTGTAATCACATCGTTAACAGATTGTAACTGATTAGATTCTTCTATAATAAAGTCAGGTATTGTAAATTCATTATAACCGTCAGCATACCAATCAATGTAAGACCAATATCTCGAAACATCATAATCTTGAATACTTTTTCTATACCATTCTTTTTTAATTTGATCCCAAGAATAAAGTGCCCATTTGCCTAATACTTCATTATCAGAATTAACCAATACTGTAAACGGCCTTACACCTATAGTTGTTTTACTGTCGTAACCTTTTCCTGAATTGTTTATTGTAATTTCAGATATTTGTCCTAAATTATTAATAGAAACTGTAAACTCTGCTTCAACACCAGTACCATAAATTTTATAGCTTGGCGGACGTTTATATCCTCTACCAGGGTCAGTTATTTTTACACTAACAAGTTTGCCATTGTTAATTATAGGAGTTAATTTTGCAGGTGATATTTTATTTGTTCCAACAAATCTTAGTTCTTCAATAGTATCAACAGTAACATCAAATTCATTTGTTACTTCGTTTGGAGCAAGTTCTTTACTGTTTAACAAACTAATATTATATTCATCAACAATTATATTTTCTTTTAATACAATATTAATACGTTCAATTGCTTGTTTTAACGCTTCGAAGCGATTTATAAACATACTTTGACGTGGACGGTTTTGAACTCCATACTTTTGTTTAACAGTTAATTCAGGATTAGGAACTTGTCTGTAATTAGTATCATAACCGATTAAACTATCTAACCACTTACGTTCAATATCAGGATGTATTTCGCTTGTTGACAACCCATCACTCATAATGTAATATGCATTATGTACATTTTGTCCTAATTTAGGACCGGTTGAATAACGAACATTTAAAACAATATCATCATTATAAATTAAACTGTCGCAATTGTTTAAAATAAATCTATTATCGCCTGCAAAACTAATGTGTCTATATCCTTGTTCTCTAGGCTGTGCAATTAATCTTGCAATATCATATACACTTAATGATCTATTTTCAACATCTGGAATAGTTAATTTTCTTTCAACCCAGAAATAATATTTTGAATTAAAAGTTTGAGAAATATCATCATAAGTAAACTTTCTAGAATATTGTGCATCGCCATAAACACTTGTTCCGCTTACTCCGGTTTTCATTCCTATTTCAGTATCAGCTATTTCGTCCCACTGACTAGGAAGTAAACTACTTTCAACCCATTCATATACATCAATACTTGCACCTGGCTGTAACTCATTCCAATGTGCTTTCTGATACTGTATGTCTCCTTGGTAGGGATATACAAAACGAGCAGTACTTAAATTCCACCAAACTTCACCTACATGCTCTTCAGCCCAAAATACATCAGTGTCTAAACCAGTATATGTACTAATATTATATTTTGCAGGATCGTATCCTACTTTATGAGTAATTTCTTGTTCTGCGGGACCCGCAATTTTGCCTTGTATTGGATCAATGTAATCCAAATAAGTTACAATTTGATTTTGTCTTTTATTGTAAAGGAATGCACCCCTAAGTCTTGAAACATCAACCGGTGGCACTAATTCTCTAATTCTATTCCAAGCAAGTAACCCTTTACCTTTTCTGTAATCTACTACTGTACCTACAGAATCTGTTACTTGATTTCTTGGCATTCCTACATACACATGATTATTATTTGCTAACAATGTTTCGCCAAACATTAATTCTGCTGAAGGATATCTAAAAGACTCTGAGAATACTAATGTATCTTCAATATTTTCATAGACGTAAACAACACCAGTGTCTTTAATAATATTTCTAAATTCTGTAAAGCCTAGATCAAACGTAGTTTCATTTTCGTAGCTTATATCAAATGTTGTTGGAATTTTCATATCTCCGTTGAGACTAGAAATAACTAAGTTATCAGAACTAAAACTTATACTTGATCCAAATTTTTCGCTTTCTTCGTTGTTTGGAGACTCTAATGTTTGATAAAACACAAATGCTCCGTTAACTTGTTTATAAATGTGGACTTGACCTTGGTTTATTTTAATATCGTCGTTTGAAGGTTCACTAATAGCAATTACTGTACCTTGAGGATTGATTTTTACACTATCTGCAAATTCTGTTAAACTGTCACTGCCGTCAATTATTTGGCTAACAGAGTATTTGTCGCCGTCAAGTCTATAAATAACAACTTGTTTTCTAGTAGAACCAGCAAAACTACTATCAGTATCATCTAAAATACTCACTACTACTAGTATAGATCCGTCTAAACTAACATCAAAAGTATGACTAAATTTACTAATATTGTCTGCAGGATCATATACTGTCTCGTCATAAAACGCATTACCAGTTAAATTCGGCAAATAACCTAAATAATCTAATTCAGATGTAATGAGGGTCCAGTCATTTAAACTTAAAGTACTATTTGCTGCAATGTTAGTCTTTGCTTTATACAATCTACCATCAATGTTTACTACAGAATTAATAGCATATGCTTGCGTATTATTATATTCTCCTCTGTAATATTGATCTTTACCTGATTTCCAACTAATATTAATCCATTTAGTAGTATCAAATATAGAATTAGTAGTTTGATCTGCTGCTGTTATATCTTTAAGTGCAACATAATAGTCATTAACATGTTTTACAATATTGTTTTGACTATAATCATTTAAAGAATTCCAATCTCCGGCAAAATCTTCTTCATCTGTATAACCGTGTTTAAAAATTTCAATAGAACCAGGATCTTCTCTAGTACCATTTCCTTCACTAGATATTAATAAAGTGTACAACCCGTCTTTTTTAACAAATTGTACTTTTGACCCAAACTGTCTATTATTAGTAGTGTATTCACTAGTTAATATCTTTGTGAGTTGATATGTTCCATTTGATATTTTAACATAAATTGCAACAGCGCCTTCATTATTATAGCCGCTGGCTACACCATATGTGTCTCCCGGAATGTGATATACTTGTGTATAGTCCTTACTTAATGCGTTTGGAGGATTTGCACTTCTAGCAGCGCCTGGAACATTTGTTGCTTCTTTAAAGAACCAGTACTCTTCGTCTGCTATTGGTACAACTTCATTCCAAACAGTTGTAGAATCAAAAGATGAACTTGCTTCAAATACTGCTAATTTACCAGCAGGGCTTGTTGGTCGATTATCGAGAACCACACTATTATTAAAGTTTTCAATAGTTCCCATTGTACGGTCAACATCGTTATTACCACGGATGCTAGGATTAACAGTATTATTTGCTCCTGATTTTCTACGTAACTGAATTTTTCCAATATTATTAAGTTCTACCCAGTTACCTGTTATATTTTTAACGTAAACTCTTACAGTATTAAAATTTCTTTGATAAAATACAACTTCAGCAGTACTTGTAGAATAACTTGTTTGAGCAAGGCCGCCAAACTCGTCAAATGGAGTTTGAATATCTTCAATTATATCTCCAATTGCTGGCTCAAATACATTTCCTTGGAAATCAAATTCTGTAAATTCAAAGTCAATATATCCATCCCATAAATCAATAATTGTTTGATTTTTATTTAAAAGCTCATATGTAAATCCAGAACTAGCTACATCAATTGTTCTATTATCCAAATTATATAAATTAAAATCAATATTAGTTAATCCTGATTCAATTAAATCATCAAAGTCTCTAGATACTCTAGCTACCCATTTATTACTAGGATATGGTTGTTCAATTCCGCCAGCGTCACCAAAATAACTTAGATGCGTTATAAAACTTGCTCTATTATTGTTTGTAATATAAGAACCAATTTCACCTACAGTACTTTGTACGTTATAGTACTCGAAAGAATCCCTTGTTTCGTCTGCCCTCAATACATCAACATACACTAGTCCTCGGCCTATATCATAATTTACTCCAGCATTATAATGAAGAGGTGCTGAAATTTTCCAGAAACCGCCCAAATCTTCTGATAGATTATAAGTATCTTCTTCGGTATATAGACTTATAAATTCATTGTTTAAGAAAAGTTCACCCGAAATATCAAACACACCAGTAACATTATTGATATAAACCACACCAGAATCTCTATCTGATTCAACATATGCAACCTGTCCTGAACCTGTATCGGTTGTGATCAAATCACCTATTTGAGGAAGTGCTAGATATGCAGGTAATCTAAATACATGATCTATCTTCTCCTGTATTGTATGTAAATCGTTAATATAACTTACTGTAATTTCAGGTATTTGTTGATCAAATGGATAATAATTGTCAAGTGTTGGATATGCATAACTTCTTATGTTCCAATAAAGTTTTATTTTATCACCAACTGCTGTACCTAGGTACATATCTTTTGGTGCTCTAACAAGTATATGATCGGCTCTAGTTTCTGGTAATCCTGAATTACCTGCTACTAATAATCTAATACTTGTAGAATCTGCATCAGTTCCACTAGCAATATTTGTATACGTATCAAAAGTCGAAAATGGTTGGCTTCCTATTTGTGGTAAAATCTCTCTATTTGCTCTCCACAAACTTTCTCTATATTTTACAATATCACCTTTAACGTAAGATGCTGGATTTTCTTCGGTACCGTTGGGTCCAAAACTATTAAACAATCCTTTAAATTTAGTTTTTACATTACTTGCATTTGGTATGCTAACTGCTAAGTATTGTCCATCTTTAGAAACAGAAACACCTTTACCAAATTTTGCATTCTCTATTTCAAAGTAATCTTCCGGAATGCTAATTATAGGATCTTGTACAAAAGGATTAACGTCTCTAGTACGTCTATAATGGTAAACTTCGCCATTTCCTTTTTCTGGAATACCAAAAAACAAATTGTTGTTATCATCAGTAACTGACATTATTTCGCCAAAGCGATGCAAGTCGTCATTTATTTCAACTGGATTATTGAATTCATAATTTTGAGAGTATACTGGAGTATTTTTAAATACTCCCCAAGAATCTTCATTATAATTATCTACCCAAACTGTTTGATTGTCATATACTTTTTCTTGTACAATAGTATTCAAACCGTCAAGTGTTTCTACTCTAACTTCTCTTAGTTTAATTAATACGTAGTTTTCTTGATCAAACTCAATTGCTTCGTTGTTAACAGGCAATTCAATTTGTATTGTTGCACCGCTTATATTATAAATTTTGTACATACCATTTAGTGCAAAATCTTGTGCGCCTTTAACTGCAACAATATCTCCTATGTTTAAAATAGGAGCAGCCCATTTATCAAGTGTTAGTGTAAATAATGATTTTCCTCCCGGTGATGTTGTTTCATTATCAGTTAATGTAGTAACATTTGCAATACTGTTTGAAATTTGATAAACTTTCCAATCGTCGGTAACAGTTCTAGCCAACCAAATGTATTCTCCAATTGAAAGTTGATTTATATCTCCGCTATTTAAATCTTCAATTGATCCTGCTTTATATTCAACATCGTCATCATGTACATATCCGCCACTTACAACGTATTCTTTAAGTTTAGTTGTTGGGAAAGGTTTATGATCGTAACCTTCTGGTTTATCATAAACTTCATCAGGCTTAATTCTAAATATTTTATCAAACGATTCTTTAGGAATAGTATTAACAAGTTCGACACATTGTGGAGATTCTTTAATATCATCTTCTTTAATTATGTATTCAACTTGTTCAATATCGTTTGTTGCGCCATAACGTCCGACTTGAATTGCCCAATCTTCATAAAATTCAATACTGTCTTTATTTGCACTGCTTAATGGATCAAATAATTTAGTAATAGCATTTTTAGTACCTTTGTCCTGTATAAATCCTTGATAAAACTTATACTGGCTTACATCATCTGTAATAATATTAGCAAGGTAATTGCGCTTTTGATAACCTATTAAATGCTGAGCCATACGCTGTTGTTCAGCATCAAAATTATCGCTATCTAAATCATAAAAATCAGCAAACTGATTAATTCTATAGTCAAAGTTAGTAAGTAGTTTTGGTTCAGGTTTTTCAGAAAGTCTATACCAGTATGTACTAACAAATTCTTCAGAACCAGGAACTTTGTATGTTGCTACATAATAAAATTGTTTATGTTTAACAAGATCACCGATGTTGTAATCTTTCCATGATTCCCATTCTGTAATTAAAGCTGAATCATAAACAAAACCAGGAATGTTTAATCCGCCATTCCAATTGTCTGAGCGGTAGCCTAAAACCTTAATACGTTCTTGTCTATATCCAGTCGAAGGATCATAAATTAAATCATTAAATACTGTTTTATTATCAATTAATAACACATGTTCTTTCTGTACTAGCGGCATTGACAAGTTGTATATGCCATCATCCGAATTAACTGATGTTAAGTTAAAACTATTATCTTCTCTAAAAATAGATATATTTTCCTTTGGCAAAACTCTTCCATCAGATTTAAATAAATCATAAGAATAAAACTCATCAAATATATCATCAACTACGCTATATTTTGACTGTAAAAATAATTGTTTTGATGCAGGACTTAATGATATTGTTGTTCCGGCTGACCATCCTTGTGTAGTCCAGAATAAAAATTCTCTAGCAGCATGATCCCAATTTTCTACATAGTTAGTTTCTGTATTAAAGAAATCAAATTGTAAACCTTGCGATTTTAAAAATTCTTCATGTCCTAGTAAGAAGTCTACAACAGCTTGAGAATTTTTTAACGAAGTGCCGTATGGTAATTTTTTAATACTAGATTTTAAAAAATTACGTCTAAAAATGGCTCTCTTGCCACCTACAATTGGTAGCTCAGGCAATATAGCTAAATTATCTGTTTCAAAACTAGTTCCGCTAGTAAAGTTTTTAATAACTCTATAGTATTTGAAATTATTTTCTACTACTTGACCTTTAAAATAATCTTTATCTTCTTGCCATGTTACTGTACTTTCAGAAATGCCTCCGACAGTTATAGCAACATCAGATGAAGTTGATTTTGTTTCAAAATATTCAAAGTACGGAGTTGCTTCATTATAACCTCTAATAACAAACCCGCTAGGTTGTTTTTCAACAATAACACCACTATATACTAATGTTTTAACAGGAGAACTAGTATTTAAAAATAGCTTATAGTTTTCTTCTGGAACGTATATATTGTTTTCTTGAGTCGTTAGTGGAGTTCTACTATCTAAAATTAGTTTGAATTTAGTCTTATCACTAAATCCTCCAATTTTTATACCTAATTGATTAGTAATAGATTTTAAATTTTCTCTATAATCATTATAAACGTTAAGTTGATTACTTGCTACTAAGTTGTATACAAAATTTACTAATCCAGAAGTAATAATACGAGAAGAATCTTCAACAGTATTAGGCATACGTAGTTGATCTAGTTTTATATTTTTAGCTGTAGTAGAATAAACATACTGCCCTGCTAAATTCTTTGTAATCCTAGATTTATCAAATCCTAAACCCATAACTTTTGCAGGTTTGTTTAGTAACCATGCTCTCAATAATGCAAATGGGTATTCAGAACTTTTCCTCCAAGCACTTTCTACAGGACTATAATCACCAAATACAAACCCTGCAGGAGTATTTCTAAAAAATGGGTTTTGTGCGTAGTTTGATTCAATAGGATGCTTTAAATTACCTTGACCGTCTACAGGAACAAAGTTAGCTAACCCAGGTCTAATATAGTTGTTTAATACTCTTATTTGTTTGCCAGGTTCTTTAACATATCCATTTTCTAAATCGCTCCACATGTTAAGGTTATTACCTGTGTAAGGAGCAGGACCATATACTTCATTCCACCAACTAGGTTTAATACTAAAGCCTAACATTTCCCAAGGATGTGTGTGTGGACGATCTGTATCGTAAACTTCTTTATAAACTCCTCGCCAAAATCCTGGTAGATATTCACCGTCTACTACGCTGTTCATTTTAGCATAGTTAAATGTAAACGGATTAGTTCTATCATAAAAATTATTTAAAGTGTAGTCATTGTCAACTAGTTTTAACCACTGAATAAAATCTTTTAATAGTGTGTTATTAATTTGTGTTCTTGTATAATCTGTTTTTCTAAATTTGCTTGGAACAAAATTATCAATATCAAGATAAGATTTGTCATATTTAGATTTAATGTTGTTAAATATCCTGCTTTCAAATTCTAAAAGCAAGTTATCTCTATAATCTTTCCATGCTTTAACTAAACTTCCATCATGCCCTTGTATCATTGCTATACCAGGAACATGTTCTTCATAATCAAAAGTATCTTGCCCGCCTAGAGTAGTTCCAGTTACAGGGGCATAAAAAATCTTATTCAATCCTTTAAATTGTATTTTAATACTTAAAGAATTTGTATCAGCGTTTTCTGCTTGTTTTTTATTGTTATATAACGGATAAAACCAACCAGACTTTCCAACTTGATCACTAAAAGTATCAATTTCTCCATATACTTTAAAAGGGCTAGATGTTGTATTAGCATCTGTTGATATAAAAGTATCATTAATAACTATCTGTGGTTGAAATTTAGGATACAACCCTAGTTTGGTTGGAGTAGGTGGAATATAACTACCATCAGTGTTGCTATATTCATAAATTTCAATTATATCACCTTCTTTCTGGTAGCTTTCGATTATTACAAATCCACCATTATCAAACGTATAATCAATTTCGTTTAATAATTGTTTACCGTTTAAGTAAATTAAAACACTTTGAGCTGTAAGTTCAGTTAATGTAAATTTTTCTGATAATGCATAATATTTTGTTCTAGGATCTAAAACTTCATATTCAATTCTATTTTTTAAATTTCCAATTGGAAGCATATCAGAAAAATAAAATGGTTGTGTTTTAATTTTATCTTTATTAATTTGTTTTAATATATTATCAACATGAATCCTAGTAGGACCATCAAATCCTAAATTAGTTGCAGTTTCTACAAATACTCTTTTAAATCTCGAATATTCATTTTTACTATTTTCGATTGCCTTAACAATGTTATACTCTTTATTTGTAACATGATAAAGAGGTAAATTATTTGGGCCGCTGTGTTTTACAAAACGTTTACCAAATATTCCTACATTTCCTAAATCTCTAATATTACTAACACCGGGATGTATTCCATTAAATCCTGGAATATCTTCTATCATAGTATTAACATGATCAATAACACTACCTAATGTAAATTCAGTAATTTCTTCATTAAGAGGATTGCGTTCATGGTTTATTGGAATTTCATAATGTCCATTTACATTTTTAGGCTGACTACTAGTTGTCTTTATAATAACTATATCATCAATTTCGGTATCATTATTAAATGTTATAAACGCACGTTTGTTTATTCTATTAATTTCATAATCAATATTGCTAATTTGGAATTTACCGTTTAGAAAAACCGATGTTTTTAAATCAATTAATTCACCTGCGTTTTCATATACATCAATTTCAAAATTGTTATTAATTTCTGCTGTTGAAACATACTGGCGTAAAACCTTTTGAGTAGTTTCAACAGGAATACTTGACCAACCGTTAACCCAAGTGTATGTATTAAGATCAGAATATTTTCTTAAATTTGATGTATCAGTACTAATTTCAATTGTGTCATCATCTTGCTGGATTATAAATTTATCTGTTAGTAGATTAAATTCAAATACAATATCACCACTATTTTCTAAATTTCTATAAGTTAATGGGAATCCTAATTCTGTATCAGAAACACCTGATCCTTCTTTATAAGAAAAAATCTTAGTTCCGCTAAATGTAGTACTATCGAATATTGTAGGATCAGCATATTCGTTTCCTTGAGGACAGCACAAATCAAACATAGGTGGCTGATTTGTTTTAGTTTTTATTTGCGAAAGTTTCCATTCACTACCTGTATAATGGAAAGTTTTTCCAGAATAATTAGAACCTTGTTTAACAAATACAACCTCATTTTCAATTGGATCTGTGTCGGCTGTTTCTATTAAACTTAGTAATGAATCGTTGCCAATAGTTATACGTTTTACAGTATAAATTTTTCCTTTAACTAATATATCTGTGTCAGCAGTAAATAGTACTCTCATACCTTGAGCAAGTTCTACACCGTCAACATTATAACCTAATGCTCCTTCAATTGTACTAAAAACATCTTTAGTAGAAGTGTCAATAAGATCTACATCTTGTTTTGACCCTGTACCATAGTTATATAACTTTAACCCTGCTTCAAATTCAATAATAGGTCTTCTTGCACGGTGATTTTCATCAACTGCAACAGGTTGATTGTTAACTTTTAATGCATATTCAATTATGTCTCTATGAAACCATCTATTGTATCTAGTCCAAGGATTTCTATCTTGACTTGCTCTGTTAATAACAATGTAATCTCTAGTTCCAGGATATGCACTAGCATTTTCAAAAGGTAGTACATCGTATTCATTATTTCCATAAGGTACTAAATTAGGATCAGTATATGTGGCAGGAATTACTAAGTCGTTTTCGTTAATAAGTTGAATTTCTGTTCCAACACCTTCAACATAATAGTATCCATTTTCGTATTTTGCCGGTGCAGTATTTCCTTGGAACTCAACTTTCATTCCATTTGAAAGTTGTACTCCGTTTGCACTTTTGTATGTTTTCTTGCCAATAATATCTGATTCTACATCTAAGAAAGTATTTTCTTCAATATCATATATTTTTACTCTGCCGCTAACATCAACATCGTTGCGACTAATATAGAATAAATTGTTAGGTGCATTTACTGGAATAGTAAATTCAATTACACCTTTTTCAATATAAACGTTTGCAACTTCTTCTCCTGCTTCGCCTAATTTTCTAATTCCATCAGGATAAAGAGTTGAAACATTTTCATCTTCATCAAATGTTACGCTGCCGCTGCTAGGTAGTACAATGTACTCACCTGTATCGTAGTCGTTGCCGTAAAGTTGTGCATCAAATAAACCCGGGGCCTTTACACCTTCAGACCCTGCAACAATTATTGCATTTCCTGGCGTAAACGATCTCGAAATTGCAAACGCCATAGGGTGTTCAGGAGTGTCAATTTCAAAACGATATGTTTGGCCTCTATAAAGTTTTAGTGTTGGGTTTGCTGTTTTTCCATCAGGTGTAAATAGATAAGAAACATTGTCTCCATTATCTACCAAAGTTACTGTATATGTACTAACAACTTCTCTTCCTTGGCCTCTAACAGGAACACTTAAAGGACCAGTGGGCATCCAATAGTATTCACGGAAATTAGCAAACTTGTCCCAATCAATATGAGGGTTCCATGGATACGAAATTTGATTGTTTATTTTACTGTGATCTTCTGTATTAGCACCAAAATTTGTGAGCTGATTAATATAATCATTGTAATCTTTATAAAACGTTACATTGTCTAAGTCATCTTTAATTACAACAGCAGGTTCAAACTGGTATGCTTGTCGCTGATCTGTAACATCATTTACATAAGTGTCGCCCACTTTATAAGCCTTAGCAATAGTCCTGCCAAAGAAGCTATTAATTTTTTCAGCTACACCAGGTTGTACTAATTGATCTAATGTAGATTGTAAGAATTTTTTATTTGCTTCTGTTCTAAAGAAACGAGGTAACAAATCTGAAGAAGCTCTTTTATTATTTCCTGGAGTTGGTAGAGCTGATTCTGTTTGATTTATTTGAGACATTGTTAGTATGAACCTCCGCTAGAACTTTGTACTCCACTAGTACTGCTTGATACGCTTGTAATTACAGTACCGCTTGACTGTAAGTTTGATGCTGTGATTTCGTCAACTATTTCAACGTCTGCTACAGTTGCAGCGTTGATGAATATTTCATCAGATTCTGATTTTATTTCAAACAAACTACCAAAAGTTTGACTTGTTTGTTTTGGAACAATTACTATGCTGACTAGTTCTGGTGATAAGCTATTCATTACATACGCACTAAGTTCTTGGAAATAAAATGTATCTCCAAAATTCCAATATTCAATACTAAAAAATCTATTAACTGAATCGATAACGTTTGCTTTTAATTCATTGTTATTAATAGTTAGTCCTGGATTTTTTACTATTTTAAATGTAACTTGTAAATCTTCTCTAGCTTTACTTCCAAACAGCATTTTATACTTAACTGGATGATAAATTACTTCATCACTAATTGATTTGATTTTCGCAATATCACTTCCGTAACTTCTATACAATTGATCACTGCTAGGAGGTAATGGTTTTGTAGGTATTGTGCCGTTTAAATATTTTCTATATTGTGTATCATAATTCTTAGTTAACAGGTATACATCAATAATATTTGAAGATCCTGGATCAATTCTGTAATTACTATCGGCAACATGCACATAATGAAATTTTAATCCACTACGTCCAGTAAACGCTTTATATTCGCTTGTAATGTCTATACTATTATTAACTTTGTCTATTTGTTTAAATACTGCTTCATCAACTAGATAAAATACTTGATTATTATTATCATATAACGTCCAAGAACCTATAGTTGATTCATTTTGTTTGATAATAATTTCGTTATTAGAATTATCAAAATATTTGTAATCTTCAACACCGTCTGAAGTTGTATATCTTTGTTGGAAGATTATTTTACTATTAGGACTAACTGTTGGAGCTACTATGTCATCAAATAGATCAGGATTATCAATTATACCGTCATCGTCTTGATCAAAGAACTTAACTTGTATTTTTCTAGTGTCAACATAACCATCTGCATCTCTATAAGCATCTGTTATAGACCATTTATAATCTTGAGTAAATGGGTTAAGACTATCTGGTGCTCTGTTAATATTTAATACTTCAATTTTGTCTTTAATAAGTTGACCAGATTTTGGATCATAAATTTTGTCAGCACTATCAAAGAAAAATCTTATTTCATCTTTACTTTCAAATATGTATCTTAAACCTCTGTAAGTAATAGTGTAAGTATCTCCATTGGTTTTAAAATAAAGCAACCAACTTGAATCTAAATTTTGTCCATTTGTATCGCCTGCCTTACCTACACTAAAATCATTATTTGTGTTAATATTTTCTGCTGTTATTAACTTCCACTGTCTGTCTGACTGATCATATCGTAAAGCATAATCTTTGTATGCAAATGTTCTATCAATAATTTGTGCTTTAATATCGTCTATTAAAATTCTTGATAGTTTCGGTATTAGTGATGATAATATAGCACCTTCAGGAATATAATCATTAAACACTACTGGGCCCGAACCATTGTTTTCTAAAGTTGTTCCGTCACTGTATACACTTATTACTTTAGACCATTTATATGTACTAATACCTAGCAAAGATGCATCAGTTGTTAATGAGCCGTCTTCTTTAAAATATTGTACATTTCCTGATGAGTCAACAGGTGCAATAAATTTACACAATGTACCTGGTTCAAAAAATCTTAAACTATTTGCAGTATAAGAGCCTAACGTAAATTTAATACCTTCATTGTGGAAAAATCCAGTTGTTCTATTTGTAGCAGATGTTGTTAAATTCCACGCTGCTCCTAAATCTTCAACAATTACTTTATTGTATTTTGACAAGTAAAAATTCATTGTATCTGTATTTGAAAGTAACGGTTCAATTATATTGTAAATTGCTCCTTCAATATCACTTTGTGTTACAAAACTAAAACTTGTTTTATTTGTATATTCTTCTTTATATACAATTCCGTCATCAGCAAACAAACTTGTGTTAGAATATTTTCCGCTAGGATCTTTAAGATCATAGTATCTACTAATTCCGCTTGCAATTCTATTGACAGATTTTGTTTTAATGATATCTTGACTAATACCTAAAGGACCAATATTATAATCTTCTGCTGTTATTAATCTATTTTGAGTATAATATGTTGCAGGTGCATTTTGTTTAACGTCTATATCAGATTCAGTAGTTGTTCCATTACTTACAGTTTGTTTTAAACTTAATCCAATTGTAAGAACTTCTGCTGTATTATTTTTACTAATATAAGGTATTTCAATAGAAATGTTAGTTAATGAACTAGGATTAATAATAATGTTTCTATTTGCACTAGTTCTATAATATATTTTAAAGTTACCAGACGGTAAGTTGCCAAAGATACCGTCGCTGAATACAAGATTAATTCTGTCTTCAATTCTAGATGTTACAGCATAAACATTTCTTACACCCTTAAACAAACTATTATAGATAATGTTATTACCTTCGACTGCTTCTAGTTTATTCCAAAGTGCATTTTCAAAACCATTTGAATCTACACTATAAAGCCAAACATCTGAATTGTTAATGTTTATTGAATCAATTGCTACTGTTTGGTTTGGTGTTGGATTGTCTATTCCAAATGTTCCGGTATCTAAACGTCCTTGACGGAAATGCATAAAAAATCCGCTATTAGATGAACCTGCTCCTTGACCGTTGTCTCTGTAAAGTATAGTAGGATTATTACCAGGCAATGGCGGCTCTTCGACGATATTTCCATTTTCAATATTTGAACTAGTAACTTCAAAACGTGTGCTTACACCTTCTACATTTCTTGTAAAAGGAAATATAGGTACATCAGTATTAGTTGCATTAAAACGGTATACTTCTGTAGAAACACCAGAAATTACTTCTGAGTTAACCGGGCGGCCAAATGTTCCATTTACAGGAAGTGCAGCATTCATAATTTTAATAAATTGTTCAAGATAGTTAGTGTTTGATCTATCATTCCATAAAATTGTTAAACCTGCTAAATTTAAACCAGTACTATCAATTACAGTTTCAGTAGTTTTAACTGTATCAACTTTTAGTAAACCGTTTGCTGCTTGGTTACGTGTTACATTATAAGACAACAAACGTGCAAGACGTAGTATACTTTCTCTACGTTCTGCTGTTTCGAGGAAGTTTTCTCTAGCGTTTAAATCAATACGGAATGATAAGTTTTGCCCGAGGAAAGCAATCATATCAATTAGTGCAAGATATTCACTTGACTCAATGTAATCGTTAAAATCTTCTGGATAGTTTTGACGCAGATAGTTAATCATCGTGCGACGAAGGTTGTCAAAATCGTAACTCTGGAAATCAGCGTTACGGAAAGATTGGTAAATTGCTTTCCAATCTTCTGTTACTAAAAGTCTTGATTGTCTGTCAGTTGAAGACATATTCCGTTTCCTCGTTTATATTAGATATTTATCTGATATGATAAAGTGCTAACTTTATTATTTAAGGCCAGCAGCCTGATCAAAACGGAATAAAAGTTGTTCTGAAATATTGTATGGCAAATATGAAATAGTACAGTCTACAGTTATTCCTGACTCGTAAGTATCTACTAAAATCTGTTCTACATTTACCCTTGGATCATAGTTTACAATATCAGTAACATTTTTAATTATAGCATCTCTAATATTATTAGTAAAAGGTTCGAATAACAAATCCCAAATAATACATCCAAAAGTTGGATCACTTAATTTTTCACCTTGGCGTATATGAAAATGATTAATAATGTCTTGCTTAATTAATTCAAAGTCATAAAGTGCAAAACCTTCACTATTTTCGTTACTACTAGAAAATCCTCTGTATGCTCGACCGCTTGTTGCTTGTTGCGGACCACTTGATACAGTTACTCGTTTATAAAGATTTTTTTCTAATGTGCTCATACTGTATTTACCCTATTACTGTGCGCCGCCGCCGTCGCCTGCAACATCTGTATCTTTTGTCTCTCCTTGTTGCGGTTCAATTTCTTCTGGTAATAACGGTATTTGTCCGTTCTTAAGTCCAGGCACTGTACCGTTTTCATTTGTTGCTTTACTAAAGTGCATAGCATCATCTAATGAACGCCAATCTCCGCCCCAGCCTAGGCCATACTTTTTACACAATGCACGTACTGCTTCAACCGGCATATCTGTTATAGGTGCGTTTGGTGGACGAGGTTTAAAGAATCCGTTTGGTCTTCCATTCATTACATTGTCAGGCCAGTTAATATCAATGGCGCCGCCGGATGCGTGTACAGACCAACTTGTGCCACTAACTGTTCTACGTTTACTGTAACCACCGAGTTTCTTAATTTCGTACCCAGTTGCTTCAAGTTCGTTAATAAAGTTTTGGAAATCATCAGCAAATACTGCTGCAACCTGTGTGCTTTTTCCAGAAGCAGATGTAATAGTAGCTAGAGGACCATCTGTTCCGTCTGGGTTAAAGGTTGCTGTTGTTTCTGCTTTGCGTCCTGGAGGTGCTCCAGTAATTCTAGGACCAGTAGTTGTAACACTTGATTGATCGTCTTGGGCTCTAATACCGTCTCCAGTTGTACCTGTAAACGAACCAGCAGTATACGCACTACTTTGAACAAGATTACTAGTTGCAATACCATCTAAGTTTTTACGGAATGAGTCAACTGTTAGTACACGGTCATTGAGTGGAAGCACACCTGGTTCTTCTCTGTCAGTTTCTTCAGGTTTAAATCCATAAGGATTAGCATTTTCATGGTGCGGCCAAGGCTCGTGCTGTGGAGCTCGTGTTAGTATACTTTCAAAATCAACTGCTGTATGTGCGCCTGGTAAAATATAAGGTAAAGTGATCATTCTTAGAGGTTCAACAGGCGTTGCAGGTCCTGCTGGAGTTGCTGTTGTTGAACGTAATGCTTCAAGAGGATCTACTGGAACTCCGCCTTCACTTGCTGGCGAACTAGCACCATTGTTCCATTCAATAGCAGCAGAGTCTGCTGCTATTAAACTACCGCCTTGAATATTAACTGTACCAACTGCATTATGAAAGGAGTCTGCGCCAGCAATAATATGATGACTTGCTGCTGCTGCATGATGTATATCTTCAGCAGACAGTACAACATATTCTGCTGCGGATTTATGTCTAATATTTGATTCTGATGTTAAATGTACTTCGCCGGTGATCTTTGTATGACTATAACCGTCAACAGTAGTTTCAGTATTTCCTTCGACATAAGAATGACTGTTGCCGCCGCCTTCAACTCGTGTTTGCATGCCAGTATTTGTTAAAAAATGTATACCGGCAGCAATATCATAAATGTTAGCATCTGAACGTCTGTAAAAACTATTACCCGATGTATGATGTGTTGCTTTAGTTGACGATTGATAAATGTTGTTATCGGTATTCAAATGATAATCTCTATCAACTGTTGTTCTCATGTCTTTATGAACAACGGTATGACTATAATCTTCTACAGTTAAATGGTAGTCTTTGCCAACGTGCATATGAGTATTAAATGCACTTTCAATTGTTACTCTACCAGAATCTTTACCGTTATCAGTTTGTTTTTTATCTGAATATCGCGCCGTAGCCCTCATATTAATATTGCGGCCTGCATCAAGATTAATATCTCTACTAGCAGATAAATTAAGATCATTGTCTGAAAATACACTTACACTATCTTTAGCATAAATGTCAATTTTACCATCACTGGTCATTTCTAACCAAGCAGTGCCTCGACTATTTCCAATATAAATTAAATCTTCAGAATTGTGTAGTAGAATTTGGTGACCTGTTCTAGTACGAATGCGTGTTAATTCGTTTTGCGGAACAGTTTCGTCACCGCCAGTTTCGCCTGCTTCTCGGTTAATATAAATTGGCGGGCCGTCGGCAGCATGTGTATTTCTAATAAATTTATCATCACCGTCGTCCATAACAAAACTAGAACCGCCTAGTCTATTAAACGGAACATTAGCAGCACCTGTGCTAGTACCATATTTTGCTTTTGGATTGCCGTTACGTTTATCTAAAGGTCCTGGTGTTGAAATACCAAATACCATACTTGGAGTTTCTCGTCTAGCACTAGTAGTAGTTGTACCTCTTGCTTCGTCGAGTATTAAACCTTGTACTTCTAGTATTTCTGTAAAGTCTTTGTTGTAGGGTTTTTCAAATAGTGTAGGATCTATTTTAGATCCTGATTCTATTAACTTATTATATTCACCTACTGGTAGTTTTGTACCTTTTAAATTATCAGGTGTACCGGGCGTAGTATTTTCTGTAACGGCACGACCATCCGGTAACATAAAGTTCATACCAACGTCTTGGATACAACCTATCCAATAACCGTATGCTGCGCTACCTTCTGCAAATATTACAAGTACTCTTGTTCCGACATCTGGAGGAACAGCCCACATGCCGTAACTTTTCTGGGTAAATTCGTATCCGTCATTAGGTGTTAATCCTTTATTTGGTGTGACACCGTAAAAAGGACTTAGGTATCTAACATTAACAAGTTGACCGCTACGTTCAGGTGTGCCTGAAGCACCGTCGTACTTCAATATTTCAACTTCTAACGTACCCATGTACAATGGGTCAAGATGACTTACAATGATTGCCTCATAAGGACCACGGTCTCTTATTTTAGATTCTTTAACTCTTGTTCTTGTATATTGGTTTGCCATCTATGTTTCTACTTTACATTAATTATTTTTAAACGTAACCACCGGTGGTACTGTTTGATAGTTTGTTGTATAAGTTCCGCCTTTTAAATCTACACCAGATTGCTTTGCTGTAGCTTTGGTTTCGTCAATTTCATTTAGTTTAGATTTCAACTGATTTACTGATTGTGTATAACTTGTTTTATTTTTTACTCTATTACTAACCGAGTTAATTGTAAGTCCATATGGATATCCCATATCAATTTTACTTTCTATAACTTGTTTTGCTGATTCATTTGTAAATAACTGTCTTTCTAACTGTACAATTTCGTCACTTCCCGGATCAGAGATTTTAAGTTCTTCAATTCTGTCGTACAATACAACTCCTTCGTTAGTTAATTCTAATAACCGATCATCTAGTTCTTGCTTGTACACTAACGGTTCGTCATCAACAATTTGTTTTAATGTTGCTGATAAATTATCAACACTTTCTTTCTTTGTGTCTAAACTATCTTGTAACTCTATTGTGCGTGACTTTAATAAATCATTAACATCACTTGCAAGATCATTATTTTGCGGAGCAGTACTTAATCCAGATTTTGCCGGTGCCGGTGCAGATATTGTTGCTGGTGGTTTTAAACTTCCTAACCCTGACTTACCTAACCCTGTAGGTACTCCTTTTGAATCAAAATCTAAAGGATTAGGTATTTTCTTAATAGGTGATAATTTTCCTGACAGTCCGTCGGCGCCGCCACCGCCTCCGCCGCCACCACCACCGCCTGCTCCTCCGCCTGCTCCTCCGCCGGCAGAACCTCCTGTGCCACTAGTTGATCCTGTTACAGTATTAGTTGAAGTCGGTAACCCCGGTGTGTCGCTATATCGACCTGCTTGTGTAGAGGAAGCATCTCTGCTGTCGAGTATTTCATTAACTTGCTGCATTGTAAATGTTTCTGGATCAACACCTTCGTTACCTGCTACACCTAAATCACCTCCAGGAGTACTTGTGCTTCCAGGTGCATTTTCTTGTACTGACATTGTGCCGTTTTCTAATAATCTAGCAACTTTTTTACCTGTTCTAAAATCATAACGATCATCTAATGGGTCAATTATTTCGTATTTGTAAACATCTGTTGCATCCGGTAAATTATTAGGTAATGCAGGTCGATTTCCTGATCCGCCTGTAACTCTCGAACCTCCGCTTCCAAAATTTCTCATTCTAGCTTCAGGAGTATTTCCTTCTTGGCGATACCCGTCGCTACCAACAGGTGCAGTAGGAATTGGAGTTTCAGTTCTACCTTCAGCGGCTGCGTTGCCTTGTGCAGTTGGAATTGTTTCAATTTCTCCAGGTCCTCCACGATAGATATCAATTAGTGCAGATAAAAATTGATCTGCATCGTGGTGCGACTTGTTTAGTCCGTCACCTGCATAAAAACTTTGACCTTTTGTTAAGTTACGCTTAGGATGACTACTAGAAACAATAGATGAACCTGCAGGCATATCATACGGAACTGGACAGCTTGCCCATTCTGCTGCAAGATATTCCATAAACTTTTGGCTGTTTTCAATTTCCTTTTGTGCAGGATCTGGATTTGTCGAAAGCTCTCCGGCTTTCCATTCGTTATATTTGCGTTGTGCTTTGATTTTATCAAGCATCATAATATCTTGAACTTCTGCTGTATAACGAACTTGTGTAGGATCAAATCCTGAACGACGGCAACTTTCTTCTACAACTGCTTTAAGCATTTGATATTTGCCAACTGCCGACGAGCGCCAGGTTTTCATGTACGAATTCTGGAACTGTAAAACTTCACCAATAAGCATTTGAGTTAATGGGTGTGTTTCTCCGCCATATATCATGTCATAAGTTCCTGCTTCGTGTTTCGCAACAAGACGCAGAAGTGCTTTATCTTGATCAGTTATCTCATATGACATTTATTAACCAGCTCCTCCGCTTTGTGCTGCTCGTCTAGCCTGTCTTCTTAGATACGCTTCACTATATTGACGACCTTCTGTTCTATTTACAGGAGGACGGGTGCCAGCGGCTTGACTTGTGGCCGCTGAAACTCCAGCAATTGCTGCTTCTCTTGCTCTAAAACTTGCTTGAGCTGCTGCTTGTGCTGCTTGTGAACTAGCGTTCGCTGCGGCAGCAAGTGCAGGATCAACTTGCCCTGCTTCAAACCCTAATTTTAACGGAAACACTCCCTGAACTGTATCTCTTACAAGACTTGTTCTGTCACCTTTAGTGCTTTGTGCTACAAATTGTCTTAATTCAGGATTTGCTTGTATAAAATCTGATACATTTGAAACTTTTCCAGCTACTAATTCTTTTACACCTTCTTCAATTTTTCCTGTTATTAGCAATTCTTGCGTTCGAACTACATCTGGTCCAGACGTAACTGCATTAACTGTATTAGTTACTATAGATTTAATTTCCGATACAGCAGATTGAGCTGCTTGAGATGCTTGAGCTGCTGCCAAATCGCTAGGTGCGCTTGCTGCTGCTCCGCCGCTGTCTAAACGTTTTTCTTTAGAAGCTAGAATAATTGGTGTTTTATTTCCAGTTGTGCTTTCGTCGTTTTGTCCTTTCATACGTATCATTTTAAGCGTTTGTTTAAATTGTCCTCCTGCAAAATTTGATTGTGCGCTAATTACTCGATACAATCCACTAAACTGTGGAACTAACACCGGAAAATCCATTAATGATCCTGCGACTTGATAGTCTAAAGGAGATTTAAAGTTTAAAAGTATGTAAACTTCGTTTCTCATAAATTCCATTGCACCATCAGCATTTATAGTAGGATCTTGAGGAGCTGCACTATAGTTTCCTAAATCTGTTGGTAAAAAATACGGATCTCCCCATATTTCTATCTCAGCACTAATCATATCAATTTGACTGTTTACTAATCTTTCATGGAACATTTGAGCAATACGTGCTTCTGTACCGTGTGCTGTAGGTTTAGGAGCGCCGCCAGAACTAGGTGCACCAGGAGAGGTAAATTCTGCGGGTCCTGTAGGATCATTAGTTGAACAAGGGGCTTTTGGACGAGCAATTTCAGAACCTTGTTGTTGTCCGCTATTTGTAGTTTCTTGATTTATGCTTTCTCTACCTTGTGCCATATCAGCACGTAGACTATTAAAAAATGCATTATTAAAGTTAATATCAAAATTTAATACATCTTCATTTTTTCCAGTGTAAATGTAGTTGTATTCTTTTTTTACCATAGATTTCAAAGAAGAAACACTCGACGGACGTTCTCCTGCGCTTAATGTAGTAGCTTCGTGAGGAGTAAAAGGTTGAACACAATACACATAAGTTCTTCTAGGTCTACCTAATTCACATTCCATTGTTTTATCATTGTCAATAAATGTTAAGGTTTCAATTCTAAACCATTTCTTAAAACCCTGGACGCTTTCTTCTTTTGCAACGTCTCTTGCGTATGCAGAGTTGAGCATCACAGTTTCAATAATATTTGTAATTTTATCATTTTGGCTAAATTGATAACTTCTAGCTTTATTTGCTGTTTGGCTTTCGTTGTTTTGTCTTTGATTTGTTTGGGTTTCTTCATTATTAACACTAGATGCATCTGGCATAGGTTGTGGTGCACCGTCTCTAGAGTCTTCTAATAATAAACTTCTACCTAATTCATTCATATTATTGATATCAGAAGCATATGCTTTTAGATACAAATAAGTATTTGGTGCATTAGAACTAATTACAGGAATAGCACTTTCTTCAGTGTCGGGATCAGATAAATCTCTTTGTTCAGCTTGTCCTTGACGTATTCTTTCTTGTTCCTCTGCCTTCATTGTAGCTCTTAATGCACTTAGGTCTACATTTTGGTTTTTTATCGCATTTACTAAGCCATTCTTGTCCTTAGGAAATGCAATTAAATATCTGTCATATCCTTTGATTAAGTTCTTGTTTTCTAATTCTTCAATACGGTCATTAAGAATATTTGCAACAGAATTTTTTCCAGATTCTAACACTTCGTGAACACTAGATCCTGATGCATTAATAGAAACTTGTGCTTGGTTTGCAGTATCTGTTAAACCTGTCTCGTTATAAGGAATAGCTTTAGTTCTATATACACTGCCTTGATTTGTTACTTCAAAATCAGTGTTAGTAAATTTTATTGGGATATAAAAAGGTTTAATTGATGAAGACACATCATTGCCGTTATCGTCCCAGCCTACAAATTCAAGTTTTAAACAAAACGGAGCATCAACATAATTTTGGTAGCCTGCCTTTTGCGATGCAAGTAGCAGTGCCTCAATGTATTTTCCCATACTATAAGGTTCTGTTACAGTAAATTCGATATTAGTGCCTAACGCAGTACCGGTATTTGAGTTTGGAGAAAGTATTGCTTTAATATCAATGTCGTCAATATAATATTCTGCATCGTTATCAGGTAATTCATCTCTTGTTTTAACTCTTGTGCTGTATCCTGTTGTTCTTAATCCGCCACCTGATTTTACAACAAAGTATTTAAAATCTGCACCGTTTCTATAACTAGTAGGATTATTATATTGAGACGAATCAAGTATTCCTAATGTAGCAATATAATTATACGAATTAAAATTCCTTAAAGGATTTGGAATTCTATTACCTGTTTGAGAAAGAGAACCTCCTGACGAATTGCTAGTAATTGATGAGCCAAGGAGACCTCCTAAAAAACTTAGTGGATCATTTTCGAGTTTAACTCCTTCGATGTATGATTTAGCTCTATCAAATTCGCCGCCAATAGCACCGGCTAGTTCTTGAAAATTTTGACTTACAAGTTTTATAGGATTAAATGCACTAATAGAATCTGCAAATGTTCCTGAACTAAACGTGCCGCCTGAAGAAAAACTTGTAAAACCTAAACCGTCTAACTTAGAACTTAGTGCTGAACTAATTTTATTAGGATTAACACTTAAATCTGAAAAATTTCCTAATGCACTACTAACTCTATTAAATGATGCGTTTAAGTCTCCAGCTAGTGCAGAAGCATTAATATTCCCACTAGATAGAGTATTGTTTAATGATCCACTTAATTTATTTAATGTTGCAGAGATATTACCACTAGCTAGTGAAGAATTTAATTGATTTCCTAAGCTGTTAACTCCACTAGTTTGTAAATTTAAAGAAGATATTCTATTGTTTAATTGTGATGCAGCAGAATTTGCATTTCTTAAAGATGAATTAAGACCATTCGAAAACTGAGAATTTAGTGATTTAGAAAAATCATTGAGTCCTGTATTAACTGCCTTAGAAATGCTTGACAATGTCAATGCCATATTATGCTCCTAATATTTCTCTAAGATGTTGTCCTTGTGGCAAATATATCTTTGTACCTGCTACAAAATCATATATAGGATCTTTTATAATATCCATATTACGCTGTGCAAACACCCACCAAAGTTCTCTTTTTCCGTATAAGTCGTGTGCTAACAAATCTGGTCGGTGTGTATAAGCTGGCAAAATTTCGTAAAGAATATCATTTTTAGATTCCGGAACTGGACGTATTTTTAATAAATCTAGATATCCTGACTCTAATAATTTTGTATTAGCATATGGTCCGAATTTAGATAACATTATACAAAGCCCTCCGGTTTATTAACAAAATCACCTTTTGCAAACGATTTAAGATCAAATTTAGATACAGCTCTCCTTGAGTAGTTTGGTGAAACTGTAACTGTTATAGTACTTCTAGTAGGAACATAATTTGGTTTTGGATCTCCTGATATCGTCGCTGGAATATAATCAATGTCAGAACCTAATTCAATTTGGAAGTTTTTAATTAATACAGGAATATCGTTTAATACGTATTTTCCGTATCCGTTAAGACGCGACAATAAAGGTGGATTTCCGATATGGGCGCCGTTACCATAAAACATCTTTGTCATTGTTCTTAAAAAATGTACACACGCTAACCAGTATAATGCATCACTTGTATTTTCAATATAAAACTCTCCCATAAGAGTAATGTCATCAACTTTGCTACTCTGGTAAGCATGGAAAGCATAATTACTATGTGTAGGAGCAATTTCACTATAGTTTGCACTGTGTTGTAACATAACTGTTGGCGTGAAAGGAAATACCATTCGTTGTCCAGTTTCTCTTAATGGAGCAAGAACCATACCTTCTTGTATTTGTGTAGGAACAGACAAGCTAACTCGCCAATCGTTTTCACCTGCAACTGAATTTGATGAAACTGTTGCTTGTGTAGGTTGTGGCTTGCTAGGATTTGCACCATCAGTTACACCTTGTAGTGCATTGCCTGCCATCCTAATAGATGACCCTACATTAAAGGCAGAACTAGTATTTTGAAATATGTTATCTATGTTTGATAACGCACTGCTTGCTAGTCCAACAGCAGAACCTAAAGGAGTTGATTTTAAAAAACCGCCAATACTAGAGGAACCGACAGATGATAGTGTTTGGTTTAAATTTCTTGAAACTGAAGAAATGGTAGACGACACATTTGAAAAATTTTGTGTTGCACTACTTACTGCGTTTGCAAGATTGTTAAATGCTCTGAATAATGCCATAGTAATCTCCTACTAGTATTTAGTTGACAAAATTAACTGCATATATTATAATAACTATATTATTAACGGAGATACCATGAGACCAAGGAATTATCTAAACAACAAAGACATTTTACTCGAAATACACAGATCAAAAAATAAATTTTGCAGTTATACTGACGAACAATACGCTAATTATGATATAATTTTACCTGATATTGAAAAAATTAACATCAGGACTATTGCCGAAGCAAAACGAAACAAAGCTAAACGTCTTAGTACTTCTGATTACGAAAGACGAAAAATGGCAGGAGAAAAGGTAAAACAAGCAGACTGCGAAGTTGATTATAAAAGTATTACAAAAGAAGAACTTATTTTTCGAATTATGACGTTTGATCACATTCCAGAAGAGCCCGGTCGTAAGAAAAATCCTAAAACAGAAGCAGATCGTAAAACAAAACTTAACTTTCCTCCATTTCATCATTACAAATTTAATGATGATGGTGAACTTGAGTTAGTTGGAAAAAGTCATTGGATTGGCGGTATGGAAAACGGACATTTTTCTAAAGATCACGGTAAAGCAACTGATAAACTTGCAATGATGTGGATGAAATTAGTAGATCGTTATGCAACTCGCGGCAATGTTCGCGGTTATACGTACAACGACGAAATGAAAGGGCAAGCAATATTGCAACTTGCACAAATTGGATTACAATTTGATGAGTCTAAAAGCCAAAACCCTTTTGCTTACTATACAGCAGCAGTTACAAACTCATTTGTACGTGTTATCAACATTGAAAAACGCAATCAAAACATTAGAGACGATATCCTCGAAATGAATGATTTAAATCCATCGTTTACAAGACAACACGCCGGAGAATGGGAAGCAAGTCTAAAAAGAAACTCTGAGTCATAATTTTCGTTTGACATTTAAAAATTAAGGTGCTATAATAATAGCAATTAGTAGAGGAATCTTATTTTGTTTAAAAAAGCGGCAGTCTTTACAGACATACACTTTGGTCTAAAAGGCAACA
>Ga0255770_10000772_pt1 | contig 29975 bp, 17 predicted proteins | sample 071ome_22_FD_179968 | JGI IMG/M metagenome (GOLD analysis project Ga0255770, IMG submission 179968) | Coastal salt marsh microbial communities from the Groves Creek Marsh, Skidaway Island, Georgia - 071404AT metaG (version 2) | ecosystem: Environmental > Aquatic > Marine > Intertidal zone >...
GTCCGCACCGTCTCCCGCTCCTTCGACCCACTCGCGGAGGACCATCACCCCCAACCTTCGTCCTTCGACGCCTCCCCCGGCGGCGCGCCTCTTTCCGCCGATCCTACCGCCGGCGTTTCCCATTCGGAGCGTCGACTCTCCGACGCCGACGACGCCGAAGCGCGCGAGTCGCTCCCGTACATTCCCTACTACTCCAACAACGCCGTCGACGACGATCCGTCGCCGTCCAATCCCTTCGCGACGGCAACCGCGTCGCCGTCGCCCGCTCCGTCTTCCGCGCGACGACCCGGCGCGAGAGCGTCCGACGTCCTCAACCGACGCCCGGGGGCCAACAACCGGTGAGACAGACAGACAGACAGACAGACAGACGTGCGCGGGTGGGTGCGGTACGATATAAAACCAAAGACGATGATGGGTGTAATCTTAAACCGAGTACATTACAAGGAGTCCCATAGTGGTGATACTTAGTACTATGTAGTACGAGTACTTCTTTCTAAAAAATGCTCGTCGTACATACACTATATATAGATTAAAACCGTATACAATAATGGTAAGAGCTACATAAAAACCTTACCTAAATCCCTAGGGAGGAAGGTTTTTTTGACGGACCGGACCCATCGTGTCTGACTCGGCGCGTCGGACGCATTCGCGGGATTCAGATTCACTCACTCATCATCGTCCGCGCCGGCGTACGTCACACGCCGACGAGCGGACGACGCGGCGACGCGCGCGCCGTCTTTCGTCGTCGACGTCGAAGTCGCGACCGCGACCGCGACGCGAGGGGTCGACGTGGAGGAAGAAACGCGATAGATCGATCGATCGATTCGTCATGGGGGCGTACTTGTCGCAGCCGGTGACGACGAAGGATTCGTCCGACGGCGCGTCCGACGCGTACGCGTACGGAACGACGGCGATGCAGGGATGGCGAACGAACATGGAGGTACGACGACGACGCGCGGGAACGATCGGATTGTGTGGTTCGTTGTCCACGGGTGGTTCGTCGGCGACGAGCGACGGGAACGAACGAGGCGAGGGATCTGGAATGGACGAGTACAGTCAGCGTCGAAGCGCGCGCGGTGGTTCGGGGTTCGCCGAGTTTGGATTGGGCGGAACGTTTTTTTTGTGTGTGTGGACGCGGGTTGCGAACGGAGTGGGTGAGCGCATGAAATGACTGACGGTTGGTGGTGGCGACGGCGTTCTCGCGCGTAGGATGCGCACTCGACGATACTGGACTTGGACGAGTCGACGGCGTTCTTCGCGGTTTTCGACGGACACGGAGGGAAGGAGGTGGCGCTGTACGCGTCGAGACACTTGCACGAAGCGTTCAAGGCGACGGAGGGGTACGCGAGCGGGGATTTGAGTCGTGGGTTGGTGGATAGTTTTTTATCGCTCGATGTGATGATGAAGGCTAAGGAGGCGGCGAAGGAGTTGACGGAGCTGCGCGTCGAGGGCGACAAGGGGAGCGGGGGAGGCGCGAGCGGAGGAGGGGAAGAAGGTGGGCTCGAGAGTTTGATTGGTGGTGGAAGCGGCGGTGGTGGCGGCGAAAGTGGCGGTGGAGCGGGGTCGTCATCGGCAGAAGCAGAAAAGAAGGCTCGCCGGGCGGAGATTAACGCCACGCTTCGCGCAGCCTTGTTGGAGCAAGTGAAGGAGGCCAACCCTGGTATCGCCGAAGAGGATATCAAGTTTGACTTTGAGCTCGACGACGACGATTTCGAGGAATTGGCGCCGAGTCCGAGCGGGGCGACCGGGACGGATGATTGGAACGGCCCACAAGCTGGGGCAACCTCTGTTGTGGTGTGCATTCGCGGAGACAAGGCGTACTGCGCCAACGCCGGGGATTCGCGCGCCGTCTTTAGCCGCAAGGGTGGCGTCGCCGTGGATATGAGTCACGATCACAAACCAACCAACGCGAGCGAACGCGAGAGAATCCAAGCCGCCGGTGGGTTCGTGAGCGAAGGTCGAGTGAACGGCTCGCTGGCGCTCTCCCGCGCGCTCGGGGATTTCGAGTACAAGGGTAACAAGAATCTCCCGCCGGATGAGCAAGCGGTGACGGCGCACCCAGACGTGAAGGAGTTTCAACTCGAGGATGGTGATGAGTTTATGATTCTCGCCTGCGACGGTATTTGGGACGTCATGACGTCGCAAAAATGCGTCGACTTTGTCCGCGAGCGCATCATCGCGAGCAAAAAGGATGGCGGTGAATTAAAATTGAGCAAAATTTGTGAGGAATTGTGCGACGAGTGCTTAGCTCCGGACACTCGAGGTACCGGATTGGGATGCGACAACATGTCCGTCGTCATAGTTTTGCTGAAACAGAGGGAATCAATCTTGTAGATGGGGTTTTGGTTGTTCGCGTTCAATGGCTTAGCTGATTGGCGTCCTCTTGTTTTTCGTTTTCAAGAATTTCGATGATGTAAGTTAGAGAATTGGTCGATAGGAGAGATTTTTACTCGCGAGTGAGACACTACTACTTCCGTATCCGAATTGTAAAAGATTTCCGTTTTCACAATCACCGTGTACTCATCATTCGCGTCGGCGATTTCTTTTTTGCGTCGTCGTCGTCGTCGCCCCGACTCGTCGACGCCGCCGGTGTCCTCGTCGACTCGGCGGGGTGTCCTTTCCTACGTCCTCGCGCTCCAGTTCTTCGGCGAGTTCGAGCACGATCGGTTTCCAAAACCGAACTCGACTGTTAATAAACCAGTTGGAAACGCGTGCAGGGGACCAAAAGATTTCCTTGGCGAGCGCGTCCTTCTCTTTCCGAGTAGGAAACGGCGAGTCGAAATGATCGAGGACCCATTCGCGCAATCGAGCGTGCGCCGCGTCAACATTCTTCTTCTCATTCATCAACGCCACAGACGGCAACGTCCGCGATCGTCGCATATTATTGTTTTTGCCATTGTCGCATTTGCGATTGCGCCTCTTCGCTCGGCATCGTTCGTTTCGCTCGCGCGTCTTGGCGAACCTCGCGCGCGTCGCGAGTCTCGCCCGTCGCGTCGCCCCGACGGCGCCGTCGCCCCACCCGAGCGCTCTCGCCGCGAGTGTTTCCCTCCAATCAGCATCCAACGCGTCGTACGCCCGCTCAAACCGCATCAACGCCGACGTTGTCTCATCCGTTTTGCCTTTGCCCTCCTCGTCCTCGTCCTCGTCCTCGTCCTCGCGCGGTGTCTTCTCAGACTCGGACGCGTCGGGCAAGAACACCACCACCGGCGTCATCGACTCCCTTCCACCTTCCCCGACGACGCCGACGTCAACATCCGCGGTTTCTTCCGCCGCTAACATCGCTTCCAAATCCTTCTCGAAATCAAACGCGACGTCCTCGTCCACGTCGTGGGACCACCCGAACCACATTGAGTGCGATTGTTTCAACGAGTGAAATAAAACGCCAGAGTGTTCTGCTGCGCTGAACCGACGCGATTCAAATCGCTCGATCGATCGTCGTCGATCGTTCACGCGCGCGATCGGATGATACCGCACCCGCACCCGTCGTCGTCGTCGTCGTCGCGTTCTCCCGCTGAATCCATCCGTCGACAATCGACCCGAACCGATCCGATTCGATTCGATTCGATTCGAACGCGACGGGTGTCTTGTCAAAAACACAAGATGTATGTACAAACAGTAACAAAAGTATAGTGACGGTTCGGTTCAAACGCATTCGATCGATTCAACACTAAAACGCGCACACGCGGGTGTTTTCCACGCGACTCGGGCGACTCGGGCGACGACGGGAGAACGCGACGACGACGGGAGAGCGCGACGGGATGCGCGCGCGGGACGACGGAGACGACCGCGACGACGAAGACGCGTCGATGACGACCGCGGAGCGTGCGCGCGGGGAAAAAGAGCGCGACGGGAAAGAGTTGTTCACCACGAACGAGGATGATGCGTCGCTCTTGAAGTTTGACGACGACTCAAAGACGACGACGACGACGGCGACGACGGGGTCGGTGGATGCGTTGAGACGCGGGGAGGATGCGGGGGAGAGCGTCGGGCGGTTGAGCGTCGACGCGGACGACGCGGACGAACCGGCGGTGCGTACGGGCGGTGACGCGAGCGCCGCGACGAGCGAGGATCGCGAGGACGCGGCGCCGCCGAGGTATGATGAGACGGTGTCGGTCAGTTTGGAACCGCGTAGGAGTCGTAGGCGCCGGTCGAAAAGCGGCGGTGCCGTCGTCGACGAGCTCGGATTTGAAATACCTGAAAGCCTTTATGACGCGTACGAGGAACGGCGAAGGGCGCGGGCGGAGCAAAGAAACAGACAGTTGGAGTGTTTCGAGGTGTACAGGACGGTGCCAGAGGCGAAACGACGCGCGGGCGGGGACGCGTGTCTCGCGCTCGCGGTGAACGGGTTGCACCCGGATCATCGCTCGCAAGTTTGGGCGGAGAAACTCAAGGCGCACGTCAAGCAGTACTCGAGCTCGCTGTCGTACTACCAGTACCTTGAACTCGGGCGAACGAGTCTTTCGGAGGAAGAAATGCGGCTAATTGAAAACGACGTCACTGCCGCGTTCAAGACGCATCCAGTGTTGAGCGGGCGCGCCGATGCGGCGGCGGATGATGAAGACGGCGCGTCTTCGGTGCATAGCATGAATCAATCCTTCGCGAGCAAGTTGTCGTTCGGGTACGTTGCGTACCCAGCGAATGGAAACGCGCTCTCCGTGCTTGTACAAAACGTCCTCGTTGCGGCGGCAATGCGAAGCCCGCACGGGTATTGCGCCGGATTCGTCGTGCCCGCCGCCGTCATGTTGTTGTTGATGAGCGACGAAGAGGCGTCGTTTTGGATGCTCGTCGGTTTCACCGAAGACGTTGCGCCGAATTTGGTATCGCGATCACTCATTAATCTGTACGCCGAGGTAAAGTTTGTGGACGCCGAGCTGATGATGCACGACCCAGAACTCGCCGCGCATTTCAGCGCCGCGGATACTCGTCCGTCGCTCGCATGCGCGGGTTTGTTCACTCGATTCAGCCTAGGGACGCTCCCCACCGAAAGCACGCTCAGACTGTGGGACGCGATGATATTAGAGAGCGGGCAGGTGCTCACGCACTTTGCCATCGTGTTGATTAAATCGCTCAAGAGCCAGCTTCTCGCCACCGAGCCGGCAAAATTACACGAGACGCTCGACGACGAATTGGCGCGCCTCTTCGACGTGAGCGATTTAATCATGGACGCAATCATCTCGGCGCGAGACATGAACACGAGGTTTGAATCGCTCAGCATTCATCTCGGTGAGAGACAAATTGCCTCGGACACGCTTAGCGCTCTTGGGGCGTTTAGCGCGTCCGTCGACAAGCTGAGGACAGAGTACGGTCCGGAGGGCATCGGCCGCATCGACGAGTTTGTAAAGGAAGATCTCGAAGCCATCCTCGAAGAATCGTATCTCGTCGATGAGTACGACGGCGTGGAAACCGCGGTGGACAAGAGATACCAGTTGAGCGAAGTTCTGATGGCGCACGACCTCGCGGCGCGTCACAAGGAACAAGTGAAGAATAAGAGTTTACGCCTCGACGAATTCATGCGAGCGATTCGAGTTAAATCATCCACTTCGAGCAAATTGAAAATGCTCGCCGTCCAAGGGGAGACAGTGGAGGACAGGGTTACAAACTTTATCGCCGGTGGAAACGCAGAGCCGAACGAAAAGACAATTAAAATGGCGCTCCTTGTCGCGAACGGCGTCATTCCAACGCAACGTCTGAGCAGCGCGCCCGTGGAGAGCAAGATTCTCATGCGGTGTGCGGAATCGTTGAACTGGTTTAGCGAGATGCGAATGGGCGCCCGCTCGGCGCTCATCATGGCGAATTTCACGATTCCCCTCTTCCGCGGTGGCGCAAATATGGACTGTATGGATGTCTCTATCGTCGCGTCGCGGGCTCGTCACGCCGATGACTCTCCGCGATCCTTTGCCGGTCTCGCTTCGGCGTCGCACACCGAATACTTTTGTCTCGTCCAATCGACGGATGTTCCCGCATTCATCGTCAAGAAGCGATTCAAGAACTTTAAGGAACTCCACGAGGAATTGAAATCGAGCGGTTGCTACAACATCATGCACTGTCCACCAAACGTCCTCGGCTCCGAAACCGCTGTGAGCGTCGATCCGCACGTCGTCGCCATGCGCACCGTGACGCTCCAGCGATACTTGGATCAACTCAACGCCTGCGGCATGCCCAAGGTCCACGTCGCCCTTCGCACATTTCTAGGATTGGAAGAACCGAGACAGCGCGCATCGCGTACGCGCGGGCTCTGTGCCTGCACGCCCAGAGTCTCGTGCGTCCCGGGTTTCTTTGGCGCTTGATGCGTCGGTTGTAATGTACACTATTTATCAATCACATAGCAAACAAAGCGTGCTCGACTACTCTCTACTCTGAACAAACGAATGAACACAATCACTCATACAACACCCAACAATCTCGGGCGTGCTCCCCGTGCGGGTCCTCCAATCGATCCGAAATCTTCCTTTGTTCCAAGTCGTACGCTTCGTACCCCACCAGTCGGACGTCCTCGCGTTTCACCGTCATCTCTTCATCCGTCTCAAACAGCTCATTCGGCGGCGACGACGCCTCCACCGCGAGTACGACGACATCCATCCTCATCGTCGTCCCGTCGTCGTCGCGTCGGACCCATCGCACCGCGGCGTACGAGCCGTTTTTCAACCGGCACAAGTCCAACGCTTCGGGGAGTCTCTCGATGTCACTAGAACGCATCGACGCGGCGCGCGTCGTCGTCGTCGCTCGCCTCAACCACGGATGAGATTTCGCGACGACACCGGGCGACGACACCGCGCCGCGCGTCGACGCCGCCGTCGGCGTCATCTGCGCCTCCAGTCAGTCGCGCTGTGTCGCAACTCGTGTGTCGTTTTGGTCCGCCAGGACCGTTTCGACGGTTCATGACTCGAGAAAGAGGCACACACACAGTACTTGTCTCAACCAGGTTGGACCAATGGAAAAATTGCGCGCGGACGTCACTTTGCGACGCCGACGACGACGCCGACGACGCCGACGACGCGCGCGCGCGAAAGAAAGCACACGGAACGGACGACGACGCGATATGAGCTCGGCGCCGATCAACCCGAAACCCTTCCTCGCCCAACTCACGGGTAAAAAAGTGTGCGTGAAACTCAAGTGGGGCATGGAGTACCGCGGGTTTTTGGTCTCGACCGATGCGTACATGAACCTCCAGCTCGCATCGACGGAGGAGTTCGTCGACGGGGAGTCTCAGGGCGCGTTGGGGGAAGTTTTGATCAGGTGTAATAACGTCATGTATCTTCGAGCGGCGGAAGAAGAGGAGGCGTGAGGGGGATTAGGATTTTGATTTCATTCAGCGCGAGCGCGGCGTTTAGGCGAGCCGTCGCGGCTTCGGGATGAAAGAAGTAAACAACACTGTACGACGTAGGATTATTAATAATGGGAAACGAAATACGAGATGATTTCTTTAAAATCGTTTTTACATCGCGTTTGGGTCAAAGCCTTGAACGCCGTCGAATTTCGTCTGACTGAAATCCATCTCTGGATGCGCCGCCATAAACTGCTTGAGCGCGTCGTGTTTCTTTTGCTCGTCCGCGGTGGGAAGACCCAACGCCTTTTGTCTCTGGTCGTACATCATCTTCTCCACCGTTTGTCGCGTTTCGCCGTCGAGATCGTCGAGTCTGCTATTCTCTGGAAGCACCTTTTTCGTGTCAATTTTTGGATCGCCGACGAGGACGTTCGGCCACCATTCCATGCCCTTTAACTTTTGTAAAAACACGCTCACGTAGGCATTATCTTCCAAGGTCCAATAACAGTCGTCCGGTGCGATCGGGGCGTGGAAATCACCCGAAACCTCCACGGAATCATCGCCATTCTTCACCGACAAGGAAAACTTCGTCTTCGTAAACGACACGTCGACTTGCTTGGACTTCGTTCCCGGCGGCACGGCGACTCTCACCTCTAAATCATCGAGCGTCTGCATCCACACGTACTTTTCAGCTTCACCGCCGTTTCCACGGTTCGGCATCATCGTTCCGGGCGCTAACGCGTGCGGATCCTCCTCTTCCTTCTCTTCCTCCTCTTCCTTCTTCTCCTCGTCGTCCGCGTCTTCGCCGGCGTCCGTCACCTCGGTAAACCGTCCCTCGCTCTTCTTCGCCTCCATCTCCAATTGCATCGCCTTTAACCGCTCCACGCGTTCGCGTTCCTCCTCTCGCCGTTTCTCCGCCTCCTTCTCCTCTCTCTTCCTCCTCGCGTCCGCGTCCGCGTTCGCGTTCGCATTCGCAGCCGCCGCCCGACGCGCTTGCGTCCCATCCTTCCCACCCACGCGCCCCAGCGCGTCCCGCACCGCCTCCCCGGCCCGCTTGGGATCGGCAAAGAAATCCGTCCGTCGTTCCAAAAACCCAAAGAACGCATCCAGCACGCCGACGATGGGTGATTCCCCGTGCGGCGCGTGCGGCGTACACATTTGTGCCACTTGGGTCAAGAGCGCATCGACGTTTCTCGCGACGTGTTCGGGGAGTTCCGTCGTCGGCATCTCTGCACCTCGCGTCCGTGTGCGCGGCGCGCGTCGGCTTTGGTCGGCTTTGGTCGGTTTATTCGTCGATGCTCGACGGGTTTCCGTCGATGAGTGACGACGAGACGGGTCGGGTGGATCTGTTTTTAAACGCAACAAACAACAGCTCGACGACGCGCCGCGCTGGGACGAATTCGAGAGTTTCCGTCGTCGTCAGTGTGCGCCGCGCGTCGATCGCGACGAGGCGAGGGCGAAGAACGCGCGATGAAGACCGGCGACGACGGAGGGAAAAGCGGCGCGAGGCGCGCGACGATGGCGACGACGACGACGACGACGGAAGAGGAGGAACGGAATCAAAACCAAAATCAAGATGTGAACGAACAACTGAAAGCGTTGGAACCGACGATACGGGACGCGAACGCGTTTAAAGCGCGGTCGGCGCTCATCGCGATGCGTAAAATTGTGACGGCGCTGCCGGCCGGGGCAGATGCGCGACGAGGGGTTCGGGCGGTGTGGTCGGGGGTGCGGGAGATTTTGGGAAGCGCGAGGAGCGATATTCGAGCCGACGCGACCAAGACGGTGACGGCGTTCGCGACGTGCGATGCAGAGGCGATGGAGATGAAAGATTTGGAGGAAAGGTTGGCTTTCGCGTGGACGCACGCGAATTGGCGGTTTAGGGTTTCAGGGTTGGAGATTCTGGGGGCGTGCGTCGAGGCTGGAACGGCGAATGAAGACGAGGCGCGCGAGGCGTTTAAAAAGTGCGCCAAGTGTTTGCGCGATCGAGAGGCGGTGGTGAGAGAAAAGGCGATGGAAACGACGATGCTTATTTTTGGGGTGTTTCCAGACGCGGTGCGAGAGGAATTTGAGTCGGAGAGAAACGAGATGCGACCGCAACACGCCAAGGATTTGGAGCGGCGATTCGCGTCATCGGCGGGCGCAAAGGCGGCTGCGATGACGACGACGGCGACGACGGAGGAAAAGCGGACGCGGCCGTCTGCGGTGCCTGGACGTCTCGTAGGATCAAAAGCGCACGCCGCACCGATCGTCGATGGATTGGTCCCGCCGGCGCCAGAGCGGATTTCCACAGAGAAGGAGTTGACGCGCGCCATGGATCGAATCGCTCGCGATTTGAGCCCCGAACAAGATTGGCTCAAGCGCATCGCCGCCATGGTTCGATTGGAGGCGATCGCCCTTGGTGGTGGGGGCGATGCTTTTGAAGACGCGTTCGCCGCGTCGCTGCTGAAGATGATCGAACCGCTCATCGCACAGGTGAGTGATCGACGAAGTGCGGTGGTGAAGCAAGCAGCGCATTTGCTCGTCGCCTTGGCTCGATCGGCAACAAACGCGTTCGAGCCTTGCATCGAACCGCTCATCATGGCATTGCTTCGTACGACGGTGATCACGATTGCCGTCATTGCAGATAGCGGAAACGCGTGCATCCGTGGCATCATCACGCACTGCCAATCCCCCAAGGTGGTGCAGAGATTGGCAGACACCGTGTCCTCAGAGCGTTCGCCAAAAATGCGCGCATACGTGATCGAGTATCTCACTCTTATTCTCGAGAGTTGGGAACTCAGTAAGCGTAACCTGGACGCCATCGGTGACGCCGTTCGCGTGTGTCTCTCGGACGCGGACGCCGCGGTTCGGGCCAACGCCAAGGCGTGCTTTGAAATTTTATCCGTCACGTCTCCAGCGATTAGTCGAGACATTTTGACTCGCGTCGACTCAAAGCTTTCGAGAAGTCTCTCCGATCTCACCGTCGACAGCGTGTCGGAGGAAACTGGCGAACAAAGAACGGTGGGCGAAGTGACTTCGAAGCGCGCGGCGATGGCGAACAAGACGCCGAGCGTGCGACGCACCCAGAGTGGGTCTTTATCAGGAGGCGCTGTCCGAATCGCTCCGAGTGCCACCGCGGCGGCGGCGGCGGCGGAACCGCGACGAACGAAGGAAGTCCCAGCCAAAGCAGATTCTGCGCCAGTGGATGATCACGCCATTTCGTACGCAGTCATGTTTGCCGAGCGAGTCGAGAGATCGGCGGAACACTCGTCTCGCGCAGAGGCGAGTGCGAGACTTCGCGACGCTTTGGACGAAGCTGATACGCGTACGCACGGCGCGCGTGCTGTGCATCTGGAAGCGCAAGTGGCGCTCCACGCGTCGCGCATCGCTGAGCTTCTTCTCGGTTTCATATCCGACACCAACGGCGTCGTCCTGGACGCAGCTCTAGAATCAGTGGCGACGCTCGTGTGCATCGCATCGGAGGAAGTGAGGCAGTCGTTGCCAGATTTATGTTTGGCTGTGTTTGAATGCCTGACGGATTACCGCGAAGCGACGAGAACGCTCTCGTCTGAAGCTTTGGCGGCGATTGGAGACATGTACACCCCAGACCACCTACTTCCGGCATTGCTTCGCTCGTTGCATCTCGCCGCGACGGCAAAGACGAAGACTGGTGTCCTCGAATTCGCGTTGTACGTTCTCTGCGGCCGAGGAGGCGGGTCGGAGGAAGTGTTGCACGCCCCGGCATCGGTATCCGAAGATCTTGAATCTTGGATTGACATGACGGTTGAGCTTGCGTGCGATGTCGATGCGCCTCTCGCGAAAGCAGCCGGGTCCAACTTGGCAGCTATTCACTCGCACGTCGACGGCGCGGTTGTGCCGAGGCGCCTACTCGCCGCTTCTGAATACAAGCGCGTGCGTTTCATGGACGCGGTCGAGCGCAGAGTTCCCAAGCTCGCCGACATCATCAGACCATTTTTGGAGCGTCCGCCGAGCCCACCGACCAAGCCAGCGACACCCGATGCGTCGGCGAGCGGAATGGATGCCGATGAAGAGTATGAAGACCAAAACGTCGCGTCGCTCAATCGTTCGTACGAATCGATGCGTATCGACTCCACTCCGAGCAAGCCTTCTTCAACGACCCCGGCGCGAGGTCTCGGCGAACGCATCGTCGCTGCGCTCGAAGGATTACGAGACGATGACGTCGATGTCGTGGTGGATTCGCTCAAGACGATTGCGTCCGTCGTCGAATCGGATTGCGAAAAGTTCACGCCGTACCTACCGCTCGTCGTGTCTCAAATGTGTTCGGCGATGGATGATATCAACGAAAACATTGCGGCGCACGCATTCTGGGCACTTAAAGTGGTCTTCAACAATCCATCTGTCGCCGTTTCCGACGCCCTCGCGAGCCTCGCGCCGATGATTCACGGGCACGGCAACTCTGTCGCTCCGCTCTTTTGCGCCAGCATCGCGCTCGGCAGAGCGTCTAAATCGGATCTCGAAGACGTCTTGCCGCCTATTCTTGCCGGCCTCGTCGATGCGTGCGAAAACAGAGCGTCTGTGATTCGACAAAACGCGTTGAAAACGCTCGGTTTGTCGCAACGCGCGATGGGTCCAGAGTGGATGCGTCCGCACGTGCAGACGTTGTCGCTCGCGCATCATCAAATCATGAATCGTTACGCCGACGCGTTTTAGGCGCAAATTGTAATATGTACTGAAAACCGACTGGGAACGTCTGTCTATAAGTCTACGCCGCTTCGAGTGCCGTCTTCCAATCGTTTTCATCCTGCCACGGACCAAATTCAATGGCATCGTTCTGGTTCCCCGCACGATCTCCTCGACTAAACTGCTGCACGTCGCCGTTCGCGTAATAATTGCTACAAAATTCCCCATGTGGAATTCGCCGCTTCAATTTACCATCCCATCCGCGATTATACAGCGTGAACCCCCCGCGCAAGAGCACGAGCTGTTCGTACCCGGCTTCTTCGAGAAGTTCCAGGGCTCGCACCGCGCGTTGTCGCCCATCCGAACACACCACGACAATCCTTGCCTCTTTTTTATCCGGGAAAAACTTTTCCACATCCGCGACAAAGTTTACATTCACCTCCTGATTCATAAAAACCTTCCTCCCGACGGATGAATCGAACCGATACCCCGTCGACGTCACCAGCGGCACGTGTCTCACCTTTTCCGGTCCGCTCACGACGATGACCTCGCACGCACCCCCGACCGTTCCCGGCGGCGGGTTGGGCAACGCGCCGAAGAATTCAATCTCTGCGTCGCACCGCACGTCTAAAAAATCCCACCCGTCGTCCCAAATCACCCGCGCTTGTTCGGCGTCCGCGACGAAGGCTTCACCGCTCGCGAATGCCTCGCGAGTCGCCGCATCGAAGACGGCGTCGCCGTACTGCGGAACGACGCCGGACGCGCGCGCGACGCTTGAACGACGCCGGACCGCACGGCAACGCTTCGCGGTCGTTCGGGGCGCGACGAGACGCGGGGCGAGCGTCGACATGGCGCGAGACGAGCGTCAAAGAGTGGAGTGCGAAGTGCGTTATCCAACAAGTGCAAATGCTGACTAGGATGAAGAGATCGCGACGACGAAGAGCGAGCTATCACATCCATGGCTGGTAAACGCGCGCGGAAGGGGGCGTGTGTGTGTGTAAGTGTGCGTTTCATCGAAAGAAAGGTCTTAGCTATTCTTAGCGTTGGATGACGACGGCGCCGGCGAGACCGGCGGCGGCGATGGTGGCGGCGTTGTCGTCGAGCGCTTTGGGCGGGAAACCCGAAAGTTGCAAGGCGTACGCGGTGGAGTCATCCGGTCGGGAACTCGCGATGAATGCGCGAATGTGTGCGACGGTGTGGGACGTGTTGAACTTTCCAACCAGTCGGCTGCCGTCTCGGAGGCGGATTTGGATGGAGGTCGTCGGTTGGGTGTCGTCGACAGACCATTCGGCGACGCTCGCGACCGCCGCGGCGGAATCGCTCGCGCTCGGCGCACCCGCGGCGGTGGAATCGCTCGCGAGCGTGCGGCCAGAACCGCCGAATGCCGTGTACTTTGGTCCTTTCGGTTCCTCGTACGGGGCATGCTTTTGCACTAGGTTGATGTTGACGCGTTGCGTTCGGCTCGCCGGGGCGAGCTCTGCTGGAGCCTCGCCCCGCGCGATGGATTCCATGAAAGCCATGTTCGCCGGGTCGTCGAATCCGCGCAACGGACCGTCGTCCACGGTGAACCCATTCTGCCAAAACGTCACCACTCGGCTCACGATTCCCTCGTCATTTGCATTTTCTTCGGCATCCGCTGTCTCGGCTTCCTCGTCTCCGCCAGCCAAGGTTCGCGCTCGTCCTCGAAACGCCCCTTGACCACCACCACCGTTTCTCGCCTCGTTCGGGTTCATATCCTCTGCGCGTCCATCCACCGCGCCGTGCGCCCGCGCGGATGAAAACATGGACGCCAGGCGCGCCTCGGGTCGTTCTCTCGGGTCAATCACCGCTTGTCCGCTCGAAGCGCCTCCGGTGTACCACTCTTGCGGCTCCGGTCCGTCCGAGTGCGAGTCCCCGTCGCGTCCACTGCGCGCGCTCTCATCGCCGTTTATGTCTCGAAGTCCCCGCACGTTCGACTGCGGTTCAGAATGGACGAGTGCGTGTTTGCGCGCGTCAGTCGTCGGGTCGTTGCCGATCGACGAGATTTTGGAATGTCGTGTCGTTTTCGCAACAGTCGTGTTCAACGCGCGACGCGATCGCGATGCTGATGTCACGCGCGTACGCACCATGTGTTTGACCTTTTCTTCTCTGCGATCTACTCGGTCGCGGTTCGGTCGAGACGACGTTTTGTGACGACGTGACGATTACGTTTCGGGAAAAGTGCGTTTTTTCAGTGTTTTCTTATGTGTTCGTAGTGCGGTATGTATAACAGAAATGAAAGTCATATCTCGCGCCAATGTGGCGCGTGCTATCGAAACTACCTAAGCGCATCATCAACGGCCCTTCTTCTTGCTCGCGGAAGACCAGCCGGCGTCATTGTCGACGTCGTCGGTGAAACCGCCGGCGGCGCCAGATCCGCCGGTTTGCGCGGCAACCTTGGCCATCTCGCTGTTGCCGAGACCGCTGGCGAGGGAAGGATCGGCGCGCTTTTGACGAATCAGCTCGGTCGCAAATGCGTTTGCCTGCGGTGTCTTGCCAAGATAGAGGGCGACGTACTCTTGAACTTCGCCGGCGGAGGGAAGACCGAGTAAAAAGTCAACCAGAGTCATGTCGTCAGAGTTGTTTAGTTGAGACATTTGCGTTTTGCACCAACGTCGAAGTGCATTCTTGTCATTCAGAGGCGGAGAACCTCCTGGGCCGGCGCTCGGGGCTGGCTGCGGGGGCAACGGCGCGGAAACGTTCGCCTCCGCGACGGTTGGTCTCGGCGCCGGAACAGTTCGTGGGACAGCCATTGGACGCGGCGCGGGTGGCACTGGTTTCGGTTGAACCACGCCCGTCGCCGCCGCCGCAGCCCAACCGCCCGACGTCGCGACAGCTCGTTGTTGCTCAGCCGCTTGCGCGGCGCGCCGCGCGGCAGCCGCAGCCTCTTCATCTTGAATTTGCTTTAAGCTCTTGCCAGAGCCGCCAGAACCAGCGCCCCAGGCGCCGCCAAACGCCGTGTTCATGTTGGGCGGAGGCGCGTTCTTCGCCGCTTCGGCGGCTCTCGCCTCCTCCTCTCTCTGAATATCGAGCAGCGTCTTACCGACTACTTGCGGCGGTGGCGCGGGCGCTGCGCCGCCCCAAGCAGGACCACTAGGTTTTGGAGGCTCTGGCATTGGTTCAGGTCGCGGTGGCATTTGCGCTGGCGGTATATCTCTCGCCGCCGGCGGCGCGTCCCACTTGTGAGACGCGTCAGCGCTCGCAACTTCTAACCTGCTCGCCCGATCATGCATGTGCCGTCCCTCGAGCTCTGCGAGTGTCATGCCCTTGGCTGCCGGAGGCAGAGCGCCCGCTTGGCTCGAAATACCGAGACCAGCCGCAAAGTTCGCCAATACGTTCGTCTTTAGTGGTTGTGACCCTTGCGGCGGCGGCGTGCGAGCAATACCGTGCGATTGTTCAATCTCCTCTAAAGTTCTACCTCGCGGCGCTTGCATCTGCGGCGGCGGACCACCCGGCGGTTGTTGACCCTGCTGCGTGAGCCAGGGCGGCAATCCACCGCCTTGCGGTTGTTGTTGTTGTTGCTGCTGTTGCTGTTGCTGCTGTGGCGGTTGTTGCATGGGGATACCATACCTCCAACCATTCTTAAGCAACTCAATTAACGGCATGAACGGCGCGCCCGGCGGAGCATCCATAGGTTTACACGGCAAATCATTCGGGAAGAACCCGCCTTGGTGCCACTCGATGAGCTCTTGTCGAGAGAATGGACCCTGCTGCTGCTGCTGCGGGTCGAGATAGAGCCAATCTACATTCATCGGAACGGGTGGCGGTTGTTGTTGCTGCTGCGGCGGCATTCGCATAGGTGGCATTTGCATCGGTGGCGGCTGTTGCTGCTGCTGTTGCGGCGGCGGTTGCATCATGCTTCCTATGTGAGACATGTGCGGCATGAGCGTCTCCTCTTCCTCCAACGCTACAAATCTAGAAGACGTGCGCTGTGGCGCCGCAGCTCCATTGGAAGGTTGCGCGAGACCCGCTAAGCCGAGACGTTCCTCGGGCGTGAGCTCTGGAAGCGTACCGCCGAGGAAACCGTCATCTGTAATGCTCGCATCCGCCAAAGAGTTACCTTCTTGTGCCCATTCGGGCATGTTGTCATCCTTCGACTTGACCGCCGCCGTCGTCGTTTTCGGTTCCGGAGGCGCCGCCGTCGACTGATCAGTCTTTGACCAGTCGCCGTGTCGTCCGAGCATCGTGAGCTCCCAGAGCGCGTCGCCGGGTTTGATGTTCTTGAGCGGAACGTTGGTTCCGCACACGTCTTCGGGAAGCACGCACGCATTCGCCTCTTCGAGTTGACGAAGAATCGTCACCAATTCCAACGCATCGTAGCGGTATTTCACCATCGGTTTCTTCGGCTCGGCTGACTCTATATTCTTCTTCGCTTCAGAAGAAGAATCCGTGGCGGTTTCGGTTTCGGCAGCCGCGTTCGAGTCGGCGGCGTCGGCGAACTGACCTTTCGCAGCCTTCTTCGCGACGATGGATTCGTAAAACGCATCGCTCACGCTGCTCACCTTTAACGCCCCGAGACTCAATTCGAGCGCTTGCCCGCCATTCTTCCCTCGACCCATGGTGAACCCGCGTCCCGCCGGCCTCGTCGGAATCCCGTCTCGCTGAGCCCGCCCGGTACCCGCGCGTCGTCCACCGTCGCCTCCATCCGCTCTCGCCCCAGACGCCGCCGCCTCCCCGTTGGTCCCTGACGTTTTATTCCCGCCGCTATCCCCGTCGACCCACTGTTTCCCACCGCCCCAGCCGTCTCGTTTCCCGTCTCGGTCGCGTCCTCCCCGGTCGCCCTCCGCTTTTCCCCAACCATCCTTACCGCCGCCGTACTTGCTCCTCCGCGATCCCTCGCGTTTCCCGCTCGCACCGCCACCACCACCACCACCTGACGCTGATCCATCCTCTTTCCATTTCCCACCCGTCGTCGCTTTCGTCGCGTCGCGGTTCCCATCCGTCGACTTGCGTCCTTGTTGATGATGATCTCGTCCCGCGGTGACCCACCCGTCGTCGTCCGCCGACGCCGCCGCCCTATCCCCGCCGTTCGCGCCCACCGCGTCGCCACCGCCGGTTTCCGTCTCCGCCGTCATCGTCGCGTCGTCGATCGATCGTTCGTCCTCCTTCGTGGTCGTCTCTCGAACCGATCGATCGATCGATCGAATCAGTCAAAGAGGGCTGGGCTGGGCGTAATTAATTAATTCCCTCGAGCGCGCGCGCGCCTTCTTCGGCGTTCGTCCGTCCGTCCCGCGCCGTCGTCGCGCGCCGTCGTCTCGCGCCGCCCACTCCGTCCGTCCGTCCGTCCGAGCGTTCGTCCGTCGTCCGTTCGTCCGTCCGATCGTGCGTCCTCTGCGTCGAGATGTGCAGACGACGTCGAGTGCCGAAGAGCGTCCGTCTCGTGGCGAGCCGGGCCGGGGCGCGCGCGCACGCGAGAGGAAGGGAGAACCGTCCGCGGTGCGACTCACAAACGCGCCGCGGACCGCCCGCGCCGCGGATCCCCTCGAGAGGTCTCGACGACGGGTCGGCGTCGACGGGTCGACGCGTCGAGCGAGACTGACTGAACGGAAGCGCCAGACGACGACGGACGGACGGACGGACGGACGGACGGGCATGCATCGCGCGCGCGGCGGCGCGATGATGATGGGACGGTTCGTGGGCGGCGCGACGGCGCGTCCGTCGAACGCGTCGTCGATGACGACGGTAACGACGACGACGATGACGACGCGTTGGCGGCAGTCTCACAGACGGTTCAGTGGACGCGGCGCGTCGGCGTCGGACGGTGACGACGGTGAGGACGACGACGGCGGCGGCGGCGGCGGCGTTCGGGGCGGTGCTGGGGTGACGTACTTGTGCGAGGACGAGCGAGCGACGGAACGGTTGGCGAGGGCGTTGGCGGGGGCGTGTCGCGCGGGCGACGTGTTGTGCCTGCGAGGACGCGTGGGGGCTGGGAAGAGCGCGTTCGCGCGGGCGTTCGTGCGGGCGACGTTCGGGGACGCGACGATGGATGTGCCGTCGCCGACGTATTTGGTGCAGCAGAGGTACGAAGGGGTGGTGGGAGGGACCGAGGGAGGAGGGCGACCGACGACGACGACGACGTCGAGGGAGGTGCACCACTACGATTTGTATAGGTTGAGCGACGAGGAGGAGATACGCGCGATGGTGGATTTGGATGAGAGCGTCAATCGGGCGACGTCGTTGATTGAGTGGAGCGAACGGTTGGGGCGGTTGACGCCGAATGAGCGGTTGGATGTGTACGTGAGCGTAGCGGAGAAGGACGCCGCGGGCGTCGTCGTTCGCGGAGACGCGGAAGAAGAAGAAGACGAGGACGAGGACGAGCATTACGACGACGCGGACGATGAAGTGGACGAGGCGTACGTCGATAAGGCGCACCGGTCGTATCGGTTCGTACCCAACGGTGGGGATTGGGAGTCGAGATTGGCGGCGTTAAAGGTGAATTGAAAATTTATCGCGCTCGTCGCTTGAATGCATGTTGTTACACCGCTGTACCGCGCAGGTAGCTGTAGTAGTTGAGGTTATAGTAAAAGTCAAAACAAAACAAAATAAAACAAAACGAGAGGTCTTTCAATCGACACCCGCTTGTCCGTCAAAGTTCATCTCGCCTAAATCAATCTCGTCCATGTCGAGTAATTCGTCTAAATCCTCCGGTCCCCATTCGTCATCGGCGTACTCGTCGTCGTCGAAAGACTCATCAACACCATCGGCCGAGCTTTGCATCTTGGCGGTGAGCGCGCGTATGAGACTAGCCTGCATCGAATTGAGCGTCTGTACGTTTTCAATCGTGCCCTCGAGCGAACCGGCGTGAATTGCCGCGCCGAGCGCAACGGCTTCATCTGGGTTGACCAACGAGACGTTTGGCTTGCGACCCATCGTGTTTTCCACAAACCTTCTGACGCACGGCGAGCGCGTGGCGCCACCGACGAGGAGTATTTGGTCGAAAGGGCGCCCCGCCGCTCGCGATGCGCCATCTTTGCGCTTGGAGTTCTCCATGATGGCTTCTAAATCGACGCCGGCGCTGTCGGCGGCGGCGCTCACGGGTCGCCTCATTCTACGCAAGACTTCGATGACGAGCTTTTCAAACAGCGACCGCGTCATCACCCGTTTCTCTCCGCTCGGCATTGGGATCTCAACCGCCTCTTGTTCGCTGAGCGCCTCTCGAGCCTTGCGAGCGACGATGAGCGCGCCTCGCGGATCCACTTCGGCGCCCAACTTTTTCGCCTCCTCCGCGAGCCAAACCGAAACGACGCGATCAAAGTCATCGCCACCGAGATTCGGGTCGCCACCCGTCGCGAGTACTTCAACTGTTCCGCCGCCAACCTCGAGCACGCTTACGTCAAAGGTGCCTCCGCCGAGATCAAACACAAAGATGGTTTCATCTCCGTCCACGTCCACGCCGTAAGCCAACGCCGCGGCGACAGGCTCTTTGAGCAACCGTACCGTTTGCAACCCCGCGAGCGCGCCGGCGCGAGCCGTCGCTTCCATCTGCCTATCATCAAAATACGCCGGTACCGTTATCACCGCTTTCTCTATCGGCACGCCGAGCTCCGCCTGCGCCGAGTCCAACAACGTTCTCAATACGTGCGCGCTCACCTCCTCTGGCAACACCACAAAATCCTGTCCATGCTCATCTACCGCCGACATGGCCGCAAACTTCGTCTCCGGGTGTGACACCACCCGATACGGCACGTCTTTCGCCTGCGCTTTACAGTTTTTGTACTTGCGTCCGATGAAACGTTTCACGCTGTGAAACGTGTTTCGCGGCTGCGTCCTCAATCTCTTCTTCGCTTCGTGTCCCACCAGCACGCGTCCATCCTCGGCGTAGCACACGATGGACGGGATCGTTCTGTATCCTTGACACGGGACAATCTCCGCCGCGCCGTCGCGAACGATGGCGACGGCGCTGTTCGTCGTGCCTAAATCGATGCCGCAAATCGAAGCCTCGGTCGGGCGGGCGGCGGCGAGCACGACGCGTCGGGGGCGTTCTCTCGACGCGTGGATTCGTCGGGCTCCGCGCGCGAAGGATGACGATGCCGATGCCGCCGCCGATACCGTCGGCGCGGTGAGCGGCATCGCGCGCATGGTGCGACGCGGTGTGCAGTTGAAGTTGATTGATTGTGTAAATTGAGTCGAGGGGGCAGTTAGTTAGTTGGTTGGTTGAGCGCGCCTGGACGCCGGCGTCAAAGAGAGACTAATGAAACATCGTCGCATTCGATGATGACTAGGGTGACTACTAGTGAAAACAAATCAAAACAAACCGGAACGGTGCTTTCGTTATCGCGGTGTTGGCTTGATGGGCGACGTTGCGGGCGTCGGGGCGAGGCTCGGCGGCTTGCTGTGGGAAAGCCTGGGAACTTCGCGCAAGGCGTCCTCGGCGAGGGATGGACCGAGCTTCACCTTGACTGGTAGAGGTACCGCGAGTCTGAATTGAGACGCGATGGATTCGAGTCCGTCGCGGACTATGTTCGCGATCGCCTTGGCGCTCTTGGCGTCGACTTCGAATATGCACTCGTCGTGTACGGTTAAAACCAGGCGACACCGATCGAGGACGTGTTTGTCGCGTAAAATGCCCATGAGACGAATCACGGCGGATTTGAAAATGTCCGAGGCGCTGCCTTGACAGACGGTGTTAATGGCTTGTCGCTCGGCGCGGGAGCGTTCGTTCGAATCCTTCGAAAGGAGCTCTGGGAGATAGCGATGGCGACGACCGATTGTCGTCACACGCGCGATCGGTTTTTCCATGCGCGCTTCGTGGAGCACAGTCTCTTTCCACTGTTGCACTCGAGGCAAGGTGTCGTTCAACCGTCGGATTTGCGCTTTCGCTTCGTCTTTGGAAACCTTGAACTCTCTTTCAAAGTTCCCAGCGCCCGAACCGTAGAGAATGCCGTAGGTTAAGTTTTTCACCTTTGTTCTGTCGAGCCGCGTCACTTGGCCAATCGGCACGCGACGCCATTTGCTTGCCAAAACCATAAACGGGTCATCCTCTGGAGTCATGGGTTCTGGGTTCCAGAGCGCCTGACGAAGCGTTGCGTCGCCCGTGATGTGTGCCAAGACTCGCAACTCGAGCTGAGAGTAATCCGCGCACAAAAAGAGCTTGTCGGGCGTCGTCGCAAAGGCGCTTCGAAGACTAATCGTAGGCGCCTTTAATCCGTGGAAACGCTCGTCGCAATCCAAATCTTTCGGTAAAGTGTGCAGGTTTGGCTCGTCGTGCGTCAGACGTCCGGTTTCCGTGTTTGTCTGATGCATTGAGCATCGCACTCTGGTGCGTCCACCGGAACCAAACTCGTTGCCTTCGGCGAGGAGGCGAAGTTCGTCGGCGACGCCCAGCCTCTTGTACACGCTTCTGTGCTCCACGATGAGCAGAGGAAACGGGTGATGACATTGGTCGTGCAAGGTCTGCAGAACATCCTTTGCGGTGCTGTATCGTTGTTGTCGCACGGCACCCGTCTTCGTGCACGTGAGTTCGCTGCCAGGCGGTGGCGTAAGTCGTAAATGCTCGTAGAGACACTTGACCAAATAGGCGTTTTCGGTAAAAGCACGATTTGGAACGCCGTTCGTAGTGTCCAACCACGACTGTCGTTTTGCGTACTCCTCCAACGCCTCCAGTCGGACATTCATGCACGCAATCTGATCTTGCATGATTGAGCACGAGAATGGTAAACGCGTCGTTTGCATCGCCACCATTGCGGATACGAATGGCATCTCTATATCCAGCAGCGGACGCAGCAATTCTCTCTGCTCGCATTCCCTCCAAAGAAAATCAGACATGGCGTGGCACGTCGCCGTCGCTCGCGCGAGGTTTCCTAAATGCTCCGCCTTGCGTTCACGGATGAAGGATGCGGCTTGAATCGTATCACGAGCGTCAAAGTCGCCTAGGAATAGATCGCGCAACGGTTCCGATGGATCCTTCCCGAGAGCCAATCCGGGTAAACCGTTCGCTGTGTGCACCACCGCCGCATTTGGGCGCAAAAGCCAAGATGCGATGCGAATGTCGACGCACGGTTGAGCGAACGAAAACAGCCTTTCCGAGTACTTTTCCCTTCCCTCGACAATGCTGCACAGCTGCGACTGCAAATCAACCGTGAACTTTAACGGTCCGCTGGTCGCGAGTATATCCGTGATGCGTTCGATACGCACGCCGACGGGTTGACTCTTCGCATCTTGCACGTCAACATCAAGTTTTTCGTGCAAAATCTTTGCGATGAATACTGACTTTGAGTTGAGTGCGACGGCAATTCTCGACGGGCGCTCGAAAGCTCCTCTACGTTCGAGCGGTTTGCTTCTCGGCGGTTGGAAAATGACAGAGTACTTTTGCGACGACTGCCAAGCCGTCAGAAACTTTTCTACATCGGCGTGACGCCTGAGCAAAATGACTCCCGTAGCCGCGTCGACGTCGAGTTCACCTTGAACGATGTGCGCCTCTTCGATCGCCATATCCGCCTCGAGCTCGTTCAGCTCGGCGAGACGAGCTTCCGCTTCTTCACGTTCTTCGCGAGATTGCTCGGCGACGATTTCCTTGGCGCGCATCAAAATTTCGCGAGCGGCGCGCATGACAGCCGCCGGCGCCATGTTGCTCTTGTTGTATTGTTTCAACACGGACGCAATTTTGTCGACGCTACCGAGAGTGACGATGGCTTTAGGTGTCGTGATCCCACCCGCGTAAAGCGCGCGAGCTCGATGAATACCAATGTGCGGAATCTTGGTGAGCTCCAAAATTTCCTCCTGAGCGCCGGCGGTGATGCGATCGCTTATGCGATTAATCAGAGACTCCATGTCGCTCCAACCCAGCGTGCCGCAGATTGCGGCAATGTACGAGGCAAACCTTGCGCAGTCGCGTTGTTTCTCTCCCACGTCAAAGGCTCGATAACCGTACCGCGAGCAAATCTCCTCGACGGGAACCTCTTGAATCAAATCAGAAAGCACGAGCGCGAGGTGAAAGCGTTGACACGTGAAACGTTCGCAAGCGTGCTCCTTCGTGATATCGCGCCTATTCATCTGCAGCCGGCGGATGTAGGAATCGCTTATTCCGATTTTTGTCGCGATGCGAAGCTGTTCGCTGCTCAACTTTGTCCAAGTTTGTGCGAACGAGTCGATGGATCGGTACACGTGCGAGTTCGTCGGCACGCCCTCTTCGCCGATGACTGGAGGAATCGTGAGTAAGAATAAGAGATGCAGCGGCGTGCTCAGCACCAAATCCATTCGCGCCTTTTTGATGTCTTGAATGATTGGTTGAATGAGATCGAGCGGCATCATGCCGCCCGCCACGGAAATCCCGAGCGGCGACGCAGACCATAAGTAAGCCTTGGCATTCCACGTGAGGAGCGCGTTTTGCTGACACCACTTTAGCGAATCGATCGCGATCCTTCTCACAGACTCGTTGAAATCGTTCAACGCAGAGAGAAGTGTGCACTTGATGTACGCTTGTACGTCTGACGGCGTCTTTACCAAGCCCGCAGCCACGGCTTCGAGCATGATTCTACGCATGCCTGACTCGGCAACGGCGCTCGTTAATTCGTCGGACGGTCCTCTGCTGCGTTGACAAATATCATCCAGCTCGGATGGTTTCGGACAGAATATGATGGCCGACCCACTGGCATCCAAACCCGCGCGCCCTGCGCGTCCCATCATTTGCTGGATATCCCTTCCTGAAAGCTTCGTTCCTCCCATGTTCGTGTCTCGAAGAATCACGCGTCGAGCCGGAAGATTGACGCCAGTCGCAAGCGTACTCGTGCAACACAAAACTCGGACGACACCTGACTTGTACGCCGCTGCGACTGAATCTGCCTCTTCGCGACTCAAACCTGCGTGGTGAAACGCTATCCCAGCCTTGATGTACTTTGATACCTCGCTCTTGTCTCCAAGAAGATCCTCGTAACTGGCGACAAGTTCTGCTCGCGGCTTTTCACATCGTTCGACACCCAGCTGGTCGCACTGCATCATTTTGCAGAGCTCATCCGCCACATCCTTGCACGCTTTGCGCGAGGAACAAAAGACGAGAACTGATCCATTTTCATCAATCGTCTCCTGTGCGAGCTCGGCGATATGCGCGTTATGCGCGTTTGGATTTCTATTCATGAGCGTGCGAATGACGGCTTTGGACTCGGGATGGAAGATTTCGCAACCAACCTTGACGCAGACGTCGAGACGAACTGGACGGAAATCCGTAATATATAGCTGTGCGTACAGCCAATCTGCTAGCGCGCCGAGGTTTGGAATCGAAGCGCTCATGCCAACAATCTGCATCGTACGACTGTCGCGCGCGTTCCCTTCTGTCCTTCCAACGGAGAAGGTTGTTTGGCTCGTGTCGTGAACGCTCACGTCGCCGCTTACATTTTGACGCCACATGCCACTCGCGTACACGAGCTTCGTGAGGAACAGCTCCATCGTAGCCCCTCGATCGTTGTCTTGTATCAAATGAAGCTCGTCCACGATGACGCAACTTAATTCGTGCAGTCTATTCTCTTCGAGCAGACGAGAAGTGACTTGATTTGCGCGCTCAGGCGTCAGCACGAGGAGCGTGTTCGTCTTTGGATCTGGGCTCGGAAACGCCCCTCCTCGACCTCCATACATGCGTTTCAGACGGAAATCCATTCCGCTGAAGAATGCCTCCAAGCTATTCGCGCGCTCTTCGCAAAGCGCGACGAAGGGAAGGACAAACATCGCCATGCTCCCCGGTTTCGCGGCGAAGCGTCGCGCCAGAATGATATCCGCCACGAGCGATTTACCTCCGCTCGTAGGGGCGCTGTATAGCAAGTTCTCCGAGCCATCCATGATACCCGGGCGCGATAAGCACTCCGCTTGCCACGGATAAAGCTCGGTGACGCCCTTTTCATTCAGAGCCGTTTTCGCCTTTGCCGGAAGCCCCCAGAAATCCAAATTCCGATAATTCGGCGCTCCGAACGCCGGCGGACCCGCGGGCACCGCTCTCTGTGAAGGCTGCGCGACAACCTCGCTGCTCACGTGACTCACCACCGGCATCGATATTCCACGTTTCGCGCCGGCGCTCATCTCGCGCGCGAAAGCCGCCAACTCTTCGTCATCCTCTTCATCAAAGTCAAATCCAAAGTCGCTCTCTTCGCGCCCACCGCCGGCAGCCTTCCCGCCGCTGTGTCTCGACATCCTCGCCGAATCCTGCGTCACACCCCCAAATCCACTATTCGACCGCGCGCTCCCGCTCGTTCGCGTCCGTTTCACACGCGCATCGTCGCTACGACAGTCATTTGCAAGTCCACGAGCGCGATTGACGCGTCCGACGTCGTTTGAACCGCCCGCGCGTCCGCCCGCGCCCGCGCCCCTTCTCCCGCAGTTCATCCCCGCGCTCCCGTCGTTCTCCTCGTCGCCCCATCGCACTTGGACGAGATTCATCATCACCGCCTCGGCGTCCTCGCCTCGGCTCGATCGTCGTCGTCGAAGCGACGCGCGGCGTTCGGTAGACATGATTGATCCCGCAGAAGAGTCGAACGATTTTGAATCTCGGCACCGACGTCTCTTTGCTCGCGCGTCAATCACACGCGCGCGGCGCGTTCGAGACGCATGTCGCCGAGGTCGACGCCGGGTGCGTGGTCTTTTACGTGCGATCGCTGCGAGGCGACGCGAGGTTTCACGCGGTGCGGCGGGTGCGACGCGGTGTGAGGAAAGGAGAGTGAGCGTGCCTGGTTTGATCTGGATCACGGCGGCGCTACTAGAGTTTGTGTTGCTAATAAAGGGCAACTCGCGATATGGCTAAAGTGATGGCTAATGTTGTTTGTTCGTGTTGTACGTCATCGCGTTTTACGATGCGGCGGTGGCGGAATCACTCGCCGCGGATGTCGTCGCCGCGGATGTCGCTTCGGCGTCGCGTTTGAGTAAATAGTGCGCGAACAACGGAAGGTCTGGAAACGTGTGGGCAAAGTACGCCTCGACGATTTTACGTGACGACGTCCACGGATCGGCGGCGGTGTCCTCGGGTCTGAGGAGGGAGGTGACGTTGGTACCGAGCGCGCGAAGCATTTCAGCGCGTTCGGCTTCGAGCGGAGGGTGCTCGTGCATGTTGCGCGCAAAGCGTACCAAATCAAAGAGTCTGTTGCCGTAAGAGTAATCTTTCGGTTCTTGGACAGTCGATGGTGGCGGCGCTTGTTGCGGGGTTTGCACCCGACCTCTACGGTTTTTGCGCTTGTCCTTGCTCTTGGCGGTGGCGGCGGCGGCGGCGGCTTTCGCCGCGCGAGCCTCCTCCCACGTCTGCTGCATGCTAGCCGTGCGCTGCACATACTTCTCCGCGCGAACTAAAAGCGACGGAACGACGATGGATTTCCAGTTCCGAATCGCTTGAGCCGCGCGTTCGGCTTGTCCAGAGCGTCCGTTCCAAACACTTTGCATCAAATCCGTCTCCTCCTGTTCAGTGAGAGAGTTGACGATGCGACGATCGTAAATTTCACGCACGGCTTCCATGCACTCTTCGACGTCCCACATCACGGGGTGCTCACACACCTCGGAAGCGGTCGGTCGCTCTTTCGGATCGGGATCGAGCATGCGATGCAACAACTCTCTAGCAGCCACCGTGGTGTGCGCCGGGAGTTTCGCTGTCTCGATTGCTTGGAGACTAAATTTACCCTTGACGATGCGTTGGTTCTCAAAGCCCACGTCGAGCGCCGTGGACGCGTTCAAGTCGAGCTGCTCTGGCGAGGATTTGCCTCTGTTCTCCACCTTGCGTTCTTGCTTGTACGGAGACTGCAATCCCGTCATGATGGTGTACATCAAACATCCAAAGCTCCAAACGTCAACCTTGGGAGTCAACGGCGCGTTGAGTAAGACTTCTGGAGGTCGTCCTTGAAGACCAATGTTGACGCCGTATCCCTCAAACGTCGTGAGCGAATACGTGTTACCATCAGTCGCCTTGTTGACATCCTTGAGACGAACACCGAGACCCAAATCGGCGAGCTTAAACTCTCCATCGCTACTGCGAAGGCAGTTATCTGCTTTGATGTCGTTGTGCGTCACGCCGGCGAGGTGCACGTCCTCGACAGCGTTGGCCAACTGTCGCACGGCGTCCATGCGATCCGAGTGCGGAATCGCTGTAGCGCCACCCTTTGCACCCGCGTTTCGAAGCCAGGTCGCCAGAGATTCACCGCAAAGTTCCATGGCGGTATAAATCGCGCCGTCACCGCGGTCAACGTTGAGTTTGCTTCCGAGAATGTGCGTCACTCGGTTGCTTCGCTGATTCAAGTGCTTGTGAATTGCGATTTCTCTCTCGATCAAAGACTTCATGTTGTCTCCGCGCTCGCCGGGTGGCAAAGGAATGCGCTTAATCGCCGCGTCTCTGCGCACGACTCTGTTACCAGCGCCTTCGTCGTAGTATCCTTTGAACACAACGGTACCGAGCGAACCACGGCCGAGGATTTCCGCCTCGTTGTACCAAATGTTTTGACCGGCGTTCACCCACCTGTCGCTGTCCGACTCGTTCCCAGACGTGGGCGCCGGAAGGAGAGAGTCTGTGATTCGGTGCGCGCGAATGAAAGCCTGAATTTGGCGCTCCAGATTTTCTAGCTTTGTCTCCGCGCTGAGGATGATGTTTTCGTCGACACCGGCTTCGATCGCGAGCTTGATTTTCTCGCGAAGCTTGACTGGGTCGACGTCTTCAGCGGCGAGCAGCAAATCTCGAGCAGCCAAAAGCCCCTTGACGCGCACCTTGCCGAGTTGACTCGATTTCGCGGCTTCATCAACGTCACCGGCGTCAACATTGAGCGCCTCGATAAGTTCGGGCGTGATTTCGTCTTCGGTCATCTCATCCAAATTGTCGTGCGAAACTTGCAGCGCGCTGCCAGCCAATCTCGCTTGAATTCGAGACGAGAGCTCGCGCATCAACTCTTCCATCTCGACGCTCTGTGCTTCGAGAGCTTGCGGGCCACCTTCGACGGGCATCGGCGACGATGTCAGCTCTTGGATTCGCTTGATTGTATCCAAGAATGCTTGGCGATGCATCTCTCCCAACACAGTCACTTGCTCAACCTTGCTCAGCTGTAAATTGAAAGCCACGACAGCAGGATCGAGGTGCGAAATGTTCATCTCTGAAATGCGGCCCTTGGCGGACCACATGTCCCTGAGCAACACTTCCGCCTTGACCACGTCAGAGTCTTCACTCGATGACGTGATTTCTTTCGCTCGCGTCGTCAGCTCCTTGAGCTCTGCGCGCAGATCTGCTACTTTAATGGCGGCTCTGAATTCTCGCAACGCGTCGAAAATTTTCGTCACCGGCGGAAACACCTTGAGTTTTCCCTCGGGTGTGTCGTAAAAGGCGATGAGCTTTTCTTCTTCTCGGAGAATTTCGTCCTCTGTCATTTTCCCTTGAAGAAACTTGTGCGTGTGCTGCGTCGTATCGACGATTGAATCACCGAACGATCTGGTTCTCGAACGCAGGCGGTTGATAAATCGCAAGCCGCCGAAGAGCGCATTCATCAAAAACCAACGCGCGTCGTGCTGCTTTCCGAGGTACGGCGCCGTGTACTCGTCAAACCATGCGCGCGCTTCATTACTCGTGACTTCTCTACGCTTATCTCCGCCGCCCGCCATCAACAATTTCGTAACTTCGGGTAGCGTCATGCCGTTGTGCGACCACTCGGTGAGCCATTGCGTTTGGATGTTATCCAACTGTCCCGCGAATCGAGAGTCCCACTCGCTCGTCGCACCAGCCTTGGCCACCTGTTTCATGTCACCGATGAACTCGTCCCACTGTTCTCCCACGGAAACGTTCGATCCTCTGTGACCTGCGAATTCTAAACCGCAAATCACCACGCGACAATCTGTCGCCTTGGCGACGCGAAGCGCCGTCTCAATGTCTCTTTGCACCAGCTTTCTATTCTCTGCAGAGTTGTGAATCGGCGGCAGCACCCACACGAAAAGCTGCGGGGGTAAAAGCGTATCCTTTTGGAAGTTGGCAAATGCGAGCTCGTCGATCGGTACCACTGTGATTGGCGTGTTCGGTCTCGCGTCGACGACGCGGCCCGCCTCCTCCATGCGCTTCACCAACAGTTGGTGCATTCTGTACCCCTCCCAGTCGCGAGGAAGCCCCGCGAGGGTACAATACGCGTTCGGTCGAAGCAAATGCATGGGCAAAAACAGCGGCGAATACTTTGACTTGCCACTCGCCTGCATGAGGAGCATGTTTGCCGTGAGATGATCAAACATGGCTTCGCCGCGTTGCGTGAGCTCGATATCCATCGTCTTGTTACTCCGCACATTGTACAGAAACGTCGATTTCCGCGACGACCCACCGCCGAACCCGATAAATTTCCCTTTTGACCCGCCTGTTTGGCCCACGAGCGCGCCCAACACTGGTATGTTCCTCCTGTACGACTCGACTTGCGACTGACACATCCACTTCCAAAGCGTCGGCGCGTTCGTCGGCGTCAACGCCTCCTTCGGCGTCGGATCCACCCCACCCATCCATCTCCACAACCACTTTGGCCCGCTCAAATCCGGTTCACACGTCTTCTGCACCGCTAACCGGTGTTCCGTGCTCTCAGACGGGCTAAACTCGCTCACAACTTTTTCGTACGCCCAATTGTACTCTTGCGCGTACCACGTCGAAATCAATCTCGAACCCGGTCTCGGTTCCTCCAACCCGAGCTCTTTCGCCCGCGTCACCTCGGACGACGTCCCGTGTCCTCGAACCCGCGCGTTGGATGCCGCCGCCGCCGCAGCCGCCGCCGTCCCACCGCCGTTCCCCGTCGTCGAGTACGAACAAGACGTCACCCCGGCCTGGCGCACCGTCGTCCGCACCAGCGTTTCCAATCCTCTTCGTCCGCTCCGACTCGTCGACATCCCCGACATCCCCGACGACGACGGCGTTCCGTCACGACTCCGACCCTTCCCTCGGCGCTTCCGATCCGCTCCACGCGCCCGGTCCCGCGCCCGTCGTCTGGCGACGCGCCGCGGTCGCGTAACGGGCGACGCGGACGACGACGACGGCGCGCACAACCAAAATCCATAATCGTTCCGACAACGCGGACATTCGGACATTCGGACGGATCCGGACGACGACGACGACGACGACGACGACGCGCGCCCGAACCCTGGG
>Ga0255770_10000782_pt1 | contig 29771 bp, 19 predicted proteins | sample 071ome_22_FD_179968 | JGI IMG/M metagenome (GOLD analysis project Ga0255770, IMG submission 179968) | Coastal salt marsh microbial communities from the Groves Creek Marsh, Skidaway Island, Georgia - 071404AT metaG (version 2) | ecosystem: Environmental > Aquatic > Marine > Intertidal zone >...
TGGGCATGTTCACTTCGAATTCGATATCCGGTGCGTTGTAATTCACCGGATGAATATTGCCCATGACCTTGCAGAACTCGCCGTTCTCGTTGTTGCGGGCGTTGGCACGCACCAGCTCGGTCGAACTGATCAAAGCGCCGGTGGTCGCCAGACCGATGGCAGAGGCCGGAATCTGGAGGCCATCAAGTGCCGCGCAGGCATCAGCAGCACTCAGGGCAGCCAGTTTCGGCCGCCATGACGTATCACCGGCAGGCTGCGCCATGGCCGCTGCAACGCCCATGCAGAGTGCGGCCAGCGGCAGTAAGCGCCGTGAAATGAAATGAGAACGGTATGCTGCCATGAGATCCCCCTGTTATTGTTATATGGCAAAACTCCTCGCCATTATTCCCCTATTTCAAAGGCTGTTGCAAATAGTCAATTCACCTCAATATAGGAACTAATGCGCTGTGTTATACTGCCCAGACCGCTGCATAAAGAGGCGGGCAACGTAGTGACAATACCAACTTTGGGGGTGATCTGGATTCGACGCCGGTACCAAAACCCAGGGTGCATGTCGAGAGGGTATAGACTCTCGTAAATCAATCTATGCAACTTATATAGTTGCCAACGACGAAAACTACGCTCTAGCTGCTTAATATAGCCGGCTAGCGATTGCCACAGGGATGCCTGTAAACCAGTGTTTAGCAATCGTCATATAGAACAGGATCGGTCTTCGGGTGCGTTCACCATTCGGGACCTAAACTTTAGTGAACTCGCCTTACACGCCCTGCCCGTCGGGCCGTGAAAAGGCTAACTCAATAGACGACGCTAAACATGTAGAGCCCTCGGCAGAGGACTGACGGACGGGGGTTCAATTCCCCCCGCCTCCACCAAAAAATAAAAAGGTCGCCTATTTGGCGACCTTTATTATTTTCCGAAGGTAATGGATTAAACCTGCCTCGGGAATTACTCTTTTTTTTTGCTATACGTTATTCAGCGCCTGGCTGACATCCGCAATAATGTCGTCTATGTGCTCAATACCGACAGAAATCCTGACCAGGTCAGCACTCACACCGGCAGACTCGAGTTCTTCTTCATTTAATTGCCTGTGGGTGGTTGATGCCGGATGACAGGCCAGTGATTTAGCATCACCGATATTGACCAGGCGTAATATCATCTCAAGTGAGTCAATGAATTTCGTACAGGCTTCAATTCCTCCCCTGATGCCAAAGCTTAATATACCTGAGGCCTTTCCGCCTGTGACAGATTGACATAAGGGATAATAAGGGCTGTTTGGTAATCCGGCATAATTGACCCATTCGATCTTTTCATGTTTGCTGAGATAGTCCGCCAGTTTTTCCGCGTTTTCACAATGCCGCTCCATTCGCAGACCCAGTGTTTCAAGACCCTGCAGAATCTGGAAGGCGTTCATGGGAGACAAGGCTGCTCCGGTATTTCTGAGTGGTACTACACGGCAACGTCCGATATAGGCTGCAGGCCCTAACGCTTCCGTATACACCACACCATGATATGAAGGATCAGGTTCACTCAGGACTGGAAATCTGTCCTTGTTGGCGGCCCAGTCGAACTTGCCGGAATCAATGATGACACCACCAATGGAAGTACCATGACCTCCGATGTATTTTGTGAGGGAGTGAATAACAATATCGGCGCCCAGTTCAAATGGGCGGCACAGATAGGGCGTAGCCACAGTATTGTCTACGATTAATGGTATACCGTGTTTGTGGGCAATTTCTGCTAGACGCTCCATATCAACTATATTGCCCGCAGGATTCCCGATGGATTCACAAAAAACCGCTTTTGTCTTTTCATCGATGGCATTTTCAAAACCCTCAAAGTCATCATGGGAGACCATGCGCGCCTCAACGCCCTGCCTCGGAAAAGAATGGGCAAACAGATTATAGGTTCCGCCATATAATTGGCTGGTACTGACAATATTGTCACCGGTCTCCGTGATACACTGAATGGCATAGGTAATAGCGGCCATGCCGGAAGCAACACATAAAGCAGCAATACCGCCTTCCATTGCCGCCAGCCTTTTTTCCAACACATCCGTTGTTGGATTCATGATGCGCGTATAAATATTCCCCGGTACTTTCAGGTCGAAAAGATCTGCACCATGCTGCGTATCATCAAACGTATAGGAAGTGGTTTGATAGATGGGGACGGCAGCCGCTTTCGTGGTTTCTTCAGATTTGTATCCTTCATGCAAGGCCATAGATTCGAGTTTCATGGTTTTCTTTTCCTGATCAATACATTTTTATATAAATACTGCTTGAGAGTATGGCTTCTTTCTTAACCTGTCCATTTCACAAGAAAAAGACTGTCAGAAGTAGTGGCAGTTTTGGTAAGTGAAAGAACACTATATTGTCTGCAGGTGGTCCTGGGTGAGCTGCTGCAGGATTTTCCCGGTTTCAGAGTTTCATCACACAGCAGTCCGGATGCAACAATGATAATGTCCAGAGGAGACCGGATATTCCCAGCAGCTCCCGGATTACTATCCTCCGATGCGAGACTCAGCTGTATTAGTATAACCATACTCCTCGAGCGTCTATTTTCCCAACGTTGAAGCGAAAAGACAGCGTGTATTTACGAATGTTCAGCATAATGCTTCACAAAATCGGAGCCGATAGCGCCTGAAGCGCCTTTTGTAGCGATCCTGTTTACCACAGAGACTTGAGTCGTTCGGCGAGGCTGATGGCGCTCAGGTAAGCACCCTCAACACGATTGTAAAGACACCAGTCGCCACAGGCGGCCAGGCGATTTTCTGTATCCAAAAGATAATCCGGTTCCAGGGATTTCTCGACACTGGCATAACGCCAACGATGCAGTATTTGCACTGCGGGTACGGGCAGTGATTTTCCGAGGATGGTCTGCAGTTGTTCCAGCATTTGCCCACTTATCCAGTCATCTTCGTAATCTTGAAACTGCCTGGCCCAGTCATTGGCAGACTGTATTACCAGGCAGGGCTTGGGCTTACGTCCAGGTTTGGAAGAATTCACCATGACCCATTCAATGCCCATATGCTTGACCCTGGCTGCATCAAAATTCAAGGAGAGGTCGACATCAAACCCCAGCATCAGAGTGCAACAGGGGCTCATGTGCACCTGTTCCAGGCCGCTCGTACTGACTAGGTGGTCGTTCAATTGAGGGCGCATCAGTTCTATGGTCTGGTTGACAGGGGCTGTACTAATCACCCAATCAAAGGCTTCGGGGATACATGTATCGCCAGTATGGACTTGCCAGCGGAAAGAAGACTGTGGATCCCTCGTTATATCTGTTACGTGTGTATCGAGCCGGATATTCAAATTCCTACTGACGTATTTGCACAGTGCTGTCATGCCCGGCACGGCCACATAGTGGGTTTCAAACCAGTCGCGGATAGAGGGTTTCTCATCCGCTGCCAGGGTGACAACCCTTGGTTGCCACTCAGCGACCCTGCCATCTCTGATCAGCGGGGCTAAAAAAGCCTGAAAAATTCGATTTCGCGCCGTGAAAAACTGGGCTCCGTGATCAAATTCATAGTCTCCAACGCGGCGCGTGGCCATACGCCCCCCAACCCCTCGGGATTTTTCAAATAGGGAAACATTCGCAACATCACCAAGATATTTCGCTAGGGTCAGCCCCGCCAGGCCAGTGCCTATGACAGCTACACGCATCATGATAGTAGTGCCGTTATGCAAAGGCATGTCATCACGATACCGGTAATGACAGTCCTGGTGACAACGTAGGTGCGCGTGATAATGCTGTCACGGAATAATCGCCGATCAATAATAAGCATGATGACCAGAACAGCGACCACAAAAAAAAGGAAAGCAAAAACAGGCAAGATCAGCCAGCTGATCCAGATCAGTACAGCAATTACATTACTGGTAATAAATAGGTTGATGGGCATGTTTCCCCGCGAAAGATGTTGCCCCCAGTGTATACCAGTCAGAAAGACGGAGATGACCAGCGCATAGCTGGCGATGACATTTTCGGTATCACCGAGTCCCGGCAGTGAGCGTATTCCAGCCAGCAATAGCAATGTGCCAGCTACAAAAGGCAGAACACCAGCTATAACCAGCTGATGGGATAGGTTCTTGTATGCTGCTATGTTCATGTATGGATAAATTGACCCAAATATTTCTTTATGCTGATATATCTACTGATTTTGACTGGCGGCAGATCATCCCTTTAGCCCCAATGATCCTATTCGAAGATGGCCCTGTACTGATTCTTATCCCACTTTATGTTCATCCCTCTAATCCTATATTCAACTTCCCCCGCCTTCGGCATTATTCAAATCTCAACCCATTTTGGTCGGTTTTTTATAAGCTCCCGCTAGCCCCCCCGCGAACACGAGTGGAGCTCAGAGGAGGCTTGCGAACCGCGTTCTGCAGTCGTAATGCGAGAATCCTTGCCTGGAAAGTTCAAATATTCGGTGTATGTAAAGCTGATACATAACTTTTAACCCGATTCCATCGCCAGCTAATAGAAGAAAGCTTTGGTATTCCTCAATGTGCTGTTGACGGTTGCTTTGCTAAGCAGCTTAACAGTCTTTGAATTGCGACATCCAGATAGACATTTTTTAAACCCCTTGCCTGATTAATATAAAAGGCCTTGAAATCTTGCCATTTTGTATATTCTTCATACGGGCTTACGGCTTTCGCTACAGCATTCATTGAAGATTATCCAACCGCTTTGCTTCTTTAAAAAACTGACATATTTCCGCTTCATGCGTGCATTATCAGCGTGGTATTTTTCTTTATTGGTGCTATTACCTTAACTCACTGCTTATGGAAATATCATCCCGCTGTTTAGTTTTACACAATGGCCCCCGGCAAAAAATTGTGTATCTTAAATTTGGAAAACTTTGGGCAATTAGATTGTGCCAGCGACTTTCAGATGGCCTGCGAACAAGGCGTTCAGTAAATCAGTAGAGGGTTTTATATTTATTGTGAAATAGTCTATGACTGAATTTGGCTGGCAAGAAGAAAGGACTGCTGAACATGTCTCCCGTTAACCAGGCCAAAGGTAATTCAGGATGCAGCAAGAGACCAAAAAACGAGGACAAAAAAACGGCGGGCTAATGCCCGCCGTTCTTTTATTGCTACTTTCTTATCGTCAGATCATTAGAAAGAAGCCTTCACGCCCAGGAACATACGACGTCCAAGGGTGTCGTAATAACCGCCGTTGAATCCCCCTATAGATGGCAGGCTCGGCGAATTGGGGTTCTGACAACCCGGTGCGCTATTACATACCTGCAGACTTTCACTTGCAGGATAGCCCCTCTGAGTACCAACATTGGGTGGCTCCTCATCAAAGAGGTTGGTTATACCAGCACGAATGGTAATGCCCTCAGTGACGTTCCAGTTTGCTGCCAAATCGAACAGGTTATAGCTATCTGTATCGATCTCAGTACGAGGCGTGTAGGACAGGATAGATCCTGCTCCACCAGCAGATACTCGAGCATTATTGGCAATCAGAGCATCCTGCTGAGCCTGTGCTGCGGAAACAACCTCTGGCAGATGACGCCAGCGCAGAGTGACACTCCAGTTGTCTCTCATATAGCTGATGTTACCAAAAAGACGATAGTCATATGCGCCACCGTTTGTGCCAGACAGGTTCGGACCAAGTGAGCCTTTCCAGTCAACCGGCAGGTCAAACGACGCTGGCGACTCCCTGGTTAGATACTCGTTCAGGATCGTGGCATTTAGGCTCAGACCCAGGTTTCCTGACAGGCCAAACAGCTCCTGCAGGTCGCCGAACCAGTTTACCCCCACATCCATACCGGATGTTTCGATAGTAGCCTGATTGGTGTAGGACAACTGGGTGTTCAGCGCGTTGCCGTTGAACTGGTCGCGGGGAACCAGGGAGCACGCCACTGTTTGAGCCACGATAGCAGCCTCAGCAGGTGTGCTGACCTGGTTCGCACCAAAACAGCTGAATGCTGACTGGTCAATAGAATTTAGGGTAATGGCATCTTCAATTTCCACATTATAGTAGTCGAAAGAGAAGTTCAGGCCACGAGTCCAGGCATTGTCCCAAGGCGAGGAGATTACCGCACCCAATGTCCAAGTGTCCGCTGTTTCTGAGGTCAGGTCACGATTACCCCTCTGGATTACCCAGGCAAAACCACCACCAGCTCCCTGGTTGGTGAAGTCATTGCCGTTGTTGTAGTACTGAGTTACAGCGGGACTGCCTGGTCCACCCATCAAGGCCTGACAAATCAGCAAGGTGCTGTCGGCACCGGCCTGGGTTTGACCGGCAGCCAGGGCAGGTGGTGTTTCATCTGGTCCGGTAACCGGGTCTATGGCCAAAGTAGTACCACCAGCACCATAGGGTGCGTTGGCACGTGGAGAACAGGGATCGCCGAAGTTGCCACCACCGGTAAAGACTTCCTGCGGATTCAAGAACAACTCACCCACGTTGGGGGCACGGGTCGCGCGGTTAAAGCCACCACGAACACGAGCAAAATCGTTGATCTGCCAGTTGGCCAGGGCCTTCCAGGTAGTCTGTTCGTCCACTTCATTATAATCGGAGTAACGAGCACCGAGTTCCAGTTCCAGCATCTCAATGCCTGGGAGGTCAGCCACCACGGGAACCAGTAGCTCCATGTAGTAGTCTTTCACAGAAGTACTGGCATCAAGATAGCCGGTCGGGTAAACACCAACCACCTGATCGGTAAATGAGTCCTGCGACTGCAGGATGTCCGGTACGAACTGAGCTTCGTTGTCACGATCCTGGTAACCGGCGGCGAAGCGTGCTTCACCGGCAGGCAGTTCGATCAACGAACCCTGCACGTTGATTTCGATGATGTCCTGCTGATTGGACGCACGTGTCTGCAGGGTCGCATTAACGGCGTTAAAGCAGTCCTCGGACAGAGGCTGGTCGCCACTGAAGAAGGTGTCATAGAAACCTGATTCACAGGTGTAGTCACCAGCACCGAAGCTTGGACGTACCGTTCGTACGATACGGGCATCGGCTGCTGAGCTTCCTACAGCATAAAACAGGTTGCCAGTGCCGCTGGCACCACGACCATAGTCAGGCTGATTTACAACTGTACGATAGCGCGACAGCGAAAGGTTACCGGCGGCGTTATTGTAAGTCGCGGATTCACCGTGAGAATAGTAGACCTCACCAGTCCAGTCTTTGATTGGCAAGTCGATATCTAGACCAAATTCCAGTTGCCACACTTCATTGGTGTTGAAGGTGCTTCGAGGAGGCAGGCTGTTCAGCGGGTTCCAGTTGGGCTGCCAGACGCCGGAAGGGTCCGGACGGGCGTTCAGCATCAGAGCCAATTCCGGGGGTACCGGGAACTGGGCACCGGGTGTGCCGGTTGGTATAAAGCTTGGGTTCGGGAAAGCACCCGGATTGGCGGCTATACCGGCTAGAACCGCAGAATCAGTATAATCGAGATTCGGGTCTATCGGGCTATCTGTAGTGGGATTATAGGGAATATGGGCTTCCCATCCACTAATGGCGTTTGTACCGAACAGCAGGGTTTCAGTACGGCTTTGGGCAAAGGTCGCACGGCCAAAGGCGGTCACTTTGTCAGTAATATCAAAAGTACCGTTGGCAAAGAACGACCAGCGATCCTGTGGTGCAGAGGCAAAGGACTGGGTGTTGTTCCACTTCAGTACTTCATTGGTGGTCTGACCGGAAGGATCCTTATTGTTGTTCACAATTCGTGGCTGGTAATCCAAGCCACTGGTATCAATCTTGGCGCGGGATTCACCAACGGCATTGCCGGAAACAAATACCGTGCCGTCAGGGTTGAAGTTCATGTTGCCGGGGTTTGGTCCAAAGGAGCCGAAGAATGAACGGGGATCAACGCCGCCATACAGGGCTTTCAGGGCGTTAATGCTGGGGTAGTTTGGAAAGATAAAACCGGCTGAGTTGACACCCTGCAGGAAGAAGAAAGAACCTGCAGTCTGGGGATTCTGCCAGTAATCAGTGTAGTGATCACGATTTCTCTGCAGAGCTTCTCCTCTGCTGTACTGTTCCATACCCAGCGTCACGTTGCCGCGACCGTCGCCAAAGTTGCCACCTAGGATGGCTGACACACGGTATTCGTCACCGTCGTTGGCATCCTGAACACCATACTGCACGTCAAATTCAAAACCTTCGAAGTTGTTGCGCAGGATGAAGTTGGTAACACCGCCGATGGCGTCAGCACCATATACCGCCGAAGCACCGCCGGTAATAGTCTCAACACGCTCAACCAGAGCAGAGGGAACACCGTTAACGTCGGTGACCATCAGGGCGTTGATGGGGGTAGGACGTTTGCCGTTAACCAGTACCAGGCTTCGGTTGGGTCCAAAACCGCGCAGTGAGATGGAAGCGACACCTACCGAGTTAACCGGGGTAATCTGTACATCACCCTGGGTAGTTGTTGGTGAAGCAGCCGGATTGTATTCAGGCAACTGGTTCAGGTATGACTCAATGTTCATGCCTGTCTGGGTTTCAAAGTCCGCCTGGTCAACCGTAGTGATCGGGCTGTTGGATTCAAAGTCACGACGCACAATACGTGAACCTGTAACAACAATTTCTTCCAGCGACTCATCATCCTGGGCAAGAGCAAGATCCGCGTACGAAACACCGAAGGTCGTGAGCAGCGTGGACGCTACAACACCCAGTCGGAGTTTGCTAATGCGGGGTTTTGTGAATGCTTGATTCATAGGTAGTCCCCATATTTTTGGTGGAAATAGTATGTCTTTATGCATAGTTTATGCATAGAAGGAGAGTGCGATAAGGTCAGAGCAGGTGACCTAGCCTTCCCTTTGACTTGTGATTTTTTTTGCTTCACCAAGCAATAGGAAGAATAAGCCTATCGCTGCTGATTTCCCATTGTCATAGTTTTTGGTATTAGGTCAATAAGAAAAACTAAAAAAGCCTTGCTATGAAGCCAATTAAATAGGAGACACAACACCAAATCGTAACTCAAGGATACATAGTCAAAAGGAGATCATTACCACTCTTCACATCTTCCTCAAGAGGAAGTATACATGCATAGTTAGCCAATAGAAAACAATAGTTTACTGGCTTATTGCGACAAGAAACCGAGGTGTTTCCCGAATGTTCTCCCAGCCCTAAATTGGTGTGAATCACGACAGGAAGCTGTTTCGCTGTACCATCAGCTGGAATTGAATGCGCCGCAGAATGACAACGTCAGGAAAATCAGTTTCATGAAGTTAACTCCTCAAGCTGCTGAAAAAGATATATACGTGACTTTCAATTGGTATCGGGCGTGTGCAGTTTGTTGCTCATTTACGGACTCTGCGCCCAGACCGTTAGCTTTGAGGATTGCCGGCAAACAGGATAGCAAGAGCCGCTAACGCTGTTATCGTAAGAACTGCGAACGGCAATCTGCTTGTCAAACCAGTTATGTCCCAGATAATTGCAATCTTCGGGGCTGGCCAGCAGAGAGTCTCGGTGACAATTGCGGTTGTAACAAAATATATGAGTCTGTATGAACGGGGACTGAAGATTAGTGTATGTTAGCCTCAACAGGCCAATCATTCAGAATTTAACTAGATATGCCATCAAGTTATAGCCTGAGATCAGTCAATACGCCTGACCTGGATAAAACTTTTTAGGCGTTCATTGGAGAGACGATAATTATCACCCCAGAAGGCACTATAGATTCTGACTGTATCACCAGCTTTTAGCATGAAAGGCTTACTATCGGCTTGTCGCCAGACCTGACCACTCTCCAGGGTAATTTCCAGCTTGTTAATGACATAAAATCTAACCGAGACCACAGTATCTCTTAACTCCTGCTCTCCTTTGTCATTTTCTACAACCCGTGCAGACTGGCTATTGCCTCGACCAAAGGAATCCGTATCTGCGGTACCCTGCTCGACTTTATCTTTAACCGCAGGAGGCTCTTCCTGCATGACAACCTGTTCTTCGTCCTCACCACCAAAGGGCCAGATTCGTCGATATAAGGGCTTTTTATCCTGCCTACTTCTTACCACTGCCTCGACATTGCCGGGCTTATCAGAAGCCGGCATCGGCTCTGTTAATGGCTCGCTGGCAGAAGGAGTTGTATTTACAACCGGTTGCGGTCGGCTAATGACAGGCAAACGTTCGACAGATGTCTCTTCGCTGTCCTGCTCTAATTGATCATAACAGCGGTAACGGGCCTCCGTATTCTGAATTTGCCGGCAATCCTCAAAGGTTACGGTCTGGGCGGAGAGTCCGGAAACGAGCAACAAACTGCACATTCCCAATACCAAGCTGAAAGTCACGAACCTGGCTAAAGCGGAATATTGAGGAATTAACTTCATGAAGCCTATTTCCCTGACATTGTAATTATTGGATCCATTCTATCCCAGATGGTGGTTTAGCAAAACTAAGCCAGCATAGTGCCGTAAATCTCACTATTTTCCTGCAGAACTCTAGAAACCTGGCCAGAACGAAACTAGCCACGTCATTTTAAACATTGGACCTTATCATCATATTGCCGGCATTGGTCCATAAGCCCAGAGTCAAACTCAGCCGCCTTCAAGGAGCCTTAACCTCCAACAGCAAGTACGGTTAATCATCACCGAGTGTGATGCGTGCTAAGGGACCTGTGAAGATTATTGCCTGCAATTGTGGGCCCTCTGGTCATCAAGAAGATTCTGGATCATTTTAAAGCCTAAGAATCAGGGCAAGATACTCTGCCCACCAACCGCTGCCCGGCGGTACCCCCCCCTTCTGCCGGGATGTAATCAAACTCTTGTTGACTGGCAACCAGCAACATCACAGACGATGCGACAAAGGGGATTGCAGGAGAATGTTGGTGCCCAGTTCCATGACGAGCGGGCTTGATGAGCAAAGCGTTGGATTCATGGGACTCAAGAAGCAGCTTGAGAGCCATGTTCAGGCAGCGTAGCTAAATAACGGCTTCGTATCAGCCAGTTACCCTAATAGGTGAACTGCCTGCGATTAGCCGTTTACTCTACCTACTCATAGATTGTGGCACGCTAAGCATTGCTACCAAATAAAGAATTTATTTTTATTTTTCAGTGGGTTAAGCGAAATATTCTATCTCTTGGTCCCACCAAACCCTAAAAAACCACCAGACCGTCGGTTTTTTATGGTTTGGCTGCGCAGTGCTTAGAATCGCGAAACGTCACTAGAAGGCCGATACAGATATAACTATCGACTTAGAGCAGAAACTCGTCACGGGTTCTGTGGCTGGCCTTGAAGGCGCCGCCCAGTGCAGTGGTCTGGGTCGCGGAGGCTGCATCCATCACGCCGCGTGATTTAACACAGTAGTGCGTAGCTTCGATACTGACGGCGACGTCGTCAGTTTTCAGTAATGTTTGCAGGGCTACCAGGATTTGTTGGGTCAGCCTTTCCTGCACCTGCGGTCGCTGAGCAAAGAAGCGAACGATGCGATTTATCTTGGAAAGTCCGATTATCTTGTCGCCCGGGATATAGGCTACCTTGGCCGCGCCGTCAATGGTCACAAAGTGATGTTCACAGGTACTGATCAGGCTGATCTCTTTGACCTTGACCATCTCGTCAACTTTCATCTTGTTTTCGATGACAGTTATTTTAGGGAACTGGGTGTAGTCGAGTCCGGAAAATATTTCATGGACGTACATCTTGGCAATGCGATGGGGCGTTTCCTGCAGACTGTCGTCCGACAAATCCAGGCCCAACGTTTTCATGATGGTCGCCACAGACTCTTTGATCTTTTCGTATTTCTGCTCGTTATCAATACTGTGTGGAACCATAGGCGTTTCCAATCCGTGCGCCACGAGGGCATCACGAACTAGCAGGGCCTCCAGACTGAAGCTGGAATTTGTAGATTTATGGGCTTTCACCAGTGCCTGGTTCATGATCTTTTCCTTTTCTGTTTATTTGCGTCTTGTTGCGTCTTATCGTGTTACGGGAAGAAAACGCGACCGGATTCACCCTGTTTTCAGTTGCCGGCCGCCATCAAGTGGCAGATTTCGCCCGGTGATGTATTTGCTGTTGAGCAGCAATTGGACAGCTTCGATTCCTTCCCGAGCACCCGGGCCGGGAGGTAACAGTGATTTTTTTACGACACGCTTTCTGTATTCCTCGTCATCTGATTCCCTGAACATCAGCAAGGCGGGAGCAATACTGTTGACCTTTACAGCGGGAGCCAGTTTGGTGGCAAAAGACAGCGTCATGTTGTGCAACGCGGCTTTGCTCGCCGCATAGGCAATGTGCTTGCTGCTGCCTCTTTCGGCAACGTAATCGGTGAGATGGATGATATCTGCCATACCGTACTGCTGAGCACCAGCTGCAAGCAGATTTTCAAAAGCCAGATTGATCAGGTAGGGCGCCTGCACATGCACTGCCCAGTTTGCTTCCAGCACCTCTGCAGGTGCATTTTCCTGCGACTCTGGCAGCCAGTCGGAGGCATTGTGAATAACAGCCCGCAGTGCAGAAAATTCGGCACATACCTTGTCAATGAAAGCAGACGTCCTGTCGGCACTGGAAAAGTCCGCCTGGATGCAGGTAATGCCAGCATCTGCCATTTCAGTCAGGCTGTCGCGCTGGCGCCGATAGGTGATAGTGACACTGTAGCCTGCATCATGCAGCGCGAAAGCAAGTGCCCGACCAAAACGCTGAGCGCCACCGGTAATAAGCACATTACCGGTCATCAGGGACGACTGGCAGAAAGGGTAACCGAGACAGAATCTGCAAACCGCAGGGCATGAGGTTTGTCGACCCTCACTTTTGCCCGGGTCGCCATGTCGTTTTCCATCAGGAACTGCAGCAGGTCCTCAGCCAGTTTTTCCAGCAGACGAAAACGTCCTTCCTCGACATGTCGAATAATCTGCTTGGTGATAATTTTGTAATTCAGGGCATTGGTTTCGTCATCGCTACTGCAGGCTTCATCGGCGCGATAGGCCAGCTCACAGTTGATGACAACGTCCTGCTGCTTGCTCAGCTCTTCTGGGTTAAACCCTATGTAGGTGCGCAGACGCAGATCGGTGATGTTGATGACCGCATCATCGCGTTTCCAGCTGCCATTAGGTTTTGTATGCAGCGGGGTATTTAAAGAATGTACATTAGGCACGAGTATCTCCTTTTTTGTTTTTTATACGGAGGTATTCACGATTCAGACTCATCCCGGCGATCTGCAGACAGTACCGAGCCGTAGAACAAAATGCAGATACAAGGAGAAACCATGCCGGAAGGTCCTGAGATCAGGCTCGCTGCAGACAAAGTGGAAAAAGCGCTTAAGGGGCAAGCACTTACTGAAGTTTTTTTTGCCTTTGAACATCTTCAGCATTTTGCTGAACAGTTTACAGGTGCAACAGTGACGGGACTGGAGACGCGGGGCAAGGCCCTGCTGACCCATACAGATCAGGGCCTCACCATTTACAGTCACAACCAGTTATACGGCCGCTGGATGGTCAGGAAATCCGGAGAGTTGCCAAACACCAGCCGGCAGCTGCGACTGGCACTGCATAACACTACCCATTCAGCCTACCTCTTCAGCGCCTCCGATATCGAGGTGCTGGAAACTGCAAATCTTTTACTGCATCCATTTCTGGCGCGCATAGGCCCGGATATCCTTGGGGCTGGTGCAGACGACATCAAAACGCAAATTCACGATCCAAGATTTGCGCGGCGTCGCCTAGGTCATTTACTGCTGGACCAGGCCTTTCTGGCAGGAATGGGTAATTACCTCAGGAGCGAAGCCCTGTTTGTGGCTGGCCTCGACCCGCTTAAGCGACCCGTGGATTGCAGTGATGAAGAGCTGGATAGCCTGGCAGAGACCGTTTGTAAACTGGCACGACAGTCTTATCGGCATGGGGGCATTACCAATGACCTGACGCTTGCCAGGCAGCTGAAAAGTGAGGGTGTGCCCAGAAGAGAATTCCGGCACTGGGTGTTTAGCCGGGAAGGCAAAGCCTGTCATCGCTGTGGTGATACTGTCAGAAAGATTTCAGTGGCGACGCGCCGGCTTTACTATTGTGGTCACTGCCAGCCGCCTGCCTGAAACCCGGTAAAGTGAACGCTGTCTGATACAGCGTTTTTTATGTCGGCAGCTTTTGCCGATCGATGATGGCAGCAGAGACTGAATCAGGGAGTCGAATCCGCCTGCAGTTGCTCCAGCAACTCGATCGTGTCTTCCTTGCGTGTCGGTCGCCGCGCGCCGGTCAGGACGCCATTGGCCCAGTCGATTGGTGTGCGGCCCTCATTGTCAGCGACCTCCAGCAGAGCACCGTTTTCCGCCAGGAAACGAATGATGTCGTTTGAACCGCGATTGGCGGCGCCGTGAATGGCGCGCAGGCCCATTTCGTTGACCGCGTTGATGTCATTGCCTAGGGCATGCGTCAGTTTGACCGTTTCCAGCAGGGCCTGCGGACCTTCATCCGTGGTTTCCGCTTCTGCCCATGTGACACCGGCAGCCACCATCAGCGGTGTGGTGCCGCCGACTGTGGTGATATTCGGATCGGCACCGTGATCGAGCAGCAGGTGCAGCACTTTCAGGTCGCCGGCAATGGCGGCGCGCAGGAACGGGGTCTGGCCGGTCATATCCACCCAACCATTAAAACCGGTGCCGGCAATGAAACGGCGTTCCGGGACGAATTCCCTGATTCGCGTATTCGGATCCGCGCCTTCCGCCAGCAGGGTTTCGATCAGCGCCAGTGCCACTTCCCGATCCACCTTGTTGGCAGTCTGTGTCACGGAAAACTCCAGGTTGCGGATATCAATGGCAGCCCACAGGGGCGTCTGGCCATACCAGTCCTGGGCATTGATGTCCGCGCCTGCTGCCACCAGGTATTGCGCAATTTCCAGGTGATCACTTTTTCCTGTGCGGTTCACATTAACGATGCTGTGATTGAGGATGGCGTTGATCAGTGGCGTGATGCCGTTGGCATCTTCCACATTGATGTCAGCCCCGGCCTCCACCAGCAGGCGAGTCAGGGCGAGGCTGCCCTGGCGGGTGGCAAACAGCAGTGGTGTCTTCATGCCGGTGATGGGATAGCGCATGCCGCGATCCGGCAACCCGGAACGGTTGATGCCAACGCCCTGCGAAGTCCCCACGGGCACTTCACTGGGAAACACATTGCGGTGCACTTCACCAGCCAGGCTTTGCGCGTTGATGTCCGCGCCGGCAGCGAGCAGTCGCCGCACCAGCAGATCATTCTCTTCACGTACGGCCAGCATCAGCGCGGTTTGGCCGTAATGCTCATCGCGCGCATCAACCGGCACACCATGAGCCAGCAACATATTCACCAGGTCGATATCGCCCTGCCGTGTCGCCAGCATCAGCGGCGGCTCACCGGCAGCATCAGGCAATTCCGCATCGGCCCCGGCAGCCAGCAACTGTTCGACCATGTCGGCATGACGTTCGATCACCGCGATATGCAGCGGGGCCTGGCCATAGCGGTTACGGGCGTTGACGTCCGCTGCTGCCCTGAGCAGCACATTGACCATGGGTGTGTCATTGAAATGCACGGCCCAGTGCAGTGCAGGTGACCCATACAGACCCAGGCCGTTTACATCCTGTTCCTGCCGCAGCAGGGTGGTCACCCTGTCGATATCGCGCTGCCGGGCGGCTTCCGCGACCGGTGAGACTTCAGCGTTACCGACCACCGATACCGTGAGTGGCTGGGCAAGCGTGCCGGTGCCCGCCATCATGGCACCCACCAGGGCCGCATGCAGGCAATATCGGATGAGTGTTGTTGTCATATTGTGCGCTCGCTGCATCAGATCGGCACGGTGCCATTACTGTCGGCAAAGCGGTCTACGGGCACGTCCAGTTTGTCGAGCATGGTGACCAGCAGGTTGGCAATCGGCGTGCCGTCTGCCATCCGGATATGCTGGTTGCCGGTAACCCGCCCGGAAGCACCTCCAGCCAGGACAATCGGCAGACCCTGGTGGTCGTGATCCTGGGAATTGCCCATGCCGCTGCCATAGAGCACCAGCGAATGATCCAGCAGGCTGCCTTCGCCATCGGGTGTGGCTGCCAGCCGTTCGACAAAGTAGGTCATGGCATGCTTCAGATGATAGGCATTGAGCAGCGACAACCGGTCCATGTTTTCCTGGATGTCCATGTGGTGCGAGCAGTTGTGAAAGCCTTCGTTCACGCCGCTTTCCGGAAAAGCACGGTTACTCAGTTCCTGTGCCAGCATCATGCTGGAGACCCGGGTCAGATCGGCCTGCCAGGCCAGCGTCATCAGGTCGATCATGATCTTCACGTGATCCTCGAAATGTTCCGGCACACCGGTCGGGCGCTCCGGCAGATCCAGTTCCACCGGCAAGGCATCCACTTCCAGGGTCAGCCGGCGCTCGACCTCGCGCACATCGTTGAGGTACTGCTCCATGCGCACCTGGTCGGCGGCGGGCAGCGTTTTGTGCAGCGCGTTGAGCTCTTCCCGCACCACATCCAGTATGGTGCCGGTCTGTGCACGGCGGGCGGCGCGTTCTTCGGGCGAGCTGCCATCACCGAACAAACGTTCAAATACCACGCGCGGATTGACCTGCATCGGCATCGGGTTGTTCGGCGTGCGGTAGGAAATGGAGGCACGACCCTCCAGCGACATTTCCAGGGACGGCAGCTGAGTGTCCTGCCCGATGGCATCCGCGGCGATCTGGTCCATCGACGTCGGAGAAGGCCCGGTCCCCTGGGCCACGCCCGTCATCCAGCAGCCGGAGGAACGACGATGATGACCGCCGGCAGAGGGATCACCGATATCCGCCGCCGGCAGCGACAGACCACTGACAACGTTGATGTACTGCCGATAAGGTTCGAGGGATTTCAGCGTCGGGCTGAAGGTAAAATCCTTGCCGGTGGTCGTCGGAATCCAGTTCGACTGGACTGACCCATGCGGGATATAGATACAGGCCAGGCGCGATTGCGGTTTGCCGGATTCGGCGGCGCGCAGCAGCCCGGCAGGAAACATGGACTCCAGCAGGGGCAAGGCCAGGGTGACACCGCTGCCACGAAGCAGCTTGCGGCGGGACAGGTGTTTGCGGGTTAAAAAATGCATGCGTGTATCCTGTGTCCAGCGACGTTGTCAGCAGCCAGTCCTGGCTGGCGTTCATCAAGCATCCGGTAAAAAAATCCTGAAACCATCATGTGCCCGGCCTCATTCCTGCGCCAGCGAGCCGGCATCCGCGCCCAGCGCGATGCGCTGCCGGAACGGATCGCTCTTCACGATCGCCTGCACCAGGGCCTGCCAGGTAAAGTTGTCAGCCGCGGCCTCGCGCACGATACGCCGCACTGACGGCATGTCGGTATGTCGCACTTCCCGGCCCAGCGCATAGGTCAGCAGGCGCTCGCTGATGGACGCCATAAACGCATCCGGCCGGTCCAGCAGTGCGGCCCGCAAGGTATCCGGACCATCCACGTACGTGCCATCCACCATGCTGGAAGCGGTGTTGATCGGCAGGCCGTTGTCGAGTTCACGCCAGCGTCCCACCAGGTCGAAATTTTCCAGGGCAAAACCGACCGGATCCATGATCTGGTGACAGCTGGCACAGGTTGGATTGGCGCGATGCATTTCCAGTTTCTGGCGCAGCGTCTCCGCTTTCACCTGCCCGTCGGCTGACGGCCCGTCGAGATCCGTTTCCACCCCGGGAGGCGGCAGCGGCACATGGGCGCCGAGAATATTTTCCACGATCCAGGCGCCACGAATCACCGGTGATGTCCGGTCCGGCACCGAGGTCGCGGTCAGCACACTGGCATGGCCCAGCACACCCCGGCGCGGGCTGCCGGCCGGCAGCTCAACCTGGCGCATATAACCGCCCCTCACGCCCTCGATACCGTAGTGGGCAGCCAGGCGCTCGTTGAGGTAGGTATAGTCGGCATCCAGCAGACTCAGCAAGTTACGGTCCTCGTGATGCAGGCTGCGGAAAAATGCCAGGGTTTCCTGACGCATGGCCTCACGCAGGGATTCATCGAAGGCTGGATCCTGCGGTGTCGATTCGGCCAGCTCGCGCAGTTTCAGCCACTGGCCAACAAAGTTTTCGATCAGGGCATTCGCCCGCGGATCGGCCAGCATGCGGGTCACTTCAGCAGCCAGCACGTCCTCGTCCTGCAGCCGGCCATTGGCCGCCAGGGCAAGCAGGGTGGCATCGGGAATGCTGCTCCACAGGAAAAACGACAATCGGGTCGCCAGTTCAAAATCGCTGATGCGGTACACCTCACCAGGCAGTACGCCTTCGGGCTCTGCCTCGAAGCGATAGAGGAATTTCGGGTCTACCAGCAGCCAGGTCAGCGCGCTTTCGATTCCGCTTTCAAAATCGCCACCGGGCGCCTGGCGGCCCATGTCGTAAAAACGCATCAGGGTGTCGACCTGGCGGTCCTGCACATTCACCGGGCGGCGGTAGGCGCGGGTGGCGAGCTGGCTGAGAATCTGCCGGGCACAGGCTGGCTCCGCAGCAGGGTTCTGCGGTTCACAAGTAAAGATGGCTTGCCTGCTGGGCGTCTCACCGGGACCGGTGATGTTGTAGGGACCGTCAATTTCGATGCCCTGGACGGTGCCGGTGCTGGCATTGCTGTCGGCAAGGTAAAACTCACCGGCACCGACACAACGCTGTTCATCGATCATGGCCAGCATGATGGTGTGCTCGCCGGCGGGGACATGCAGGCGAAACTGCTGGGGGTTCTGGACCGGGACGGGAATGCCGTTGAAGGACACTTCCAGGGTGGGGCCGCCGCACCAGATCATGCGGCCGATGTCATTGCCACGACCGGCCACCGGAATGTTGGCCGACACGTCAAAGGCGTACTCGCCATCGACGGGAAAATAATGCTCGATGGCCATGCCGCCGCGGGTGCCGAGCGGCAAACCTTCGACATAGGCCTGCTGGGCACTGCGATTGCCGGCGGAGTACTCCACCTGGGTTGGTGCGGTATTCACATCACCGATTGCCTGCCGACTGATCTGCATGGCGACTGACAGGTAACCTTCCAGCAGCGTGGGCGACATGGTCAGCGCCTCAGCCATGTTGTCGAAGCCCCCGGTAATCGGGTCTGCGGGCAGCGTACGCACGAGGTCGGCGGCATCAAAAGCCAGCAGGTCCTGAATGGCATTACGGTATTCCGTACGATTGAGGCGGGCCACCGGTTCGGCACCGGGATCGGGTGACATTTGCCATGCCAGGTCGAGACCACTGCCCAGCCAGCTCACCATGCCATCCAGTGCGTCCCGGGGCGGACGCGGCTCCCCCTGGGGCGGCATCAGGCCAGCACGAATCTTGCGGATGGCTTCTTCCCACACCGAGGCATCATGGGACAGCTCATCCAGCAGAAGCAGATCAAAGGCGACTTCGCCGGCCCAGTCGGTGGAGTTATGACAGCCTATGCAGTAACGCTCCAGCAAGGCCAGTTCGTCGTCACTGCCACGGACCCACGACGCAAAGGCATCGGCATTGTCAGCGGCCCGCGACATGCCGGCTTCAGCAGCCAAAGCCGCCGGTCCCAGGCATAACCCGAGGGCAAGCCAGACGGGAGAAAGACGTGGTGCCCTGAAAGTCATAGGCCGGATGATCCCCAATGGTTTCAGCAACTGTCAAGCCGTTGCCTGAAATGTCGTTCACGGACGCTGTTCTCCAAACGCCTATGTCACAGACAATCCGTTTGGCACTTATTATTCAATTTATTCGATGCTGTCAGTCCGTGACACCAAGCTTTTCGAAAGCCGGTTTATTTTGCAAGCTGCCCCCGCATATTGCCAGCTTTCATCCTCATTATTTGCATATTGAATCCGGGTCATGGCCCGTCATAGTGTCGGGCGCCAACACTGAATCACGTTAATCCCCTATTCCTTCAATAGCGGTGTGTGGAGACTGGTGACGTTCACAGGGGCTGACCAGGCAGCAGCTTCGGACATCAGACAAGTCAATTTCCGGCCCGCGCACCCGCTTTCAATGGCCCGGCTGACTGCGATTCAGACAGGTGCACCAATATAGCCTGTGGTATCATTTCCGCCACCCTGAATACCGTTGCCAGCTAGGAACACCACATTTTGCGCACCAACTTGTTCAAACTGTGTCTTGCCCTGTGCCTGACCGTAGGCGTGCACACCGCCCTGTTCGCCCAAACCCGTCCTGATTTTACCGGTGTCTGGCAGCTGGCCAGCCCACCCATGACCAGTGCGCAGGGCTATCCTGAACTCGACCTGACGCCGGCAGGCCAGCGCAAGGTCGATGCCTATCGCAGTCTGGTGGACCCGGTCGGTGACAGCCCGACCCTCTGGTGTGTCACCCACGGCATGCCGGAAATCATGATGGGCGGTGGTGGCTATCCGCTGGAAGTGATCCACAAACCTGACCAGGTCACGCTCATCAACGAATGGCAGAGTGAAACCCGCCGCGTCTTCCTAGGCGACCGCATTGAATCGAGCGAGTCCATCTTTCCGTCCCGGCAGGGTTATTCCACCGGTCACTGGGAAGGCGAGGTGCTGGTGGTCGAAACCCGGCATTTGCAGGAGATGGTCGACTCGCGTTTTCCCCACAGCGCCGACACCGTTATTACCGAACGCTTCAGCCTGACCCACGATGCCGACGGCATACCACGCCTGGTTGCCGATACCGTTATGCACGATCCGCTGTGGCATGAAGCTCCCCTGTCCTACCGCCTCGAATGGACACCATCGCCCCTGGGCTGGATGCAGCCCTATGAATGCATGGAAGAACGCTGGCTGGAACGACTTGATGAACTGGCCACCCAGTAAGCTGGTACTGATCCGCTTCCTGTTACCGGCATAACAGTCATGACCGCCAATCCCCTTGCCATAGGCTTGCTGCAACCGGCGGATGCTGAACGAGCTGCTAGCCGGACTGGTTGCGCACACGCTGGGACGACACGCTGGGTGCCGGTTGCAACATCATATTGCTGCCGGTGATTCGTGATCTGCCTGCCGCCGACCAGGTGTTTGACCTGGACTCCTACGACACCCTGCCGGTCAATGCCTTTACCCGCAAAGCCCACAGAGGCCTGAGCAGCCAGGAATGACCAAGTGTCACAGCGGTCATTCCGCCTGTGCTGTCCTGTCCGGTGACGGATGCCGTCAAATACCGCATGCTCGAGGAAGCCGCCCAGTGGGCCAAGTACCAGGGCATGCAGACCCTGTTGCTGGATCTCGACTGGCTGCCGGACAATACCACCGAAACGGCCGCATTCATCGCCAGACTGCTCGACGAGACCCGCTATGAAGGCCTGCATTTTGCCTTGCGCATGCCCGCCACCGAAGACCAATGGGGCAGGTGGTGGATCATACGGCGATGCATAATCCGGACGGGCGTTCGGCCACCATTGCCCTATGAGATGTGTGTGATGAAACCGCCGATAAACAGGCTCTGGAGGCTGACATGTGGGCTGGTCTGGATCCTGCTGTTGGCGGGATGCGTCAGCGAATCGGCCACCGCTTCCAACACTATCGGCCCGACAGGAACCTTGCTGCGCCAGGCAGTCAGCTTCCAGGCCAATGTGTGTCACTACGATACGGGATTGACGCTGTATACCCAGGGCAGGTGTGCACCATCGGTACACACCAACGTCTATACCCGATGAAGTCCGCTACTCCAGCGCTTCCAGTTCGCCGCTTTTTTCCAGCCACTCTTCTTCCACTTCCTGCAGACTGGCAGCCAGCTTGGCACGGTCAAACAACAGGTCGCTGAGTTCGTCCTTACGATCATCATCATAGATGCCGGGATCAGCCAGTTTGCCTTCAATGTCAGCGACCCGGGCCTGTAGCTTTTCCATTTCCCGTTCCAGACGTTTGACGCGATCACGCAGGGGCTTGAGCTCGGCCCGGCGATCGGCGGCCTGCTGGCGCTGTTCTTTCCGGCTGGCGGTTGTTGCCGGGGGCTCGGCGCTGGTTTCTGCTACCGCAGCCGGTTTCTTCGCGGATGCCTTGCCATCGCCCAGGATCAGGCGTTCGTAGTCTTCCAGGTCACCGTCAAAGGCTTCCAGCTTGCCGCCGCGAACCAACAGGAACTGGTCTACGGTATTGGCCAGCAGGTGACGATCATGCGAGACGATGATCATCGCGCCCTGGAATCCCTGCAGTCCCATTTCCAGGCTGTGGCACATTTCCAGGTCAAGATGGTTGGTCGGTTCATCCATGAGCAGCAGGTTCGGTTTCTGCCAGACCACAAGCGCCAGTCCCAGGCGCGATTTTTCCCCACCGGAAAAATGGCCGATGGTCTCGGTAACGCGATCGCCGCGAAAATCGAAACCACCAAGAAAGTCCCGGACTTCCTGTTCGCGCACACCGGGTTCAATGCGCTGGATGAGCTGCATGGGCGTGGCATTGCCATCGAGTTCATCGACCATGTGCTGGGCGTTGTAACCGATTTTCAGGTGATCGTTACGATGCAGCTTGCCGTGCATCAGCGGCATCTTGCCGGCCAGCACTTTCAGCAACGTGGACTTGCCCTGGCCGTTGGCACCGAGCAGACCAATACGGGAATCGGAACGGATATTGATGTTAAAGCCACTGATCAGGGGTTTGTCATATCCAAAACTGATGTCGTCACACGCCAGCAGCGATGGCGGCAATTTGTCGGGCTCGCGAAACTGGAACTGGAACGGCGAGTCCACATGTGCCGGCGCGATCTCCTCCATGCGCGCCAGCTCCTTCAGGCGGCTCTGCGCCTGCCGGGCCTTGGTGGCTTTGGCGCGGAAGCGCCGCACGAAATCCTCGATCTCTTTCTTGCGCGTCTGCTGCTTTTCATAAGCCGCCTGCTGCTGCGCCAGGCGCTCGGCCTTCTGGCGCTCATAAGCAGTGTAGTTGCCGCGCGAGAGAATCAGTTTTTTGTTTTCGACACTGGCGATGTGTGACACCACGGCATCGAGGAAGCTGCGGTCATGGGATACCAGCAGCAGGGTGCCCTGGTAACGCAGCAGCCACTGCTGCAGCCACAGGGTGGCTTCGAGGTCGAGGTGGTTGGTGGGCTCGTCAAGCAGGAGCAGGTCACTTGGCGTCATCAGCGCCTGAGCCAGGTTCAGGCGAATGCGCCAGCCGCCGGAAAACTCGTTCACGCTCTTATCGAACTCGGGCACCTTGAAGCCCAGCCCGGACAGCAACTGTTCGGCACGGTTACGGATGGACCAGGCATCCATGTTGTCCAGTTCACCGGTAAACCTGGCCACCTTGTGATCGTCCCCGGCCGCTTCGGCTTCCTGCAGCTTTTTTTCCGTCTCCCGAAACAAGGCATCGCCATCGATCACATATTCCACGGCGGCGCGGGTGGAACCGGCAGTTTCCTGCAGCATCTGCGCCTTGCGGATATCTTTCGGCATGTCGAGCTCGCCGGTGTCGGCTGACAGCTCGCCCATCAGCAAGCGGAACAGGCTGGTCTTGCCGCTGCCGTTCTTGCCGATGATGCCGATTTTCTGGCCGGCAAAGATGGCGAGGTCGGCATGGTCGAGCAGCAACTGGGTGCCGCGGCGCAGGGAAACTTGCTGGAGAGTGATCATGGTGTACTGCTGATGGGCATACGCCCGATTCGGGTGAAGCCGGCTATTCTAATGGGGCGACGGTGTTATGCAAATGGCGATGGTGGCGGTTCCGACAATCCCGGGAGGCGCCCTCTTTTATCGGGGCGGACTGGCGCCCCCCCTACTGCGGGAAAAGATCGTCGGCAGTGTAGCCCGCCCACTAACCCGGTGGTTGCCAGATCAACAGGCGTGACTGGCCATCCCGGCGATTGTCGCCGCGCCGGTTCGCTGCCCGGTTGCAGAAGAACAGGTCGTCATGGCCATCGCCGTTGAAGTCGGCCACTTCGATGTCAAAGCTGTTGCCATAGAGCGGCCTGGGCAGCGGCCCGGACTCGTCAGCCTCGGTGAACACGCCGGTGCCGTCATTAAGCAGTGAAATGACGTTGCCACCCACGCGGGTGATTTCTGAATGGGGCAGGATCACATCCATGTCGCCGTCATGATCCAGATCCACCACCTGCAGCGTGAAGTGATTGCGTTCACCCGCCGGGTAGTAGTTGGCCGGCACTTCGGTAAATACACCATCGCCATTGTTGAGCAGAAAGTAATCCTGCTGGCTGGTAGTGCGCGCAAACTGCACATTGGCTACCAGCAGGTCGAGGTCACGGTCACCATCGACATCCACCGCCCTGATCTCCCGGCTTTCGTCATCGATCTCTGGCAGGTTCTCCGCCGCCAGGATCAGCACGCCCTCCCCGTTATTGAGAAAAAGCTCATTCTGACCTTCGTTGGCGGTGATCACATCGAGGTCGCCGTCGTTATCCACATCGGCCAGCTCAATGTCCTGGGTGCGGCCACTGTTTACCCAGCGGGTGTCGGTTTCATCGCTAAAGTTGGCGTTGCCGTCATTGATCAGCACCCGGTTGACGCCAATATTGCCGATGAGAATGTCGAGATCGCCGTCGTTGTCCAGGTCCAGGACAGCATGGCTGTTGGAAGTCCCCTCCGGACCGATGCGGTAGGATGAATTGACGTAGCTGCCGGGCTCAATCTGCAGAAAGAACTCGTTGGTCCTGTCGTCTTCACTGACAAAGAGCATGTCGAGGTCGCCATCGCCGTCAAAATCGGCCAGGTCGACCTCCTCGCTGTCATGCGCACTGACCGGCATGCTCTGGCTGCCGGCAATGACAAAGCGACCACCACCCTGGTTGATCATGAGCAGGTTGCGGTAAAACTCCATGGCCAGGGCAATGTCGATATCGCCATCACCGTCGACATCGCCGGCTGCCGCATCCAGGCACGGTCCGACCAGGGTCGGGATGCGGGTGTCCGTGACATCGCGGTACAGGACCTGGCCCAGGCCGGCGACCGGCAGGGCGGATAGGGCAGCAGTCAGTGCCATCGACAACGGGGCCCAGCGTATTGGGCGGGAGCGGATTTTCACGCCGCCCACGATAGCCTTGCCTGACTGCTACTGGCAAGCCCGCGCAGCGCAAGTCCCCGTAATGGCTCATTTTTCACATTTCAGCAAATAAGGAAAAATGGCGAACACTGGCGGGCGCCACTGGTATCTAGCGGTCTGATGCCTATACTACGGCCGTTCATTGAATACCTTTTCGCTCTGCGAAATACCAACATGATGACTCAAGGGGTTTCTATGTCATTTTCGAAAACACTGCTGCGTACCGCAGTGGCTTCTGCCGCCCTCGGCGCCCTCACTTTACCGGCCCAGGCCCACCATGGTTTTGGCCTGTTCCAGCTGGATATCAAGAAAGAGTGGGAAGGCACCCTGACCAAGATGAACCTGGTCAATCCGCATTCCTACATGGAACTGGACGTGGTTGAGGCGGACGGTAACGTCCTGCACATGCGCTGCGAAATGCGCGCTGCTACCCTGATCCGCCGGTCCGGCTGGTCCACCGACATGTTCAAGGTGGGTGCCCATGTGAAGATTGAAGGCAACCCGCACCGCGATGACCCGGAAGCCTGTTATATCGAAAACTTCACCATCGACAATGAAATCACCATGAACCGCAATGACCAGTTGCTGTCAGCCGAGCCGGTCGATACCTCGAATCGTCCCTACCGCCTGGCCGACGGACAGGTCAACCTGACCGGTGACTGGGCCGTGGAACAGCTGGTCCTGACCGTACCTCCGAGCGGTGGCAACGGCTCCATGATTCCGAAGAGCATGAGCCCGGATTTTGCCGCCGGCAGAATCACCATTGAAGAAGTGCGTGCAACCCAACCGCCGCGCCCGCGCGCTGTCTATACAGCCGGAGGCCAGGCAGCTGCCGATGCCTTCGACAGCCGCTCACCGGAAGACAATCCCTGGTTTGCCTGCAAGCCCACCAGCTTCATCCGCGACTGGACAGCAGACTGGCCGATCAACCGCTTTGAGCAGAAAACCCTGCCGGACGGTGAAAAGGTCATCGACATCACGTACGGCCTGTACAACTTCGACCGTCGTATTCACATCGGCATGACCGAGCACCCGGACAACCTGACTCTGAGCTATGCCGGTCATTCCATCGGCAACTGGGAAGGTGACACCCTGGTGGTCGACACCATCGGTTTCGAGCCAGGCGTGCTGTCGCCGCCGACCCGATCCAGCGACCAGATGCACATCGTCGAGCGCTTCTCCCTGGACCGTGAAAACATGGCTCTGAAACGCGAGTACACCGTGACCGACCCGGTCTACCTGGCGCAGCCCTATGAGAGCTATGACGTCATGTACCTGTCCGACGTACCGTTCGAAGCGCAGGAATGTGTCGAAATGACGCCGGAATTCGCCAACTAATCTCTTCTGCGCGCAAGTAACAGGCGGCAAGGTGACTTCACCTTGCCGCTTTTTTTTGTCAGCGTTTTCGAGATAGTGCTGCGAACCTACCGTTCGGGGCTAAAGCCCCTCCCACACCGGACCACTGCCTCGAGCCTGATGAGGAATGTTTTGTAGGTCGACATAGGACCGCAGGTCCGTTTGCCGACAGTGTCATTGTACGACCGGGTTCATGTCGGCAAACGGCGCCCTGCGCCTATGCCGGCCTACATTACTGAAGCCAGAATGGATCTGTGGTCCGGTGTGGGAGGGGCTTTAGCCCCGAATAGCCAACCCAGCTACCTCTGGCCCAACCCCCCACTGCCGTATCCTGCTAGAATTCGCTTTCACTCATTCTCAAGATGCTTTTGCCATGCCTGTTCTGTATCTACTTCCCGGTCTGCTCTGTGATGCCCGCGTCTGGGTGCACCAGTGTGCACACCTCGCCGATCTCGTTGAATGCCGGGTACCGGACTTTCGGCAGTGTAATTCGCTGGATGCGATGGCGGATGTGGTGCTGGCAGATGCCCACGAGCGTTTCTACGTGGCCGGACACTCCATGGGGGGGCGTGTGGCCATGCAGGTACTGAGCAAGGCCCCCGAGCGCGTCATCAAGCTGGCCCTGCTCGATACCGGCATCCACCCGGCAGGCAACAGCAGCGGCGAACCGGAAAAACGCCAGGCCTTGATCGATCTCGCCGAACGCGAGGGCATGGCTGCGCTGGCCCGGCAGTGGGGTCTGCCCATGCTGCATCCTGACCGGCATTCGGACACCGACCTGGTTGACACTTTTTTCGGCATGATCGAAAGCTATTCGCTGGACAGCTACAAGGGCCAGGTCAAAGCCCTGCTTGAGCGACCGGACGCGAAACCCTTCCTGGCGCGGGCCCCCGCCGACACCCTGGTCCTGTGTGGCCGGGAAGACACCTGGAGCACACCGGCCCAGCATGAGGATATTGCCGCCGCCCTGCCGGATCATCCCGATGTGGTCGTGATCGAACACAGCGGGCATATGGTCAGCATGGAGCAACCTGACGCTGTCACGAAAGCCTTGCGGGACTGGCTCGAAAGGGAATAGGGGTTAGTAACTGCTTACTAGAATTATTGAATTGGTTTTACGCGGGCGCGTAAGCCTGGGTACCGGCAGCGGTGTTGGAAATCGGGATGTGGTCGTTGCGCTGCACTTCCCGCACTGGCCCCGGCAGGGTGTTGCGGGCCGCCAGCCACATGATGATCTCCAGCCCGGCGGTGCCTACTGCCTCGATGATGTCCTCACTGCTGAACTGCGTCAGCCAGTTCGGGTCAGCCTGCAGCGGACTGTCCATGAACTCCCGGTCAAATGTCGGGTTGAGGTGACCCGCCCGCTCGCCTTCGAGATTGAAAAGCCCGGCTTTTCCGGGCTTTTCTTTTTTTATTTTTGTCCCGGGACTGAATCAGGGCAAGGTATAGGCAATCAGCTCGCCGCCCGAGTTGGCACCGGCATGACTGACCGCCAGCACGATGTACTGCTTGCCTTCGTGCATGAAGGTCATCGGCGAACCGGTCTGGCGGGCCGGTAATTCCACATTGCCTTCGATGTCTTCACCGGTGGCCTTGTCATAAGCACGCAGCAGCGCAATTTCTTCACCATCGGCATTGGTATGCGTCGCCCCTTCGCCGGCTATCACCAGGCTGCCGGTGGTCAGGGTGCCGATAAAAATACGACCGTAGGAACCCAGACGATCGATGCCTTCCACACCGGCCAGCGCCGGATTGTTGCGTATATTGTCTGACGTGGTGCCATGGGTTTTCTGCCACAGCATGTCCCCGGTGTTCATGTCATAGGCCGTGATGCGGTCATACGGCGGCTTGATCAGCGGAATGGTGCCGGACAGGAAGTTGCCGCGTGGCGGACCAAAACCCGGACGTGGACCCAAGCCACCGGGACGCGGTCCCAGACCACCGCCCAGGCCCGGCGGGGCCGGTGGCGGCTCGTTGGCTTTCTCACCATCCGGTCCGCGGTTGAAGGGTTCCAGGTCGGCCGGAATATTGCGCAGGGTGAATACCGCGGTGTGGGAATGAATGTACAGGCGGTTGGTTTCCGGATCGAATGAACCGCCCGGCCAGTTGGCACCACCGACATCCGCCGGCAGCATCAGGGTACCAATGGGGCCACCCGGTCGGTCAACAGCCGGCGGGGTAAACAGCGGCCCCAGGGCGTACTGCTCGATAACCTGCTCGGCCTCGGCCCGCAGGGCCGGCGTCAGGTCGTTGAGATCGTCACGGGACATGCCCTGGCGATCAAAGGGTTCCGGCCAGGTCGGAAACGGCTGGGTCGGGCTGGTCTGTTCATAAGGCGATTCGGACTGCGGCACCGGGCGTTCCTCGATCGGCCAGATCGGCTCGCCGGTTTCCCGGTTCAGGACAAACAGGAACGCGGACTTGGTTGGCTGGGCAAGTGCCTTGATCACCTGCCCGTTCATGTTCATGTCAAACAGGATCGGGGCACAGGGCAGATCCCAGTCCCAGAGGCCGTGATGAATGGTCTGGTAGTGCCAGCGGCGCTCACCGGTACGGACATCCACGGCAACAATGGATTCGCCGAACAGGCCATCACCCGGCCGGCCGAAACCGTTGTAGTCGGCCGCCGCCATTTCCACCGGCAGGTATACCAGCCCCAGTTCCGGATCGGCACTCAGCTGCGACCAGACCCCGGCGTTGCCGTTTTCCTCGGCCTTGCCTTCCCAGGTCTCATAACCGAACTCACCGGCCAGCGGAATGGTGTGGAAAATCCACAGGCGCTCGCCGGTATGCACGTCATAGCCACGCACATAGCCACGCGTATCCCAGGTCGATTCCATGCTGCCGGAGGGACGGTGGGCAGCGCCCACCACGACAACGTCATTGACGACCAGCGGCGTGGCATTCAGGCCGATGTTGGAATCAACCAGATCGATGTCCTGGTCAAAATTCAGTTTCAGGTCGACAACGCCGTTGTCTCCGAAGGATTCCACCAGGCCTCCGGTTTTGGCATCGAGGGCTATCATGCGGTAGCCAGGTGTCACATAAATGATGCGCTGTTCACTGCCGTCCTCGCTTTCCCAGTAGGACAGCCCGCGTCCGGCGCCCTGGCGTGCAGCAGAATTACCGCGTGCGCCTTCATCCTCGCTGTGCATCCAGAGCATCTCGCCGGTGCCCGGGTTCATGGCAATCACGGCGCGGCGCTGGCCTGCCGTGGTGTAGAGCACGTTGTTGACGTACAACGGGGTGGCGGAATACAGATTGTCCGGTCGCGGGCCGAGGAAATCGGTACGCAGGCGCCAGGCAACCTGGAGATCCTTGAAATTGTCCGCATTGATCTGGTCGAGCGGTGAATAACGATGGCTGGCCAGGTTGGCACCATACGTTGTCCATTCGCCGTCCCGCTGTTCCGGGGTGATGTCGGACTGGGCATGGGCATGCCCTGCCAGCATCAGCAGGGTTGCAGGCAGCACCAGGTGGAAACGCGTCAGAAAGGCGTTGGCAGTAAACATTGGTATTCCCCCGCAAAACTTGTCTTTGTTTTTGTGGTTGCTGTTCGTGCTATCGGACGTTTGGGTGCTGCGGTCA
>Ga0255770_10000792_pt1 | contig 29509 bp, 27 predicted proteins | sample 071ome_22_FD_179968 | JGI IMG/M metagenome (GOLD analysis project Ga0255770, IMG submission 179968) | Coastal salt marsh microbial communities from the Groves Creek Marsh, Skidaway Island, Georgia - 071404AT metaG (version 2) | ecosystem: Environmental > Aquatic > Marine > Intertidal zone >...
CTCATGAAAAAACACTCCCTAGCGGTAAACAGTTAGGACCCATCCCCTTCGTCCTGGAGACGAACGGGACCAAAATCATCGGGGTAGCGGCCCTGCCGCCCCGCGTAGAAAGCCCTCACCTGATCCATGAACGCCGAGGGCGACGCCGAGGCATCTAGCAGCGGACCAAAGGTGCCTGCTTTCCTGGAGTAGTCAAGGGCCGTGAGCTGGACCGGCACCGCCGCCTCCCGGGCAATCCAGTAAAACCCGGACTTCCAGTAAGCCGTCCGGCTCCGCGTACCCTCCGGGGGGATCACGAGATAAAGCCTATCGAGGGCACCGAAAAGAGCAGCGGTGGCGCTAACGCGCTGCTCCGGTCGGTGGCGCACCACGGGCACGCCGCCGAGGGCGCGAAGGACCCAACCAAGGGGTGGCCAGAACAGGCTGTGCTTGGCGAGCCAGGAAATCTTTAACCCCTTGGACCAGGCCATGAGAAGCAGGTACAGAAGATCCCAGTTGGAGGTATGGGGCGCCGCGACCACCACACAGCGAGTCACCAAGGGCACCGCCCCCTCCACGGTCCACCCCAGACGCCGCAGCAGAAATCCCGCCAACCTTTTCAGCATTCCCATGCCCCTCCCAGCGCCCGCCGGCCCTGAGCATAGAGAAGTCCGAGCCGTTCTGGCAGGCTCTCTTCCGGATTTTTACGGAGAGACCCCATGGCTTCACGCTTGCTTGCTTCGCTTTTGCTGGCGGCTTCGGCCGCGCCGACCCTTGCCGCCGTCGATTTCAATCGCGACGCCTACGCCTGGCGGGAGAGCGCCTTGTGCTACGCCGTGACCGGCGAGGCCTACTGGTGGACTCGGGGGCGGACCCTGCGCAATCACCTAGAGGAGCTGGATCGGGAGACCGCCGGGAAAGCGACCCCCGCCGCCGAGGCGGCGGTGCAAGGGGAGCTGGATAGCCTCAGCACCCAGGCCTATAGCGCGCTTAAAGCCCAGTGCGCGGCCCGCCGGGCCGTGCTGGGGGACAGCGCACACTAGGGAGGGCACCCCGCTAGGGCGCCCGCGCCTCCACACGATGACAGGCCGCCCCAAGCACTAAGCCCTCCGCAGTGAAGTGGGGGGCCAGGGCCTCCCGGGCCGCAGCGAGCGCCGCCTCCCGCGCCGTATCCTCAAGTTCCCGGAGCACCCGCGCGAGGGGCCCCACCTGGCTCTGAAGCGCCAAGGCCTCCTCCATGGTATTCGCCAGATGCAGGGACCGCTCCACCGGGGTCAGGGAGATCGATTCCCAGCCCGCCGCCTCCAGCAATTCCGTCACGTAAGCCGGATCGGCAAAGGCAAAGGGCCCCGGCGATCGCGGGTCCGGTGCCCCCCCCGCGGGCGGGGGTAGGAAGGGCGCTACGGCCTGTCCCACCACGCTCATCCAGGGATTTCGCTTCGGCGCCTGCCAGACCAGCAGGGTCATGCGACCACCCGGTGCGAGGGCGCCGCGGAGATGGGTGTAGGCCGCTACGGGGTCCCCGAAGAACATGCCCCCGAAGCGGGAAATTAGATGGTCGAAGGGGGACGGAAATTGGGCCTTTGTTGCATCCTCACAAACAAAGCGAAGGGCCAGCGCCGGCGCCGCCTTTGCGCGCTGCTCGGCGAGGGCAATCATCGGGGCAGAGAAGTCGAGGCCCACCACGTCTGCCCCGCTTTCCGCCGCCGCCAGGCTACTGGCACCACAGCCACAGCCAAGGTCCAGCACGCGCCTCCCGGGCCCAAGCGCCGCCCCAGCCAGCAGCGCTTCCAGCAAGGGCGCCAGCATATGATCGAGCTGGGCCTGGGCGCGCACCCAGGTCTCGCCCCCAGCGCCATTCCAAAAGGCCCGTTCCTTTTCATTATCCACGACGGTCATAGCCCTTCCTCCGCATGCTGAAGCAGGAAAGTGCGGAGGGCCGTCACCGCCGCCTCCCGCTCCCCTTCCCCCTTCCAGGCCTCAACCAGCTCTGCCCGGGGCGCCAGTTCGGCGATGCGGCGGCTGGTGCTTTCCGGGTGAAAGAGATCATTACCGAGCATGATCTGGAGGGGCACCGGGCAGCGGCGCACGTCCTCCTCGGCAACGGCGAATAAAAAGTCCGTGGAGAACATGCGGTCCCGCAGCCCCGCGAGGGTCTCGGGAGACAAATCGGGGCGCTCCGACAGAAGCGCCTCCGCCCAGCTATCGACCATGCCGAGGAAAGCATCGAGGTTGTTGTCTAGGCCAATGGGCTGCAGAAGCACGCCTGCATAAAAGCGCTCAGGCTGGGCCCGCAGCAAATTCATCACGTAGGGTCCGCCAATGCACATGCCAAGGGCCGCGCAGCGTTCGATGCCGAGGTGATCGAGGAGCGCCAGCTGGTCCTCAAGAAAGCTGCCCCAGCCGTCACCCTCCCGCACGGGCCCGCGCGAGGCGCCCGCGTTGCGCTGATCCATGGATATCACCGTGAAGCAATCGCTCAGCACGGAAAGGGGATTAAAGGGCGCATTGTCCCAGAGCGCCGTTGCTGAACGCATGCCCCCTGGCGCTAGCGCCAGCACCGCGGGCCCCGAGCCCTGAACCTCATACACCAGGGTGCTGCCTTCGTGCTCAAAGCTTGCCATCTGCTTTTCCCCGTCTCTTGAGTGGCTTTTATCGCTGCTGGCGCCCCGCCCCCCGGAACCGGTAGGCTGGACCCTTACCGCCTAGGGCACGCGGGCGCAGCCTCCCCGAAAAGGATTTGCCATGACCGATCACTCCGGTGCCTCCCGGCGCCCCGGGTCCCTTGCGACCATCGAGATCGCCAAAGACTACCTCAATTTCTCCGCCGGACACTTCACCATCTTTTCGGCCTCGGAGCGGGAAAACCTTCACGGACATAACTGGCGCGTAGGCTGCGAAATTGAGACGCCGATCGGCGATGACGGGCTCTGCTTTGACTATGGCCTCGCAAAGAAAGCCCTGATGGCCTTGTGCGAGCAGCTCGACGAAAAGGTGCTTCTGCCCACCCAGTCCCCCCATCTACGCATCGAAGAAGGGACCCCCTACCTGGTCGCACACTACGGCGCGGAAGCCATTCCCTTCCTGCCCCGGGACGTGCTGCTACTGCCTCTCGCCAATATCACCGTGGAGGCCCTGGCGGGGTGGTTCGTGGAAGCGCTTCTCTCCGACCCCTCCCTGCCGCAAGAGGCGATCACCGGCCTCCGCGTGCGGGTCTCGAGCGGCACGGAGCAATGGGCCTCTCGCTACTGGAGCGCATCATGAAGCTTGCCGTAATCACTGGCGCCAGCGCCGGCATAGGCGCCGAGATTGCTCGCCAGCTCCTCGCCGACGGCTGGGCCGTGCACAACCTTTCCCGGCGGCCCTGCCCCGTGCCTGGCGTTACTCAACACCTTTGCGACCTCACGGAAGAAAGCGCGCTCACGGAAACCCTCCCGACCCTTGAAGCCCTGGCTGAGCAGGCGGAGAAGTTGGTGCTGATCCACAATGCGGGCCTGCTCCGAAAGGATGCGGTAGACGATCTCCGCGCCGAGGCTCTGCGTCAGGTGCTCGAAGTCAACGTGGTGGCCCCGAGCCGCCTGAATGGGGCCCTGATTCCCAAGATGAAGGCGGGCTCTGCGGTAATTTATGTGGGTTCGACCCTCGGCGAAAAGGCCGTTGCCGGCGCCGCGAGCTACGTCACGAGCAAGCACGCCACCATTGGTCTTATGCGCGCTACCTGCCAAGATCTCGCCGGTCGGGGAATCCATACGGCTTGCGTATGCCCCGGCTTCACCGATACGGAGATGCTCCGGGCCCACGTGGGCGATGAGGGGGCAACTGCCGTGGCGGCCTTTTCCGCCTTCGGTCGCCTTATCACCCCGGAGGAAATCGCCGAAACGGTGGTGTGGGCCGCGACCCACCCGGTCGTGAATGGCGCAGTCCTCCACGCCAATCTTGGGCAAGTTGAACGCTAGCTAGATGAAGGAGAGCCCCATGCTGCCGCCCCTCGAAGAACGTCGGGAGCGCGTGTTTTTGATCCTGGCAGGGATTTTCCTGTGCGCGATGACCATGCTGAACATCATCGGAATTACGCGCTTCGTAGAGCTGGGCCCCATGAGCCTCGCCGTGGGCGTACTGCCCTATCCCATCACCTTCCTTGTTACGGACCTCATCTCCGAGCTCTACGGCCGCGCCCGGGCCAATTTCTTAGTGTGGGTGGGCCTGGGGCTAAACTTCTTTATCCTCGGGACCCTTTGGCTCGGTCAGGCCCTTCCTTCCGTGGGCCCGGAAGCCATGCCCCCGTGGCAGCAGCTGCGCCTGGCGGAGGGCGTCTTTTTGCCCAACGGCACCACCGTGGAAGGCACCATCGAGTTCTACCAGCTACTTTTTTATTGCACCTCGGGGGCGGTTTTTGCCTCCATGCTCGCCTACATCGCGGCGCAGTTCTGCGATGTGCAGCTCTTTCACTTCTGGAAACGCGTGACCAAGGGGAAGCATCTCTGGGTGCGCAATAACTTCTCCACCCTCATCAGCCAGCTAGTGGACTCCTTCATGGTGATCGCCGTGACCTTTGGCGCCGCCTTCCTCGCGGGAGACATGGCCCTCGCCACCCTATTCACCCTGATGGTGAGTAACTACCTCTTTAAGATGGCCGTGGCCCTCGCCGATACCCTGCCCTTTTACGGCCTAACGCACCTCCTTCGGCGCCACCTAGAGTTCCCCGACCCTACGGAAGAGTACGCCTAAGCTTTCTCTCCATTGTTTCTCAATTGTTTCACCGCCGCGCGCCTTGCGACGGCTGTGAAACACTTCTGAGGTTCTGATTCACATCAGAGTCAGGGACGGCCCCTCAGACTTTCCTCTATTCGTCCCAGGTCGCCTGGTTAGAAAAAAGTCCTGTTGTAAGTCAGGCATTTAGATGACAAACTGCAGGCGCTTTGGGGAAAGCATGGGCGCCGCTGCATCAGCTTAGTTAGCGGAGACGGCGTCCGAGGAATCCATTACGCATGATTAGTTACGACGAATGCGTCTCTGAAATTCAGACGCTGCTGGCTCAGTCACACGCTGGAGGCTCCATTGTTCCTCCAGAAAGTGATTTGATAGACGAGCTTGGCTTGGCGTCCCTGGACGTGATGGAACTGATTGAAGCGCTTGAAGACCGCTTCGACGTGGCTTTCCCGATTAATGAGCTTGGCGACGTGCGCACCATTGCGGACCTGGCCCGGCGGATTCAGAACCTAACTTAGGCGACTTGCCCATGAGCCTTCTCCAAAAGCTAGATGCGGCCCGAGACTTCCAAGACCAGCTTGGCCAGCTCGGCGTCAACGCCATCGGCGCGACCATCGACGTCACGGGGTCAGCGACGGAAGGTAGGATTGAAGGCAAGCGCGTCATCCTGGCCGGCACGAATAATTACCTCGGCCTCACCTTTGATCCCGCCTGCATCGAGGCTGCGGCCCAGGCGGTGCGCACCCACGGAACGGGGACCACGGGTTCCCGCCTAGCCAATGGCACCTACGCAGGGCACGCCGCGCTCGAGCGGGAGCTCAGCGCTTTCCTGGGCACGCGGTCGGCCATTGCCTTCACCACCGGCTATGTAGCCAACGTAGGCGCAATTTCCACCCTCGCAGGGCCCGGGGACGTCATCATGCTCGATGCCGACTCCCACGCCAGCATCTACGAAGGGGCCAAGCTTTCCGGCGCCGAAATCTATCGCTTCCGCCACAACGACCCCGCGGACCTAGACAAGCGCCTGCGTCGCCTCGGCGACCGCTGCGCCCGGACCCTGGTCATCGTGGAAAGCCTCTACAGCATGCTCGGGGATGTCGCCCCCCTCGATCAGTTCTGCGAAGTGGTGAAGCGCCACGGCGCCTTCCTCCTTTTGGATGACGCCCACAGCTTCGGAATCATGGGAGAAACGGGTCGAGGCCTCGCGGAAACCCTTGGCATCGAAGACGAGATCGACTTCGTTACCGGCACCTTCTCCAAGAGCCTCGGCAGCGTCGGCGGCTTCTTCGCAAGCCGAAAGCACGACGTCGCGCCGCTGCGCAGCCAGATTCGCGCCTACATGTTCACCGCATCCAGCACCCCCTCGGTGATTGCCTCCACCCGCGCCGCCCTCAAGCGCGTGGCCCAGGGGCAAGCGCTTCGGAGCCAGCTGTGGAAGAACTGCGAGCGCGTGCACGAAGGGCTCACGAGCCTCGGATTTAAGCTCGGCGCAGCGCCTAGCCCGGTTATCGCCAGCCTTATGGATAGCCCGGAGCAAGCCGCCGCCGCATGGCAAGCTCTTCTCGACGCGGGTGTTTATGTGAACTTGGTCGTGCCCCCGGGCGCGCCGAAGAACCTCAGCCTGCTGCGTTGCAGTCTCTCCGCTGCGCACACCGATGAGCAGGTGGAACAGATTATCGAAGGCTACGCCGCTGTGGCTCAGCGTCTTTTCGATCAGCCTCGGGCCGCGGCGACCGCCTACGCCTAAGCGCGATCTCCGATGGCGGCGCCCCTCGCGATTGTCGCGCTGCGCAGCCATCGCGCAGGGGAAAACGGGCAAATAGAAGCCCTTGCGGCCGCCCTCAGCCACCACCTAGGGGCGCCCCTAGAGACCCTCACCCCGCGCTGGCGCCTTCCTCAGGCCAATCTCCTTAGCCTTATGCATCAGGTCAGCGGTCGGGGCGCTGCGCCCCTGGCGCTGCCCAGCGCAAAGCGGCATCTGATCATCAGCGCAGCCCTGCGCAACGAGGCCCTCGCCCGGGCCCTTGCCCAGCAAAGCCCCGAGGGCATGACCGTTTTTCTTGGACGTACCTGGGCCCCGCCGGACGCCTTTTCCCTCACGGTAACTACGCCCCAGTATCGACGACCCGCCCATCCCAAGGTGCTGGAGAACCCCCTCACGCTTCATGGCCTTAGCGAGTCCGCGCTAGACGCCGCTCGGAAGGCTGAGGATGCGTTCACCTTAGGAGAGGAAGGAGCGAAGGCAGGGGAGGCGCTCGGGGTGCTCATGGGCGGGCCCAGCGGCCCCTATACGCTAGGACCGAAAAGCGCCCGGCGCCTCCTCGCGGAGGCCCAGGCCCTGGCCGGAGATCGCGCCCTTTGGGTGACGACCAGTCCCCGCACGCCAACCGCGGCGGTGGAGCGCCTCGCCGCCCATCCCTGGCGACCCCAGGACCGCTTTCTCCCCTGGGGCTCGGGCCCCAATCCCTACCGAGCCATCCTCGCCCGGGCCGGAGCCCTCATGGTCACGGGGGACAGCATTGCCATGCTCTCGGAAGCGCTCGGCACGGGTAAAGCGGTTCGAGTGTTTGACTTGGGGGATATGGCCCAGCGGGGATCGGGACGGCCCCGGGATCGATCGGTGCAGAGCCTAGCCTACAGCGCCCTCTTCCACCTAGGGCCCCAGCGCCTCAGCCGAGATCTTCGCTGCGTATTTGAGGGACTTCGGGACCAGCCCCAGTTCGCCTTCAGCCCCACGCCTATCCCCCCTGAGGCCTGGGGCCAGGGCGATGTCGCAGCACCCCAGCTTGACGCCACCCTTGCGCGGATCACCGCGCTCCTGCGGACCTAAGCGGGCGAGTCCTCGCTGCTCGGCGCCAAGGCCACGGCGCCTCGGGTCACGCGATAAACGAGGTCCGCGGCGCTCGACAGGGAACTGTGGTGGGAGACCACGAGGAGCGTTAGGGAACCGCGGAGGGCGCACAGCGTATCGGCGATGGCCCGGTCCGATTCGGGGTCGAGCGCGCTCGTGGCCTCGTCCAGAATCAGCAGGCGCGGATTCCCAAGCAGGGCCCGGGCAATCATGATTCGCTGACGCTGCCCACCGGAGATGCGCGTTCCCCGCTCCCCCACCACCGTGTCCCAGCCCTCCGGCAAGGCGCTCACAAAATCCCAGGCCCCCGCTGCCCGCAGGGCTTTCTCTACCGCCTCGTCGCTTACCCCCCCTTCCCCGAGGGTGACGTTACGCCGCACCGTGTCGTGGAGCAGCAGCGTCTCCTGGGGCACATAGCCAATCTGGTGGCGCCAGGCCGCCAGGTCGATATCGCGCAGGTCCGTCCCGTCCACCTTCACGGCCCCCACCGTGGGCCGCACAAGCCCCATGACTAAATCGGTGACCGTGGTTTTGCCCGAGCCCGACTCCCCAACCAGGCAGGTCAGCGCTCCGGCGGGGATGGACAGGGAGGTTTCCGACAGAATGTTGTGATCGCCGTAACTGAAGGTCACCCCCTCTAGCGTGATTTCCTTATCGAAGTGCGGCGGCTGGGTACCTTCCATCACCTCAGCCTTACTCTCGGCATCGCTGATGGTTTCATCCAAGGCCCAAAAGGCCGATTCGTAGATGGCCATGCGCTGATACTGCTTCTGCACCTTTCCCACCTGCTTGAGCAGGTTGGCGAGCACCAGGATCAGGAAGGTCGCGGTGGCCATCTGCACATCAAAGAGGGAAAAGGCGAAGTAGATACCCCCGGCGATGACCAGGGCATACATCGGTTCCTGGGCCGACTCGAGGGAGGCCGTGGCCAGCGCTTCCCGTCGCAGCGCGCCGCGTAGCGCGCTCGTTTCTTCGCTGAGCACGTTGTCCGCAAGGTGCTCCCGCCCCATAGCCTTAAAGCTTTTAACGGACTGCAGCGTGTCCGTTAGGGAAGCAAGAAGCTGGCGGTACCACTGGGTTTGCAACACGCCGCCATCTCGGCCCATGCGCACCAGGCTTCGGGACAGAAGGAGGATGACCACGCTGGCGCCGGCAGCAAAGACCGTCGCTTCCCAGGAGACGGCAAAGGCAAACACCCCATAGATGAGCGATTCAATGGCCAGGGCCAGCACCCGCACTCCCATTACATAGGCAAGGGAGGCCCGGTAGGCTTCCGTGCTCATGGCGTTCGCCAGCTTTCCCGGGGACTGGCCCGCAAAGTAGGTCCAGCGAGAGCGAAGAATGCCCTGCAATAGGCGCAGGCGGAGCCCCGTGGCCACGTCCGCAGCGATATAGCCAATGCGCGCTTCCGCAAACAGCACCATGAGATTCTTCATGACGATGGCGCCTAGAATCACCATGAGCAGCAGGCCCAGCTCCGGATTGAGCCCAAGGGCCCGGAGCGCATCGATGGCCACGCGCTCAACCCCGGAATCGGGAACCTCGCTCTCAAAGGCCAGGTTCAGCACGGGAAGGAGCGCAGACAGGCCCACGCTGTTCGCGACCCCGGACAGGAGCAGGGCAAAGATCAGCAGCGCGCTCTGCCCGGGATAGCGTTGAATAAAGCGTTTAAAAATGGCCAAAACCGTTCCTTTCTTTAGAGAGGCAAATCACGTGCTGGGGCGAAGCACCACGCCCACGAGCCCCAGAAGAACAAGGGGCGGCAGGAAAGCGACGCCAAGGGCCGGCAGCTGGGCCACAAGGCCAACGTTGCTCAGCAACTGTTCGAGGAAATAGTAAGCAAGGCCCGTCCCCAGTGCGAGGCCCGCATAACGGGCCGTCCCCTGCCGCGCCGTGGCCTGTGCCATGGGCAGGGCAAGTAAGCCCAGCAGCACGGCGGTAAGGGGGAGGGCCCACATGCGCCAGTAGGCGAGCTCCCAGCGTGCCGAAGGCTGCCCCGTCTCCTGGAGATAGCGCACGTAGCCCGAAAGGTCCGAGAAGGACAAGCTGTCCACGGGGGGCGCACGAAGGAAGCTTTCATCCACCCACCAGGGCCGCCATTCCGCCGGGGCCGCGGTGCGGACCATGCCGTCCTGCGTGAACACCCGACGCTCCGCCTCCACCAGGCGCCAGGTGCCCTGGGGGAGGGGATCGGCGGAGGCCGCCAGAATCACCGAGCGAACGGTGGCGTCTTCCCCCAGCTCGTAGATGCGCAAATTCGTAGGCACGCGCCCGTGCTCCAACCCTCCAACCTCAATGAGCGTGCGCTCGGAACGGGACCAGAAGCCTCGCCCGGCCACCTCATCGGCCCGCCCTAGGGCGAGATCCCGAGCGAGGGTTGCCCCCGCATACAGGCGGGGCGAGAGGTACTCGTGCATCACCGGAGTCGCTAAAAGAATGAGCATGCCCGGCAGAAGGGTCGCCAGGGCCATCCGCGGCAGGGATGCGCCGGCGGCCCGCAACACCAATAGCTCACTGCGCCGCGCCAGCTGCCAGAGCCCATAGGCCGTCCCCAGGAGCGTCACGAAGGGCAAAAGGCGAAGGATGCGCGCGGGCGTGGTCATCGCCACAAAGAGCAGCGCGCCCAGAGCGTTGTAGGCGCCGGCACCCACGCTTTCGAGCTCCTCCCGGAAGGCGAAGAGGGAAAACAGCACGAGGAGCACGGTGGTCACGAGCCCATAGCCCTTGAGCACGGCAACGGCGACGTAGCGATCCGCTTTTGTGAAGCCCTTCACGCGAGGCGCCGTCCAAGGAAGGCCACCACCACCGCCGCCAGCAAGGGGAGCAGGGGCAGGCCATAGAGCCCGGGAAAGGCCGCGAGAGATCCGTTCTCTAGCGCCGTTTGCGCGGCCGCCGCCAAATAGAATACGGCGATATACAGCCCCACGGCTGCGGCCATGCGCCAGCGCCCGGCCAGCGGAAGGAACGCGCCCAGGGCCGCGGCCAAAACGGTCATGGCGAAGGCCAGCACGGGCATGGTCACACGCCACTGAAACTCCGCGCGATCCTTGGGCGCCGGGGACGGCTGAAGCGCTGCCGTAGCCTGGGCACGGCGATGGTCGGGGCGCCCAAGCACGGCGCCATAGCGCCACCGATAGGTCAGGGATTCAAAGCGCTGGCGCCGGTCCCCCTGCTGAAACCCGTCGCGCAGCGTGAGCATCTCACCCCGCCGAAACTCCACGACCTGGACCCCGTCGTCATCGGGGGGCGCCAGATGGGCGGCCTCGGCGCGGATAAGCTGAAGCGCTTCCCCCTCCTGCTGTCGCGCGAAGACGTCCTGGAGCGTCCGCCCCTCCCCATCCACGCCATTGGCGGTGACCACCAACTGAGGACCGAGGGCATAAAAGCGCCCCGCCCGCATGGTGCTCACGTCTGGGCGCGTCGCCAAATCTTCGAGGAGGTAGCTGGTTCGATAGGCCCAGGGGCGAAGCTCGAGGGACAGGAGGGCGACCAGGACCGCAGCAATGGCCCCGGCAAGGGCCAAGGGCAAAAGCAGGCGCAGGCCCGCGACCCCACCGGCCATCATGGCCACCAGCTCCCGGTCCCGGCTAAGTCGTTCAAAGACAAAGAGCACAGAAAAAAAGAGCGCCGACGGCACGATGACCTCGCCGGCCACGAGGAGCTTGAGGGCAATAAGCTTCCAAACCACGGACGGCGCCAGGGACCCGGCTGCAGCATCGGCGAGGACGTTGGATCCGGCAAAGGCTGCGAAGACCACGCACAGCAGGGCCACGCCCAACACGAAGGGGCCCAGCACCTGCCGTAATAGGTAGTGATCGAGTATCAAGACGCCGTTTCCCGCCCTGCCATCCGGCGCTCGCGCGCCTAAGTGGTGTAGTGTAACGGCCTTTGGGACGTTCCGGGGGAGTGCACGCTTGCCAAGGCCCCTACGCTACTGGACCCTCCTTGGGCAAAAGGCGGGCGACAACCGTCAGCTCGAAACCCTTGGGGCGGGCGCCACGGCTCGCTTTGGCTGGGAAGGCGCGGCTAAGGCCCTCGCCTTTAACGGCAGGGATCTTTGGCTCCAATTGACTCGGCAAGCGAGCCTAGCTGCCGTGCAAGCGCCCTTTCGCGCTGCGCTGACGCCCCCCTGGCCGGACCTCGTGCTTACCGCCGGGCGACGCAACGAAGCGGTGGCCCGATGGATTCGGCGAGCGAGCGGCGGGCGCAGCAAAATTGTGCACCTGGGTAGGCCCTGGACCCACCCAAGACAGCTCGACCTCACGCTCACCACGGCCCAATACGCCCTCGATCCCACGCTGGGCTCCGTGGTCTGCCTGCCCTCACCCCTGGGCGCCGCCGCGGGTTCCGCTGCGCCCCTCACCCCCCGGCACCATGGACTGCTGCTCTTGGGCGGACCCTCCGGCGCCCAGGCCCTCCCCCCCGCCTTCGCCGTGGCTCTCGTGCAGCGCTTTATCGCCCTGTGCGCTCGCGAGGGGCTCCGACCGCGCATCAGCACAAGTCCCCGCACCCCGAAGGCCGTGGAAGCCGCGGTGGCTGAAGTTCTACGGGACGCCGACAACGGGGAAGGCATGGGGGCAGAGGGCTTTTGGTGGCACCAGGCGCAGGGCGCGCCGAGCCCCCTGGAGCGCTGGCTTAGGGAAGGAAAGCTCGCCGTGGTCACGGGGGACAGCATGTCGATGATCTTGGAGGCCATGAGCGCCGGCTGCATCACGGCCTACGCAGCGCTTCCGGAACCCTGGTCCCTTCGCTGGGAGAGCGCGACCCATCGCCTCGCCCAGCGCCTTGCGCCCCAACGATTTCGCCGGAACACCCGGAACCTGCTGAATCAGTGGGAAGCTACCGGTGGGCTCTGGACCCTAGCCGCCCTGGAGAGCGGACCCCTGCCGACCCCCTCCCCGGCGGCCGCGGTCCTCCCCGAGGCCAGCCTCGAAGCGGCCCTGAGCGCGCTTGAGCGCCTGATGAATCCTGGGCCCTAGGCGCTCAGGGCAAGGGGCGGCGCCGGGGGCGGTGCGAGGTCCGGGGTGCGCTCGAGCACCTCGAAGGCGTCGTGCCGAAGATGGTTCGCGGCCATCTCCGCCCGCAGCTCCTCCTCCGTGATAGCGCCCTGAGCGAGGCACTCCTTCAGCAAGCCAAAGAACAGCACTTCCTGATTGGCATCGGGATGGCGCCGATAATTCCCAAGAAAGGCGTACTCCCCGAAGAACTTCCGCCGGGCCCGCATAAGCCACCCCAGGGGCGGGAAGGCTCGGAAGCGTTCCGCTGGGCGCCAATCCACGGGAAGCCCGGTTTTCCAGGGTTGGGTCATGCGCCGCGTGGTATGCAGCAGCTGGGTAGCGGCGGTCAGCCGGTCAAAGTCGTTCCATTCCGGCTCGAGCACCCCGATCGTATTGGGATCTTCGAGCTTCAGGCAGACCCACTGGGAGTAATCCCGGGTGCGTGCGAAGAGCTCCCGGAAACCCTGCTCCCCATCCCAATGGGTAAGCTTGGCGCAATCCAACAGCATGACGCTGGAGGCCCAGCACTTATCAATGGCGCCTTTGGGACCGGAGCGCTTCCGACACAGAATCGCCTTGCCGTCCATATCCCGCTCGAGGAGGGCCGTGATGTCCCCGAGGGCAAAAATGTCCGGATCCATCACCACGGCCCGCCCCTCATAGCCCATGAGCTTCGGGGGCATAAAGCGCAACGGCGTAAAGGACTGCAAATCCTCATTCAGCCACACCCGCTCCACGCCGTCGCGGAGGTATGCCTGGCCCTCGTGCTCAGCGAACACGGGGTAATCTCGAGTATCGATGAAGGCCACGTCAAAGGCCTCGGGGTCCGCGGCTTGACGCTTGAGCGCCCAGCGCGCCACCTTCGCCCCCAGGATCTGCTTATGGTTGGTGTGGATAAAGACGCACGGTTTAGCCATAGCCAGGGCCCCTTCAGCCGTTCTCTTGCCCGCGCCCGTAGGCGAAGCGGGGATGGAGATGGGTGTCAATGTACTGGTCGATCTCCGCCAGTTCCTCTGCGGTGAAATCGTCGCGGTAGCCCGCCACCTTCGCCCGCCGGGTTTTGAAGGAGTCGGGGTTATTCGGGTCGGCAGCGGTGAGCCGGTCCCCTGCTCCGGCCATGCGCTCCCCCGTGGCCTCTCGAGCCTTCATGCGCTCAAAGGAGGCAAAATCCACCGCCGCCTGCACGGCCTCTGGATCCTTCGGCGCCCCAAGGAAGGCCAGCACGGAAGCGAGCGTTTCCGTCGTTTCGGCGCGCAGATCTTCATAGCGCACCACTTGATGACGGAGCGTCTTCGGGAAGGCCTCGGCCCAATCATTCATGAACCGCACAATGCGCGGAACCCCCCCGCCCTCTCCCATCACAAATTCGAAGAGGGAAAGCGCCTCACCGTGAGGCGGATACTGATTCAGTAACTTCTTATGGGGCCGCATGCGGTGGGCCCACTGATGATACTGGGAAACTGCCGTATCTGCGGGATGGCGCGCCAGAAAGAGCACGGGGCGTGGGAAGTAATCCGCCTTGGTGCGTCCCTGGCCCGTCCAATCCCCAAGATAGTTGTCGTGGGTGAAGAACAGCTTGGGGATAGCCCGGTTCAAGCGGTGCAAATTGTCGAATTCAAAAAGGATCGGCTCGTCGATGCCATAGCGCGCCCGGTAAAAGTGGGACAGCATGACCCGGAGCCAAGTGCGCCCGGCCTTCCCAAAGGACACCACGGCGGCATCGGCCTGGCGGAGGCGCCGCGCTTCCAAGCCCCCCCGAACCCAGCGCTCCAGGCGTACCCGGTGCTGATCGCTCATCAGCAGGGCACCCCCGCGTTCGAGGCTGCGGCGCAGAGTTAGCAAAGCATCAGTCATGGATCCCCCAAAACAGTGTGGTGCGCCTTGGGCGCGCTTTCCGCAAGAAGTGCTTCAACCGCGGCGCAGGCCTTTGCTAGCGCCCGCTCCCCGCTGATGCCTCCCGCCTGACCCGAAGGGCCCGACCCTTCCCCAAGACGATAGGCTGCGCCCGAAGCCACGAGGGCCTCCGCCACGGCATCGAGGTTCCGTGGGGCCGGCAAAATGCCCCGCGCCACGGCCGAGGCGCGCAGAGCCCCTAGGCGCGGGAAAGCGCCCACGAGCCGTTCCAAACGCTCGCGCCAGTCTACCGTTTTTGGAAGGGGATAGATGCCCAAGGGTGCCCCGTCGCCGCTCAATTCCATGAGCATAGAAAGGGAATCGCTGGTGGCAACGAGCTGATCGGCCTGGCGCCTCAGGGCCTCATAGGGATTCGCGGGATCCTGCTCTTGCCAGCGGTAAAGCCGGCTCCCGGGCGGTAGGCGCTGGGCTAGGGCGTCAAGCACTACGGGCGCTGTGCGCCGGGAGCCGCAGAAGTAGAGCGTACCGCGGGACAACTCGGGCCGCTGGGCCAACATTTCCAGCAGGTCCGTGAGCACGGCTTCATCAAACCGGTAGGGTCGCGTGGCGCCCCCGAGCATCACCGCGGTCAGCGGCCGGGGCAAGGCGCGCAGGTCGTCCTCCAAGGCCTGAGTGCTCGGGTCCAGGGCCGGCGCCTTCGGGACAAAGAGCGGGGCCTCCAGGGCCAGCACGTCCGGCGCTTCGGGGACAAGGGCCTGGGGCGGCGCAAGAATGAGGGAAAAGCGCTTTCGATAGCCCTTCGGCCGCCCGAGGATCACCAGCTTAGTCCGGCCCTGGCTTTGCCGCTGCACCCAAAGCGCGGCCATGGTGGGCCGGCGCCCGGCAACCAGGATCACCTCGGGCCACGGGGGCTCTAGGGGATCGGAAGCAGTCCGATCAAAGGGATAAAGGCTAGGAAGGAGCGGGGGCTTGCCCAGAACCCAGCGCGCCTTCGGCACAAGCCGACGGCGCTCGAAGGGGACGGAGAGGCGCTCGGCCAGATTCAGCAGCTGGGAAGTATCCCCGGGCTTACCCCCCTCTAGAACCCATAGGCGCGCACCCATTAGAGGCGCCCCGCCCGCCACAGGCGCCATAGCTCGGGCCAGACAAAGAGCCAGGGGAAGCGGCGCAGGCGCGGCGTAATCGTTATCCGCTCACCGCTATGACGCTCGAGCTTCCAGGCAGCGTAGTCCAGCGCACCCTCAAAGGTGAGGAGCGCCTTAAACAGCCGAGCGAGCGCCAAAGGCTTCCCCGCCAGCCGCCGTAGCGCCCAGGTCAAGCGCGCCCAGCGCAGGCCGCTGCGGGCGCGCCAAGCACCCTCCCGGGCGAGCACGGGGGCGGCAAGCGCCTCGAAAAAGGCTAGGTCCCGCTCGATGATGGCGTCCCCGCGGCCCGGTCCTTCCGGACGGAGCTCCGTGCCATAGGTGTGACCCAGAGCCGCTTTCCAAAGGGCCTTTCCCCCGGCGCCCAAGGGGAGGCCGGGCAAGGTCCGCACGAGGAGCGTTTCCGCCGCTCCAAGCATCGCCGAGGCGAGGAGTGCTCGGGTTTCCCCGTGCTCGCAGGCAAGGAGGCTCATGGGCTGGGCATAGCGCGCCCAGAAGTAGGGGAAGGTCGAAAGACGGCTGCAGCCGCGGAGGAATTGCTGCTGGGTCAGGAGCGCGTACTTGCAACGCAGGGTCCCGGCTTCCGTAGGCACCTCAAGGTAGTAAACGTTCGGCGGCAACAGGCGCGCCGCCAGGGCCAGGCCCAAGGGCAGGGCGGAGAAATCTTTCACGATAACGTGGAAATCCACGAGCCCCTCGAGGGTGTCTTCCCGGCGACAGGACCCGTAATAAAGGATCGCCACGAGCCCTTCCCCATAGCGATCCGCAATAGTCCCTAGGAGCGGCTCAAGGGCGGGCTGGGGCGCACGATCGAGCTCCCGGCGCAGCGCAGCGCTCGCCTGCTGTTCTAGAGCCGCGAAGGTCATCTAGCCCCCTTGGCCCCGGGGGCCGGCCCCGCGAGGGCCACGAAGGTTCGAGGCAGAGCGGCCCGCAGGGTGAGCGTTCCTTCATCGGTGTAGGCCTCGCCATCGATGACCCAGGGCTCCTCCACCGTGAGGGACAGCGTTTCCCCACGCCGGCTGAAGAAGCCCGCCGCCGGCGGCAGGAATCGGGCCCGCCCCGAGAGCAGGGCCGGCAGCCGCCAGCCCAAGCCCTGGGGACGATCACTCAGCCAGGTGCAGGCCAGGGGCCCCGCTTCCTGTCCCCAGAAGGGCGTCATGCCCAGGAAAAGGCGCTGCATGGTGCTAGCCAAAAAAAGGCTCTTGGGCGCCGGGGACAGGGGATCGCCGTCGAGCACCGCCGGCAGCTGCACCGGCGTATCAAAGGGGGCTTCCCGGCGCAGCATACCCAGGGCCACCCGTAGCAGCGCGGCCCCTGCTGCCCACTCTCCGGCGCCGCCGCCATGGCGCAGGCTGGCATGCCAATATTCAATACCCCGCACAATCATGCCCATGCCAAAGAAAAAGCCCCGAAGCTCCCGGCCGTTGGGGCAGCGCAGGGCGAGGGGCGCGCGGGACAGGGTAGGCCAGGTTTCCAGAGGCAAATCTCGGAGGGCGAGGAGCGCTCGCCGACGACGGCTAAGGCGTCCCCCGCAGCGAAGGTCGTGGGCGGTCATGTTGGTACTGCCCGCGGGCAAAACGGCGAGAGGCGGTGCGGGGCGATCCCCGAGCGCCGTGAGCACGGCGTGCACGGTGCCGTCTCCCCCATTGATTGCGAGGACGGCGGGGTTTCGGGCAAGAAGCGCCTCCAAGGCTCTCGGCAGATCCGCCGCTGATCGGGTAACCTCTTGATGCACCGCCGTAAGGCCACCGAAGCTCTCGATGAGCGCGGCCTTCCGCGCATTACGACCGCTACCGGCGTTACTAAGGATAGCAATGCGATTCAATTGGTTGGCCTCTCGCCCATGACCCTTCCTACGCCCCTCGTGCTGCCGGCGGCGCCCCGGGAGAGCAGTATAAAGCTCGCGCACCTCTCGGACCCGCACCTCAGCACCTTACGCGGCATCGCGCCCCTCACCTTAAGGGATCAGCGGCTGCTCGGGTGGATGTCCTGGCGGCGCAAGCGGCACCTCGTCCATCAGCGCGCCACCCTCGATGCGGTGGTCAGCGCGGCCCAGGCCGAAGCGCCGGAGCATTGGTGTATTACCGGTGACCTTACCCACATTGGCCATGAACAAGAGCTGAGCGAGGCCCTGGCCTGGCTCCATAGCCTTGGAGACGGGGAAAGGGTGAGCGTGATCCCCGGCAACCATGACGTCTACATCCCTAGTCGCTCCGAGGCTGCTCTTCAACGACTCTGGGCGCCCTACCTCCCCAACCACAAGGAACCCTGGCCCCGCCTTCAGCTCCGCGGCGCCGTGGCCCTCATCACGGTCAACAGTGGCCATGCGGCTCCCCCGGCTTTCGCCACCGGCAACCTAGGAACGGAGCAGCTTCAGCGCCTCAGAGATCTCTTGCGAGCCGCCGGGGCGGCCGGCTACGCCCGGGTGCTTATGGTTCACCATGCGCCCGGGCCCGGGATGGATAAGTGGCGCAAGCGCCTCGTGGACGCGAAGGCCCTCGCATCGCTGCTCGCGGAAACGGGCGCGGAGCTGATACTGCACGGGCATTGCCACGAAAGCTTAAGCCGGTGCATCGCCGGTCCCCAGGGCACCATTCCCGTACTCAGTGCCCCCTCGGCCTCCGCTACCGGGGAGCGAGGATGCCGCAAGGCCGGATACAACCGTCTAACCGTAACGGTCGGGGAGACCGAGGTGCACCTCGCCGGGGATGGGCTTCGCCTCGATGATACGGCGAACTGGCACCTGGAGACCCGGCTAAACCGCCCCGGGGGCACCCCCTAGGAGCGCGCCGCCTCCGCGGCCCGCGCCGCAAAGCGCGCCCGCACCGTCGCAAGATCGTCCAGGGAATCCACATCCACCGCCGCGTCCGGGTCATCCACGGGAATGGCCCGGCACCGCGCCCCCGTGCGCTCGCTCAGCGCTTCAAGGGCCGAGGTCAGGGACAGGCGCCCAGCCAGATAGCGCGCCGCCAGCCCAAGCCCAAGGGTACGGAGCATCTTATCCGGACGCTTTCGCAGGGCTTCCACTTCGCGCCAAAAGGTGAGCACGCCCCTCGCGCCCGCGCCGCGGAAATAAAAAAGGTTCGTCCCACAGAAGGCCCCATCGGAGAAGCGCTGAGCGGTCCGCCGAGAGTGGGGGAAGGCTGCCTGCACGGCGTCATAGAACGCAAGGCCCACGGCGACGTCCTGATCGCCCTGCTCCGCCGCCGCCCAAAAGGCACGTAGGGTCTCCGGCGTGAGGAGGGGATGGTCCCCGGTGGTCAGCAGCAATGCGCAGCCTTCGGCCTCAGCCTGGGACCAAAGGGCCTCGGCGCTCCGTGCTGGGGAGGGCTCCGGGGGCAGCCAGCGGACCGCGCCCTCCTCCAACGCTGCCTCAAGCCAAGGGGCATCCGCGCGCTGCTCCCGTGCCGGGCCGCAGAGCACCGGGGCACCCGGGGCTACGGCGGAAACGGTAGCAATCACTCGGGACAGCATGGGCTCGCCGGCAATATCCACCAGGGTCTTCAGGGAAACGCCTTCTGCCTCATGAAAGGGGCTCGGGCCCGATCGCTCCGCCGCTAAAATGCCGAAGTGCACCGGCGTCATGGATTCTCCCTTTCCCTGCGCTCTGAAGGCCGGGCTTGCCCGCCTATGCCATCGCCAGCGCTTTGGGCGCATAATAGTGCGGTTTTAGCTATACCCTTCTGGGCCTAAGGATTGACGAGCCGCGTGACCCATCCCGACCTACCCATGGTAATGCCAACGGCGCGCACTCAGGCGCTACGCCTTGGTGATTTTCCCACGCTTTGGGAGGCCCTGTCCTATGCCGCGGCGTCGGGGACGGGGGTCAATTTTTTTGATGGCCGAGGTCAGCTTAGCGCGTCTCTAAGCTGGGGCGAGATCGCTGAACAGGCTGAGGCCCTCGCCCGCGCCTTTGCCGCCCTCGCCCTGCCCCGGGGCAGCCGGGTGGGCATCGTCGCGGAAACACACCCAGACTTTCATATCGCTTTTTTTGCCGCGCGGCGGGCCGCCCTCGTTCCCGTGCCCTTGCCTGCTAGCATCCACATGGGCGGCACGGCCCCCTTTATCGAGTTGCTTGGCCGGCTCCTGCGCCACGCCGACGCCAAGCTCGCCCTGGCCACGGAAGCCTTCCTGCCCTACCTCGCCGATGCCGCGGCGGCCGATACGCAAATCCCCGTGCATACCGTGGCAGACCTACTTGCGGGCCCCCAAGGCGCGCTTCCGCCCCTCCCTGGCCCGGACGAGGTCGCCTATGTGCAGTACACCTCCGGAAGCACGCAGTTTCCCCGGGGGGCGGTGCTGACGGAACGCGCCACCCTTCGCAACGTTCAAGGGATTATTCGCGACGGTCTCAAGATCACGGAAAGCGACCGCTTCTGCTCCTGGCTGCCGATCTATCACGATATGGGGCTCGTGGGGAAAGTGATGGTTCCCATGGCCAGCCAGACCAGCATCGACTACCTGGGCTCCCGGGAATTCGCCATGCGGCCCCGGCTCTGGCCCCGCCTGATTAGCGAATACGGAGGAACGATCTCCTTCTCCCCGCCCTTCGGCTACGAGCTAACGGCGCGCCGGCTGCGGCCCCGGGATGCGGAAAGCTTCTCCCTGGGTCATTGGCGCGTCGCAGGCTGCGGCGCTGACATGATCCGGCCCAAGGTCCTTGAAACCTTTGCCGAGGCCCTCGCCCCGGGAGGCTTCAAGGCCGAAGCCCTCATGCCCTCCTATGGCATGGCTGAGGTCTCCCTAGCCGTAAGTTTTACCTCGCCGGGAACAGGCCTGCAGACCGATCGAATCGATCGCCTTGCCCGGGAACGGGAGGGTATCGCCAAGCCTGCCGAGGGCCCCGACAGCCTCCGCTTTACCTGCTGCGGGGAGGCGCTTCCAGGCTATGAGATCGAAATCCGGGATCCCTCCGGCGCCCCCTGCGCCGATGGCGTGCTGGGCAGCATCTTCCTCCACACCCCGAGCACCATGGAGGGTTACCTCACGGAAACCGGGCTCGATCGCAGTTCCCTGCACGGGGCCTGGTTAGACACGGGGGATCTTGGCTACCTGCGAGGCGGCACTCTTGTGGTGACCGGGCGGCGCAAGGATCTTCTTATCGTCAATGGGCGCAATCTCTGGCCCCAGGATCTCGAACTGACCGCCGAACGGAGTGCGGAGGGGCGTACCGGAGACGCCGCCGCCTTTACCGTTGAAGGGCCGGAGCACGATGAGCTCGTGGTGCTACTCCAATGTCGAGAACGGGATGAGGAGAAGCGTCAGGCGCTCCTGCGGACGGTGCGCCGGGCCGTACAAACCGCCTTTGGGGTAGAAGCGCAGATCCATAGCGTGGCCCCCCACGCGCTCCCCCGCACCACCTCAGGCAAGCTCTCTCGAGCCAAAGCGAAGCAGCTCTTCCTCGACCAAGACCCAAGCCTCGAACTGGCCCTTGGCGCTGCTTCGGAGACGCCGTGAACAGCGATTTCCTCAGCGACCTTCCTGGCCCCATCGCCATAACCGGTGCAACGGGATTTATTGGCCGGGCGCTCTGCCAACGGCTTGAGCCAAGTCGACAAGTGATCCGCGCCCTGTCCCGGCAAGCGGACAGCCGGCTTCCAGACACGGTAACCGTGGTGCGCGGGGATCTATCCTCGAACGTGGCACTCCGAACCCTCGTCCGGGATGCGGCCTGGGTGGTCCATTGCGCCGGGGCTGTGCGCGGCGCTTCGCGCCGAGCCTTCGATGCGGTCAATGTTGACGGCACCGCGGCACTCCTCGACGCCATGGCGGCGGCGGCTCCGAAGGCCCGCTTAATCCACGTTTCCACCCTCGCTGCGGCCCAACCCCAGCTGTCGGACTACGCCGCCAGCAAGCGCAGCGCCGAGCTTCTGGTCACCACCCGTGGCCAGGACGGAGATCTCATTTTGCGTCCCACGGCGGTCTACGGCCCCGGGGATCGGGAATTGAAGCCCCTGCTGGATCAGGCCATGAAGGGCATGCTGCCCCGGCCCGTGGGGAACCGGCGCGTCAGCCTGCTACACATTGATGACCTGGTAGACGCCCTGCTTTTCGCCATGCGCACCACGCCAGGGGAGGCAGGTCCCTACCCTCTCGCCGATGCCCGAGCCCAAGGCTACCGCTGGCGCGAAATCGCGGCCGCCGCGGCCCGTCTCCGGGGCGACCGGGTCCGGGTCATTCCCGTGCCCAAGACGCTCCTTTATCTCCTTTCCCTCGGGACCACGCTCAGCGCCAAGGCGCTCGGCGACGACCCCATGCTTACCCCCGGCAAGGTGCGGGAACTCACCTTTGAAGATTGGTCCTGCGACAGCAGCGCCTTTCGCGCCCGCACGGGATGGACGCCGCAGATCAGCCTCGACGCCGGGCTTAGCAGCCTCTACCCATGAAGCATCGTGCGGGCCAGGCGAAGCAGCGCCTGGGATCGGCCACCATCTTTTTGGCTTGGGCGCCAGAACGTAGCCCTGCCCCCTTCCCATCGCGCCGCGCCGGCCTTCGCCATGACCGGCCCCTTACCCAAGCTCAGCGCGTGGCCGCTGGGCTTTTAAGGACCCAGGGGCCCAAACACCAGCGCCTTCGCCTGCGGCATCGACGCCGCCCCCGACTTCGCAGTGCCACGGGTCGGCGCTACGCCGTCAGCATCACCCACAGCGACGGGCTCGTCCTGGTCGCCTGGGCCTCAGGTTTTGGAATCCGCCTTGGGGTGGACTGCGAGCGAGATCGACGAAATCCGAAAGCACGCCTCGCCCAGCGCCTTCCCTGGGAAGAAGGGCGGGGGCCCTACGGAAAGCTCACGGGAAACTGGACGGCTCTGGAAGCGGCCTTAAAAGCCGACGGGCGCGGGCTGAGCGGCCTAGGCCGGCTCGGGGCAACGGCTGATCCCTGGCGCCTGACGCGAAGCACGCCGGGGGAGGGAACGGTGCGCCTTGCCCCGGTTCATCGCGGCCCCGCAGGCTTTGTGCTTACCCTTGCCCTTGGACAGGATGGGCCCTAGGACCCCATGCGATAGCGAAGCATCACCACCAGCTGGTCCTGATCGGGCTCCGCAAAATTACGGTTGAAAAGCTCATCAAAGCCCCGGCCCGCAGGATCGTCCAGGGAACCGCCGCGGCTGTAGACCACGAAGAGATCTGAGAGCGGGGCGATCTCCCACCGATAGCGCAGCTGAAGAATGGCGTTGGAGATCGAGAAGTTTTGAACCCCGGGGGCCGTGGGTTGTTCCGCATCGATGAGACGGCCGCTCGGGGCAATCTCATAGAAGTCCGATTCCTTCGCCCGGAGCCCAATCCACTGCATGGACGCCCGAAGCTGTTGGCGCGCAGAGAAGTAGTACTCAAGGGTCATGCGCGGGGCTATTTGCTCGGCATCAAAGCTGGTCATGCGCCGGTCTTCGTCGTGAAGAACCCAGCCATTTCGACGCCGAACCTCCATGCGCATGCGCGCATTGAAGCGATCTCCGGGGCGCCACACCATAAAAACGCCACCGCTGTAGGACCAATCTTGGAGCGTCTCCTGCTCGAAACCCCCAAAGACTCCGCCCACGAGGGGTAAGCTTTCGTTGGTGCCGACGAAAAACTCCCCCGTCGCCCGCCCTTCGGATTTAAACGCGCCGTTACCAAAGCTGTTGCGGTCATCCCAACGCTCGGGCCGGTAACCAAGCTCGACCCGGGCCCGAGACAAATTGAGGAGGGTCCACTCCCGCTCGGCGATGATCCCTGAGCTGATCTGCTGCCCCTGCCAATTCCAACCGTAGAAGCCGCGAAGGGTCGTGGTCCGATCGCGCACGTGGCTGAGATCGGAGCGGGTTTCCTCGTAGCGATAGCGCAGCTGGGCGATATCGTTACGTCTTAGGAAGCCAAAATCATTGATGTCGATGTGCCGATCGAGAAGATCGAGGGCAAAGTTATGCACCCGCCCCTTCCTTGGGGTGTACACCAAATCGCTAGCCAGACCTAAGCCAAAGCGATCGTCAGCCTGGGAGCCAATGAGCTGGCCATCGAACTTCCACACCCCGCCCTTCGAGAGCCAGTGCCCATCAACCGTTCCCGCTAGACCATCCTCTCCCGGCTTACCGACGCCCGTCAGCATGGCCCCAAGGCCCCGGTACTGGCCGCCGGAGGCGGACTCCCAAAGGCCCCGGAGGGCGCCAAAGCGGCGACCTTTAACTTGATAATCCAGGAGGGTGTCCAGGGCGTCGGTGCCGCTGACCTCCGTATCCTGCTCCAGGGCCGCGAGCGCCCCAAAGCGAAAGGCCCCTTGCTGCCCCGTGACCTTAGCGGCGCCGGCGAGATCGCTCAGGCGATTGCGATCCGTCTCTAAAAAGCTTTCGACCCGGTCATCCACCGGAAGGGGCGGCGGCGCGCCAATGCGCCGCGTGTTCAGCAGCGTCATCTGGGGGCCATTGCGATAGTTCCCCGTGCTCCGGGGAGAGGTATTGAACACCTCCTGACCCTCGAGGAAGAAGGGCCGACGTTCGCTGAAGAACACCTCGAAGGCCGAAAGGTTCACCACGAGGTCGTCTTGCTGGACGGTCCCGAAATCGGGATTAAGCGTACCGGAGAACTGCAAATTAGAACTCGGCCGCCAGTAGATATCGGAGCCGACCTTGCTTTCGAGATCTCCCTCGGCGGCGTCGTAGGTGGCCGCGGAGAAGGGGTAGAGGGTGAGCTGGGTCGACGGTTGAATGCCCTGAATGCGCACGGGCCGCAGGGCCGACATAAAGCGCGGCGTGGTGCTCGGGAGGGCCGGAATGCCCCAGCGCTGATTCAGATAGGCCACCTGCCGGGAGGCATAGAATGCAATGGTGCGGTCGTCCCCGCTTTTGGGCATGGCCATCATGGACCAGGGCAGGAACAGCTCTGCACTCCAGCCGTCTTCGGTGACGGCGCTAAAACCGTTCCAGGGGCCATCCCACTGATTACTGAACTGACGCTCCGGGAGCACCGTTCCATCGGCCAGGGAGTCCCCAAGGGCAACGGAAAACCAGTAGCCAAAGAGCCCGGTCCCCGTAGGGTCCACGGTGATGGAGAAGGAATCCCGGGCGATGCGTTGATCTCGCGGAGAGAGGCGCGCCACTAGCGTGTCCGCGGCCTGCTTTCCATGGAAACCCACGTAGAGGCCCCGGTCCGTGTAGAACATGCGGATGGTAGATTCGAGGGGCGGCGCAGCCAGAGTATCGGGCTCAACCACGGAGAACTCATTGACCACTGGCGCGTCGGCCCAAACCGCTTCCTCGAGGCGACCATCAAGCCGGAAGCCGTCCGGCAAAGTGGTCACGCGCAGGGGCCGCACCAGGGCGCTATCCCCGGGGACGGCCTGCGCAAAGGCAGACGAAATGATCAGCAGCGCACCGAACCCAATTCGGCACGCAATCAGGCGCACGTTCAATACTCTTTCCTAGCTTAGACCCCAACCGCCTATGCTATCAAAGACCGCTGACGTGTCCTTAAAACCAGCGCGGACGAAATAGGTAAAAACCGTGAAGTCCCCCGGGGTTAAACCTTGACCTACCCGGGAGAGACCCAGATAATGCCGCGCTCTCGCAGTGAGTCCTTAGCGAGCATTCGGGGCGCGTAGCTCAGTTGGATAGAGCATTCGGCTACGAACCGAAAGGTCGGGGGTTCGAATCCTCCCGCGCCCGCCATCTCCTCCCAGCTCTACCGAAGCAAGTAGGTATAGGCCTCGGGCAGTTCCTCTAGAAAGATTTCCAGTAGCGCGGGGCTCACGTTCAGCGCAGCGAAGCCTGCCTGTCCGGTGCTGACCAGGTGATCACAACCTTCGATGCTGCTTCGCACCTCCGCCGCTGCCCCCTCAGTCGCCAGGAACGGGCGAAGCTCGAGCAGGGGAACCCCTTGAGCGGGCGCTAGGCTCAGGGCGGCGCAGGCAGAGTCTGCAGCCCAGGAGACTTCCAAGGACCGTCCTCCATCCTCGTAAAGAAAGCGCAGATGATCAAGCGCCTCCGGCGCCTGCAGCGTTCCTGGTAAGGGGTAAGCCATCAGCGTTGCCACCGGGCCTAGGCTCCGAAGGCCTCGGGCGTCAGCGGAGAGGACTCGGATGCTTCGCCAGCCCGCCACCGCAAGATCAATTTCCCTAAACGACCAGGCCAGGCGCGGAACGCCCTCCTCGCCATCGTGCCGAAGCGTGCCCGCTTCGAAGGCGACGGCGGAGGAGAAGGGGTGGTAGCGCGCACGCTCAGCGGTGACCCGTATCGCGCCCCGACGCACGGACACCTGGGAAAAATTCACGTAAAAGCCTGCTTCGTCTCGACCTACGGCCCAGGGCCCGAGGGAAACGGCATCAAAGCCGCCCTCCTCTAGGGCATCACCGATCTTATCGGCGATGAGCGCATCGCCTGCCCGGCGCCCAAGCTCCGAATCTCCGGCGATAAAGAGCAGGGCGCCAAGGCCCAGTTCCTTCAGCATCTCTCATGCCTCGCTTCCCGACCGCAGGCCACTGCCAGGAACCCAAAACAAAAAAGGCGCCCTGAGGCGCCTTAAGCTGAGCTGGCGGAGAGAGAGGGATTCGAACCCTCGATGGGCTTTTAACCCATACTCCCTTAGCAGGGGAGCGCCTTCGACCACTCGGCCATCTCTCCGGGGGATGCGATTCTAACACGCTATACGCGGATGCCCAGGGGGCACGGAGATATAACCCTTACGACTCGGACGAAGGGCTCTTTCCTTCTTCCAACCGCTCCCGTACCTCTTCCCGATGCACGGAAACATCCTTGGGCGCGTCAATACCCACGCGGACCTGGTTGCCTTTCACGGCCAGGACGGAGACCTTGATGCCGTCTCCAATCAAAACCGACTCCCCGACCTTCCGCGTCAGTATTAACACGCGCGCCTCTCCCACCCCAAGGCGCGCCCCAAAGGAAACGCCAAGTCATTTAGTTGTATCTCACAAGAATGGCGAAAAAAACCGCCAGAAGCCAGCGTCACACAACCCCCTCCGGGCGCTCAAGGCCGAAGGTGTCATGGATCGTGCGCACCGCCAGCTCAAGATATTTCTCGTCCAGTACCACGGAAATCTTGATCTCGGAGGTGCTGATCATCTGAATATTGATATTTTCCTTCGCCAGGGCCGCAAACATTTGCGTGGCCACCCCGGCATGGGACCGCATCCCCACCCCCACCACGGACACCTTCACAATTTTGGCATCGCCGACCACGGGGCCAGCGCCCAGGGCGTCGGCGGCTTCCTGCACCACCGCCAGGGCACGATCATAGTCGCCCCGCTTCACGGTGAAGGTGAAGTCGTTCTGACCCCCGTCATTCGCGAGGTTTTGCACGATCATGTCGACCTCTATGCCGCACGCGCTAACGGGGCCGAGGAGGGACGAAGCGACCCCGGGCACGTCAGGCACGGCCCGGACGGAGATCTTGGCCTCGTCCCGGGTAAAGGCGATGCCGGAAACCAAGGGCTGCTCCATGGAACCATCCTCCTCCAAGGTAATCAGGGTGCCCGGGCCCTCCTCAAAGCTTGAGAGTACGCGCACTGGTACACCATATTTGCCAGCAAACTCCACGGACCGGGGATGTAGCACCTTCGAGCCCAGGCTCGCCATCTCCAACATCTCTTCGAAGGTGACGCGGGGCAGGCGACGCGCTGAAGACACCACCCGCGGGTCCGTGGTGTATACCCCGTCGACATCGGTGTAGATCTGGCATTCATCGGCCTTCAGCGCCGCGGCAAGGGCCACCGCCGTGGTGTCCGACCCGCCTCGCCCTAAGGTAGTGATCGATCCATCCCCTGCAAGGCCTTGAAAGCCAGCCACCACGGGCACCACGCCGGCGTCGAGGGCCTCGAATAACGCCTCCGTTGCAATGTGCTCGATACGTGCACGGGTGTGAGCGCTGTCGGTGCGAATGGGCAGCTGGTCGGCGAGAAAGGACTGGGCTTGAATACCCAGGCCCTTCAGGGCTATGGCCGTAAGCGCCGCGCTCGCTTGCTCCCCGGACGCAAGAAGCACGTCCATTTCCCGGGGCGCCCCCTGCCCGCCGAGATCCAGACCCAAGGCCTGTAGTCGATTCGTTTCTCCGCTCATGGCAGAAACGACGACCACCACCCGGTGGCCCTCAGCGCGATGGCGCGCTACCCGTGCGGAGACGGCCTCGATTCGCTCGAGGCTACCAACGCTGGTGCCACCGTACTTGTGAACGAGAAGCGCCATTTCAGCTCAAACGCTCCGCGACATAGGCGGCTACGGAAGCCAGCGCGGCCTCCAGGGCTTCCGGCTGATTACCCCCGCCGGCCCGAGCCAGCTCTGGCCGGCCACCGCCCTTGGCACCAACTTGCGCCCCCACGTGCTGTACGAGGGGCCCCGCGGGGAGGCGCTTTGCCCAGTCGACGCTGACGCCCGCGGCCAAGCTCACCACGCCCTCTTCCACCGCCGCCAGCACCACTGCCGCCGGCGCAAGGCGCGCCTTCAGCTGATCCAGGGCCGGAAGCAGCGCCTTGGCACCACCGGAGGGAAGGGTCGCAGCCAAAACACGAAGGCCTTCCACCTCTACTGCCCCCGCAGCGAGATCGGCACCGGCCTCCTGCGCCAGTTTCTGTTCCAACTCATCAATCTTCCGCTCCAGCGCCTTCTGCTGCGTCAGCAGCCCTTCCATGCGCTCGAGCACCTGCTCCCGGGACACCTTAAGGCGACCGGCGGCGCTGCGAAGGGCGACGTCAGCGTCCCGCAGATAAGCATGGGCTGCGGGACCGGTAACCGCTTCAATCCGCCGCACGCCGCTGGCAATCCCCTGCTCACTGACGATCCGCAGCAAGCCGATATCCCCGGTCTGGGTCACGTGGGTGCCACCGCAGAGTTCTACGGAAAAATCCCCGGCCATGGACAGAACGCGTACTTCGTCCCCGTATTTCTCCCCGAAGAGGGCCATGGCTCCGGCGTCCCGAGCGGCATCAAAGGACATCACCCGAGTCTGAACCGGACTATTGCTCCAGATGACCGCGTTCACCCGATCCTCAATCTGATCGAGGACGGCCCGATCAATGGCGTCATGATGGGCAAAGTCGAAGCGAAGCCGCTCCGCAGTCACCAGCGAGCCACGCTGCTCCACGTGCTGCCCGAGAAGCTCCCGAAGCGCCGCATGCAAGAGGTGCGTCGCCGAGTGGTTCAGGGCAATGGCTTGTCGCCGGGCCCTATCAATGTGGGCCTCGAGCCGATCCCCAAGGGCCAGCGCACCCCCGCTGAGGGTGCCGAGATGAAGATGCTGAGCCCCAGCCTTACGGGTATCTTCCACCGCAAATACCGCCGCGCTGCCCCGAAGTTCCCCCTGGTCCCCAATCTGCCCGCCGGACTCGGCATAGAACGGCGTCTGATCGAGCACCACGGCGCCCGGGGCGCCGGCTTCAAGGGCCTCCACAGGCTCAAGCCCCGCTTCCGTACGCCGGAAGAGGCCCGTGACCGCGCCCTGGGCTGTGGGCACCTCATAGCCCCGGAATTCCACCTGCCCAGCGACCTCCAACTCCGCTTCCGTCGCAGCGGCAAAGCGGCTGGCGGAGCGGGCCCGGGCACGCTGGTCGGCCATGGCTGCTTCGAACCCCGCTTCATCTAGGGTGAGGTCCCGTTCCCGGGCGATATCGGCGGTCAAATCCACGGGAAAGCCGTAGGTATCGTAGAGCTTAAAGACCACGTCACCGGGGATTTCCTTGCTCGAGAGGGTCGCAAGCTCCCCTTCCAAAACGGTCATGCCCTGAGCCAGGGTGCGGGCAAACTGCGCCTCTTCCTGCTCCAGGATTTGCGCCACCCGAGCCTGCTGTGCGGCCAGGGCCTCGTGGGCGGCCCCCATTTCCTGGGCCAGCGGCGCGACGAGATGATGAAAGAACGCGCGCTCGCAGCCCAGCTTGTGTCCGTGGCGCAGAGCCCGGCGGATAATGCGCCGCAACACATAGCCCCGACCTTCGTTGCTGGGCACCACCCCGTCCGTGACCAAAAAGGCAGCAGACCGAATATGATCCGCGATCACCCG
>Ga0255770_10000798_pt1 | contig 29362 bp, 29 predicted proteins | sample 071ome_22_FD_179968 | JGI IMG/M metagenome (GOLD analysis project Ga0255770, IMG submission 179968) | Coastal salt marsh microbial communities from the Groves Creek Marsh, Skidaway Island, Georgia - 071404AT metaG (version 2) | ecosystem: Environmental > Aquatic > Marine > Intertidal zone >...
AAACCCTGGCGTCCTACTGCCTGACCGAACCCGGGGCCGGGTCCGACGCGGCGTCCCTGCGCACCACCGCTACCCGGGAGGGCGACGGCTACCGGCTGAATGGCCAAAAGATGTTCATCTCCGGCGCTGGTGATACGGATGTGCTGGTGGTGATGGCCCGGGTGGCTGATGAGAACGGCCCTCAGCCCGGTGCCAAGGGCGTCTCGAGCTTCGTGGTGCCCGCTAATACCCCCGGCATCAGCTTCGGGCGGAAGGAAGAGAAAATGGGCTGGAACAGCCAGCCCACCCGCGCCATCACTTTCGAGGACGCCTTCGTTCCCGCCACCTACCGCCTCGGCGCGGAGGGGGAGGGCTTCAAGATTGCCATGAAGGGCCTCGACGGCGGGCGCATCAACATCGCCACCACCGCCGTGGGGACGGCCCAGGCGGCGCTGGAGCACACCCTTGCCTACGTAGGGGAACGGCAGCAGTTTGGCCAGCCCATCGGCGCCTTTCAGCATACCCAGTTTGAACTCGCAGACATGGCGACGGAGCTTTTGGCCGCGCGGCAGATGGTGCGCCTGGCCGCAGCCCGACTGGATGCGGGGCACCCCGAGGCTACGCTCTACTGCGCCATGGCGAAGCGCTTCGCCACGGATCGCGCCTTCGAGGTGTGCAACAAGGCCCTTCAGCTTCACGGCGGCTATGGCTATATCCGGGAATATCCCCTGGAGCGCCATCTCCGGGACGTGCGGGTGCATCAGATTCTGGAAGGAACGAACGAAATCATGCGGGTGATTATCGCCCGGCGCATGCAAATGGAAGGCGCTGCGGCGCTCCTGCATTAACTCACGCTCTGGGGAGGGAACAGTATGCTCGCGAGCCCAACGTCTAAGCTCAAGCTCACCGTCGAGGGCGCTACGGCGATTCTTACCATCGACAACCCGGCGGCCAACGTGTGGGACGAGGAAAGCCTCTCGGGCCTCGAAGCCATCATGGGGCAGCTAAACAGCAACCGGGACATCTACGCGCTCATCGTGACTGGCGCCGGGGAAAAGTTCTTTTCCGCGGGGGCGGATCTGAAGGTGTTTGCCGATGGCGATAAGGCCCGGGCGCGGTCCATGGCGCAGCACTTTGGCCGCGCCTTTGAAGCCCTCGCGTCCTATCGGGGCGTGTCCATTGCCGCCATCAACGGCTACGCCATGGGCGGTGGCCTGGAGTGCGCCCTGGCCTGTGATCTGCGCATCGCCGAGCGCCACGCGCAGATGGCGTTGCCCGAGGCCACCGTGGGCCTGCTGCCCTGCGGCGGCGGCACTCAAAATCTCTCTTGGATGGTGGGTGAGGGCTGGGCGAAGCGCATGATTCTCTGCGGCGAGCGCGTTGATGCGGAAACGGCCGCGCGCATCGGGCTGGTGGAGGCCGTGGTGGAGAAGGGGGAGGCCCTGGCCACGGCCCAGGCCTGGGCGGGGAACGTCGGGAAGCAAAGCCCCGTAGCCGTTTCCGCGTGCAAGGGCCTCATCATGCGCGCGCGCAAGGGGCCCCTGGCGGAGAGCTACGCTCACGAGCGAGAAGCCTTTGTGGATCTGTTCTCCACGGAAGATCAGCGCGAGGGCGTCAACGCCTTCCTGGAGAAGCGTCCGCCCCAGTGGCGTAACGCATGAGCGAGGCCCTGCGGGAAGCCGGGCGGTGCCTCTGCGGGGGTGTGCGCTATGCCCTCCGCGCTCCGCCAGAGGCGGCGTTCCTTTGCCATTGCCGCACCTGCCAGCAGGCTCAGGGGGCGGCCTTTAATCTGAGTGCCCCCGTCCCCCGGGAGGACTTTGTGTTGCTGGCCGGGGAGGCGCTCCTGGCTCGCTACGAGTCGTCTCCGGGAAAGGATCGGGTGTTCTGTCGCCGCTGCGGCAGCCCGGTCTATGCAGAGCGTCCGGACACGCCGGTGCGGGTGCTGCGCGCGGCCCTACTGCATCACCTGCGAGCCCTGCCCGTGCAGGCCCAGCTGCACGAGGCGGAGGCCCTGCTCGCGGTCCCGGACGCCCAATTTCTGGAAGGCCCAATCGTCCAAGGAGAGTCCCATGACTGATGCCCCGGGCATCGATTTTGAGCTCTGGCCCAGCGCTGGCCCCGGGCATATTGCCGTGGCCACGCTGAACGTGCCGGCTACCTTAAATTCCCTCGATCTGACCATGGTCGATGCCCTTGCTGTGGCCCTGGCCCAGTGGCGCAACGATCCTGCCGTGGCCATGGTCTACCTCCGGGGCGCTGGAGATCGGGCCTTCTGCGCCGGGGGCGATATTCAGGCCCTCTATCGCAGCTGCAAGGCGAATCAGGAAGCCCGGCGCCGGGTCGATAGCTACGCCGAGGACTTCTTCGAGCGCGAATACCGCTTGGACTTTCACCTCCACACCTTTCCCAAGCCCGTGTTGTGCTTTGGCCACGGCGTAGTGATGGGCGGTGGCCTGGGCCTTCTGGCGGCCTCTCGCTTTCGCGTGGTCACGCCGAAGAGCCGGGTGGCCATGCCCGAGATCACCATCGGGCTCTTCCCCGATGCCGGTGGCACCACGCTGTTGTCTGCCATGCCCGGGTCCCTCGGCCTTTTTCTAGGTCTAACGGGAACGCACTTCCGCGGGGGCGATGCCCGGGCCCTGGGTCTGGGTACGCACCTCATCGCCGATGATGCGGGCCCGGCGCTAGAAGCGGCCCTTCGGGAGCTGGCCTTGCCCCAGGGGAACGACGGGGAGGCGACAACGGCTCTCGAAGGCGCGCTGGCGTCTCTCCCGGAGGCCGAGGCGCCGACGCCCATCTTCGATGAGAAGGTGCGCATTGATGGGGCGCTGGGAGCGGCCCAGGGCGACTTCGCGGCCACCGTCGCCGGGCTGCGCAGCCTTGCGGGTGCCACGGAGGCCCTCAGCGACGCCGTCGCCACCTTCGAAGCAGGGTGTCCCGTGACGGCGGGCATCGTCGTGGAGCAGCTCCACCGGGCGCCGGCGCTCAATCTCGCCGAGCGCTTCCAGCTCGAGCTGGCGATTGGCGCCAACTGCGCGCGACGCCCGGATTTTCCCGAGGGCGTGCGAGCGCTCTTGATTGATAAGGATCGCCAGCCGGCTTGGACCGTGCCCAGCCATGATGCCCTTCCCCGGGAGGTGGTGCTGGCGCACTTCGAAGGCCCCTGGCCGCAAAACCCCCTCGCTGATCTCTCTGTTTAGGACGCCTTGCTATGGCACAGATTGCCTTTATCGGTCTTGGAAACATGGGCGGGCCCATGGCGCGCAACCTCCTCGCGGCGGGGCACGGGGTGGCGGTCTTTGATTTGAATGAGGCTGCGCTGGCAGGCATGGCCGAGGCCGGCGCCCGGGTGGCCGGCAGTAGCCGGGTGGCGGTGGAGGGTGCCGAAGTGGTGATCACCATGCTCCCCGCCGGGGCCCATGTGGAAGCTGTGTACCTAGCCAGCGAGGATCAGGCCTGCCTGCTGGATCAGCTCCCGACGGGGACCCTGCTCCTCGACTGTTCCACCATTGCCGCCGAGACCGCCCGGAGCCTTGCCGCCGCCGCGGCGCAGCGAGGCCTTGCCATGCTCGACGCCCCCGTGTCCGGGGGCGTCGGTGGCGCGGAGGCGGGCACGCTAACCTTTATGGTGGGGGGCGATGGCGCCGCGTTGGATCGTGCACGCCCGGTGCTGGAAGCCATGGGAAAAAACATCTTTCACGCCGGGGCGGCGGGGGCCGGCCAGGTCGCCAAGATGTGCAATAACATGCTCCTCGCCGTGCTCATGAGTGGGACCGCGGAGGCTCTGGCCCTGGGCGTGCGGGAGGGGCTGGACCCTGCGGTGCTGTCGAACATCATGAAGCAATCCTCCGGGGGCAACTGGGCGCTCAACGTCTACAATCCTTACCCCGGGGTGATGGAAGGGGTGCCGGCTTCTCGGGGCTATGAGGGGGGCTTTCTGGTCGATCTCATGCTGAAGGATCTTGGCCTCGCCCTCGATGCTGCGGCGAAGCTGGGGCAGAGCGCGCCCCTGGGCAGCCTAGCCCGATCCCTCTACACCCTGCATAAACAGCAGGCTTCTAGTGCTGAGCAGGACGCTGGACGCCTCGACTTCTCCAGCATCCAAAAGCTGTTCCTGGCAGAGGGTTAAGCACCATGGGCGCCGGGGGCTGGGCCTATGATGGACGGCAGCGCCCCCCCTTTGCCCAGACCCCGGGGCCCGGGCAGCGCTCCGTGTGGGATTTTCCAAGGCCTCCCGCCCTCCTTCCCGAGGCGAGGGAAGGGGCGGTGTTCCTGGACGATTTATGCCTCGCCCGCAGCGCGGCCCTGCTTGCGCTCTGCGAAACCGCAAGCCCCCCCGCCTATTACTTTCCTGAGGACGCGGTCGCCTGGGAACACCTTAATCCTGCGTCGCAGCAGAGCTTTTGTGAATGGAAGGGACCGGCGCGCTATTTCACCCTTAAGGCTCGCCCCGAGGCCGGGGCCCTGGCTTGGTCCTATCCCGAGGCCGCAGCACCCTACGGGGCGCTCGCGGGATGGGTGGCCTTCTATGCCCAGCCGCCCCTTCGCTGTCGCTTGGGAGAGGAATGGGTGGCGCCCCAGCCCGGGAGCTACTACGGCGGCTGGGTCACGGGGGAGCTCGTGGGGCCCTTCAAGGACGACGGAGTTCGGCGCCAGTGGTGAGTCACCATCCTCATCGCCGCCCCGCCGCAGGGGGGCACGGCAGCGCCGGCGCTTGGCCGGAGGCCGGGGCGCAAAGCCTTGAAGAGTCCTGGGTCAGCGTGGCCCAGGGGGGGCGCATCGATCAGCTCCAGGTGGTGCGGCTGGCCCTGGAAGCGCAGGGCATTGCCTATGGCATTGCTCGGGATGAGCACGGCTGGCGCGTGGTGGTGCCCCCGGGGCTTGCGGTGGTGGCGCAGCGGGAGGTGCAGGGGGTGCTCGGGGAGGGGCTCCCGGTGCCCAAGGGTCTGCCCAAGCCCCAGGGGGATCGGGGTTGGGGCGCAGCGCTGCTGGTGCTGGCCCTCCTTTGGCTGCTCCCGGGGCTGGCGGGCTTGGGCCTTGCGCCCCTGGCGGTCACCGATTGGGGCGTCGGCGACGCCGCGGCTCTGCGGGACGGAGACCTTTGGCGAGTCCTTACGCCGCTGCTCCTTCATGGCGACGTGCCTCATCTCCTCGGTAACTCTCTCATGGCCGTGCTCATGGCTTGCACCCTGGGTCCTTGGCTGGGTAGCGCCTACGCGTGGACGGTCGTAGTGCTAGCGGCGGGCCTCGCCAACGGCGCGAACCTCATGCTTGCGGGAGACGGCTTTCGCTCCCTGGGGGCCTCCACGGCGCTCTTTGCCGCCTTTGGGGTCTTCGGGGTAGGCCGTCTGCAGCAGGGGGCGCCCCTCCGTCCCCAGGGGCTGCTTGAAGCCCTGCGCTGGACCGCCCCCCTAGGCGCGGGCCTGGCGTGGCTCTTGCTCTTTGGCCTCGGTGGGGGCGAAGAGCGGGTCGATGTGGGCGCTCATTTATGGGGGTTTGCCGCGGGCGTGCTGCTGACCCTCGGGAACCCCTTTCGCCCGGCCCCGGCGGGGCCTGCGGCGCGCTGGGGCCTCGCCCCGATCCCCCTTGGGCTGCTGGCGGGGGCCTGGCTGTGGGCCGTGCTGGCTGCCTGAATCGTAAGGAAAAGTGCTTTAACCTAGAAAAACTAAGCAAATAGGGCTTAGAAAAAGGAGACCCCGGTGGCTGTTGACCATACTTTTGCAGGAAACCCTCTCGACCGCGCTGACGTTCGGCGCCGCGATCCCGCTTGGCTGGCCGCGGCCGCCCACAGCACGGAGGCGCGCTACCTGCCCCTTTGGCAGCTCAACGTGCTGGTGGACGCGGGGCTCGGTCCGGCGACCCTGGGCTGGCTGGATACGGCGACCATCGAGCGCCTTGGGGTGGAGCAGCCACCGATCTTCCTAGGCCTCGACCACAAAGATCGGCCCTGCTTTACCCTCGATATTTCCGAGGTCGCTGATCCCCATCACGAGCTCGCGCTGCCGGAAGGGCTGGCCTTCCAGGAGTCCCGGGGCGCCGCCATGAGCCTTCCCCAGGCCGATACGGGCATCCTTGCGCAGGCCCGGGCTCAGGTCGGCTGGCATCGCTCCCATCGCTTCTGCAGCGCCTGTGGCGGGCAGACGGTGATGCAGAAGGGCGGACATCAGCGCCATTGTGACACCTGCGGCACGGATCACTTTCCCCGCACGGACCCCGTGGCCATCATGCTGGTCAGCCGGGGTGATCACTGTCTGTTGGGGCAGAGCCACGGGCCCCTGGTGCGCATTGGTATGTTTTCCGCCCTGGCGGGCTTCATTGATCAGGGGGAAACGATCGAGGAGGCGGTGCGCCGGGAGATCCGGGAAGAGGCGGGGGTGAGCGTGGGGCGCGTGACCTATCACAGCTCTCAGCCCTGGCCTTTCCCCTCATCACTCATGATCGGCTGCCATGGCGAAGCCCTGAGCGAAGCCATCACCATCGACGCGGAAGAGATGCACGACGTGCGCTGGGTGTCTCGGGACGAGGTGCTTGAGGCGTTAGCGGAGCGTAATCCCCAGCTCAAGGTGCCGGGCCCCATGGCCATTGCCCATCACCTGATTAAGGCCTGGGCTGAGGGTGAGGCAGGGCACTTCAGTTAGGTCTCCTTCGCTTCCTCCCCCGTGGGGCTCAAGCCGTAGGGCTTCACCAGGGCCCAGAGGTGTCGCGGTAGCATGTGACGGAGCCGCGCAGGGCGGGCCCGCCGCAGATGCAGTACCGCTTCGATAGCCTTCATTTCCAGCCGGGCCCGGGCGAACTCGAGGCCCCGGGGACCCACCCGGGGCATGAGCCAGCCCATGAGGGGGCGGAGGAACGCTGGCATGCGCCGGAGCGGTAAGCCCCCTGCTGCTCGCCGAGTATTCTCGAGAAAGCCCTGCACCGGTCCCCGGCGCTGCCCCCGGCTTTCCAGGGGGCTTAGGGCGACCTTCTCCCCCAGGCCGGCCAGCAGGGCCGCCCCTCGCGCATTGCGCACCACCACCCACTGCTCCCCCGTACCGGCCATATACCCCACGGTGATGTCGGCGAGGCTGTTCGTGTAGTCCACACAGCTCTGGCAAGTGAGAGGGAAGAAGTCATCCCCGAGGTTCTGCAGGGGCAGCTGAAGGAAGGGGATGCGGCGCACGGGCCCCCCTTCATAGCGCAGCTCGACGTGGTAGTCGGGACAGAACTCTAGGTAGCGAATGCGTTCCGGCTGAGGGTCGAGGGCGGCAAGGAAGCGGTGAAAATGTTCCGTGCTTGTGTTGTCCGAGCAGGGCGTGCCAATGAGGTGGAGGGCCTCAAGGCCGAGGCTCGGTTCAAGGGATCGAAGGGCATAGCTTTGGCAGGGCAGGGCAATGACGGCTAGGCGCTTATAGCCGAGGTCTCGGGCGTGCTCCACGGCGGCCACCACCGGGGCATAGCCCATGCGCATGCCCCGGGTGGCTGCGAGCGCGGCGGGTTCGGTGACGATGGTGGCCTCCGGCGCCCAGCGGTCCTGAGGGTCCGCGGCGACCGTGACCACCGCATCGACGAGGCCGGCCCGCAGAGCCCGCTCGGCGAGGGCCGTGGTGAGTCCGGTCCATTGGGCGCCGGGCGCAGAGCCCGTGTAGCGCGCCCGGTGGCTAGCCTGAGTCACCCCAAAGAAGGCCTCGTCGCCCACCCCTTCCCGTACCCTGCCATGGGCTTGCCGTTCCAGCTTGGGATAGTCCGGCGTAATGAACTGGCAGGCGCTGGCGCAGGCCTTGGGATTCGCCATGCGTGATACGCCGCAGTCGGTACAAAGATCTCGGTGGGGGGGGGCATCCGTGGCGATCAGGCGTAGCCGGCCCGCGGTGGGTTTTTCGATTAGCCGTGCCGCTTCTGTCATGGCCCAGCGTCCGCAAGAAGTGTCCAGATAAGCTGACACAGGCGCGGTTAAAGGACAAGGGCCGCCGAAGCTAGGGGAAACCCGGACTTTTAAAGAGGGAGGGCACCCCCAGGCAAGACCTGAGGGTGCCCCGGGGGGCGCGATGGGTCAGATCGCGCCGAGGGACTCAAGTTGAAAAGCATAGTGCCGAAGTCGGTCAATCGAAAAAAGCAGGTTTTAATTTAATAAAGGATCGATAAAAACGAAGAAAAGAGGCGGGCAAGGTCACCCCTTTAGAAGGGCCTGTACGGCGGCATGGTCCGAACGGCGGGGCGCGTAGTTCGCGTACACAAACTGGCGCAGGGCGGGGAGTTCACACAGGGGCTTCACGCCATACATGGCTTCCAGATCTTCGGCGATGGCGGTGGGGGCGGGGAAGGCCCCGAGGCCGGCCATGGCGAAGCTTTTCAGCAGCGCGCTGTCGTTGAATTCTCCGGCGATGAGCGGATGAATGCCGTGTTCGTGAAACCACTGCTCCAGGCTGCGCCGTAGGGGGGCTTCCTCCGTGGGCAAAAGCAGGGGCCAGTGGCCGAGGCAGGCTTCTGGGGCCTGGGGCCCCTGGGCCTTGGCTGCATAGAAGGTGATGCTGCCTTCGCCAAGGGGCTGGCTTTCGAGGCGCCCCCAGGCCGTGCTTCCCAGGGGCGCGTCGGAGAGCACCAGATCCAGCTCGTGTTTACTCAAGGCTTCTGCCAGGGCGTCGATAGGTTCCTGGCGCACCAGCAAGCGCACGGGGCGGGAAAGGGTGAGGGCTGGGGCCAGAAGCCGCTGGGCAAGCACCTTCGCGATGTCCTGCCCTAGGCCCACGCGAAAGGCCAGGGGCTGGCTGTGGTCCTCGCTGCGCACCACCTGGGCCAGCTCCGCGCCAAGGGAAAAGATCTCGTTGCAGTAGCGCAGCACCGTTTGCCCCAGGGGGGTGAGCTGAAGGCCTCGGCCGATGCGCTCGAAAAGTAGGCCACCCACGTCCTCCTCCAGCTGGCGAAGCTGGGCACTGAGGGTTTGGGGCGTCAGGTAGAGGCCACGGGCGGCCTCTACCACGGACCCCGCCTGCGCAATGGCGTGAAAATGTCGCAGGTGGAGGTAGTTGAGGTGGCGCATGGGGCCTAGCTGGACTCCACGCTGCGCACCAGGCCCTTGAAGTGCCCCAGGGCGTACATTTCTTCCACCAGGGCAGGCTCGTAGGCGCCCTCGGGATTGGCCCGCACGAGGCGATCGATGGCGTGCGCATCCTCGCCCACGAGAATCCGCCAGCGGTTCTCCCGGACCCCTTGCAAAATGATGTCTGCGGCGGCGGCAGCGCTGGTGGGCGCGGAGCTTTCGAACTCCGCGGCTCGGGCCCGAAGGAGGCCCCGGATATCGTCGTCGGGCAGGTTGGCCACGGGAAGTCCCGCTTCCACCATCTGCGTGCGAGCGGCGGCGATGGCTTCTTCATCCAACCCAGCGGGATCTTGCTGGAGCACCTTCATGGAGTTCGCCACGATCTGCGTCCCGATGTGCCCAGGCATCACCACGCTGCATTTCACGTGGGGGGCGTTGAGCCGAAGATCGGTGATGAGGGCTTCCGTGAAGCCCTTTACCGCAAACTTAGCGGCGCTGTAGGCCGTGTGTGGGGTGTGCGGACCGATAGAGGCCCAGAAGCCGTTGATGCTGGCGGTGTTGATGATGTGGGCGTCCTCGGCGGCGAGGAGCATGGGCATGAAGCAGCGAACGCCATGGAGGACGCCGTTCCAGCATACGGAAAAGGTCTTGTCCCAGGCCGGTCGGCTGGCAGGGTCCGTGATGGTGCCGCCGCCTCCGATCCCTGCATTGTTGAATAGGAGGTGGATCGCCTCGGTGCCGTGGGCGTCGGCGACGTGGCGCTGGAACGCCTGCATCTGCCCTTCGTCGGAGACATCGCAGAGGAAGGTGCTAATGGTAAGTCCGGGGCTCAGGGCCCGGGCTGCGGTGGCCGTTGCCTCAAGGGTGTCACTGGCCAAGTCGCAAAGGGCCAGGTGGGCGCCTTCCTTAGCGAGGGCCAGGGCGAGTTCCCGGCCCATGCCGGTGCCGGCGCCGGTGATCACCGCCAAGCGGTTCGAAAAGTGCTCCATGGTTTTTCCTCTCCCCAGTGGTAAAGGCACAGCCTACCCCAAGGGCTGGATCCTGTGGGTGTCCCTTTTTCGACTGGAGAGGGGGCGCGAGGTTCCCCGGGAAGGGGGAGATTGGAGAAGAGGCAGCGGGGAAAGCCGTGCCCCGGGCCATGGGCCCAGGGCGCGGTGAGGGGACTAGCCGAGCTTCATTTCATAGAAGCAGAGCTTATTCCCGTCGAGGTCACGAACGTAGGCACCGTAGAACATGCCCGGAATCCGCTCTCCCGGAGCCCCTTCGTCCGTAGCCCCGAGGGCCATGGCCTTGTCATAGAGCTTTTTAATGGCTTCGGGACCGGGGGCAGGAATGGCGACCATGACGCCGTTCCCCGGGGCTTGGGCACCCTGATCATAGGGCAGGCAGACCGCAAGCATGGGGGCGCCGGGGCCCGTACCGTAGAACTTAATGCGGTCCTGGCCGAAGACCTGCTTCGCGCCAATTTCTGCGAGCAGCGCATCGTAGAAGGCCGTGGCCTTGGCCATATCTGCCGTACCGATGGTTACGTAGCCGAGCATAGGTTGCCTCCTGGGCAGTCTGAGGGTTTAGCGGGGCGCGAAGCGCTGGCCGCCGTCCACGCGGAGCGTGGAGCCGTTCATCATGGGACTTTCATAGATGGCGATGGCCATGGTCGCAAACTCGTGAGGCCGGCCCATGCGCTTCGGGAAGGCCGCGTCCTTGGTGAGCTGCAGCTCTGCTTCCGAGGGAATGCCGGCGGTGAGGCCGGTGGCGAAGAGGCTCGGCGCAATGGTCATTACCCGCACGCCGATGGTGCCGAGATCCCGGGCCATGGTGAGGGTCATGCCAGCGATGCCCGCCTTGGCTGCCGTGTAGGCCACCTGGCCGATTTGCCCTTCGAAGGCGGCGATGGAGGCGGTGTTGATCATGACGCCGCGCTCACCCACTTCGTTGGGCTCGTTCTTTGCCATGTGGCTGGCGACGACGCGATTCACGTTGAAGGAGGCAATGAGGTTTAGGTCGATGATCCGCTGGAAATCTTCCAGGGGATGCATGCTGCCGTCCTTCGCGATGGTGCGCTTGGCTACGCCGCCGCCGGCGGTGTTAACGCAGAACTGGACGCTGCCGAGGGCCGCCACGGCTTCGCCGATGACCGCTTCCATGGCAGCGTAGTCCATGACGTTGCAGGGGAAGAAGTGGCCCCCAAGGCGCTCGGCGACGGCTGCGCCATCAGACTTCTCTAGGTCGAGGATGGCGACCTTGCCTCCTCGCTCAACGAATTTTTCCGCCGTGGCGAGGCACATGCCCGAGGCACCGCCCACCATGATCGCGTTGCTGCCTTGAATTTCCATGGTCAGCCCTTCTCCCAGTGGTGAATGAAGGCTGGATCATAGCGTGCCCCTTCCGGGGACGCGACGGCAGGGAAGGCTTGTCTCGGGGGAGGGGGGCGGGCAGTCTTGGGCCATGCCCTAGGGAGGAGAAGCGAGATGTTTGATTGTGTCATTCGCGGCGGCACGGTGATCGATGGCACCGGGGCCCCGGCCCAGGAAATGGACGTTGCGCTACAGGATGGCCTTGTGGCCGCCGTGGGTCCGAAGCTGGGGGCTGGGCGCGAGGAAATCGATGCCCGGGGTCACCTGGTTACGCCGGGCTTTGTGGATATCCACACGCACTTCGATGGCCAGGTAACCTGGGATCCCTTCCTTAGCCCCTCCACGGGCCACGGGGTGACCACGGTGGTCATGGGAAACTGCGGCGTGGGCTTCGCCCCCTGCGCCCCGGAGCGCCATGAATGGCTGATTCAGCTGATGGAAGGCGTGGAGGATATCCCTGGGACCGCGCTGGTCGAGGGCATCCAGTGGCGCTGGGAGAGCTTCCCGGAATATCTCGACGCCGTGGACCGGTCTCCCCTCGCCATCGACGTGGGGCTGCAGATTCCCCATGGCGCGCTCCGGGGCTACGTCATGGGCGATCGTGCCGCACGCCTTGAGGCGGCGACCGCCGAGGACGTGGCGAAGATGCGGGCCCTGGTCAAGGAAGGGCTCCTTGCGGGTGCCCTCGGCTTCTCCACCTCCCGGACGGAAAAGCACCGGGATCGGGGCGGGAACCATACCCCGAGCTTTAAGGCCGAAGCAGACGAGCTTTGGGGCATTGCCGGCGCCCTGCGCGAAACGAATCGCGGTGTGCTCCAGCTCATCGCCGATTTCTGGGACTTTGAATCGGAATTCGCCCTCATTCGCGGCATGGCCGAGGCCGCGGGGCGGCCCCTTTCCCTCACCATAGAGCAGGATGACCGGCACCCGGAGATCTGGACCCGGGTGCTTGCGGAGATCTCCCGGGCCCAGGCGGAAGGCGTGAATATGCGGGGCCAGGTGCCGCCCCGGCCCACGGGGGTGGTGATGGGGCTCACGGCCACCCTCAACCCCTTCATTCTCCACGAGGCCTACAAGCCTCTGCGTCAGGCGCCCCTGGAAGAGAAGGTGCGGGCCCTGCGCGATCCGGCCTTCCGGGAAAAGCTTCTCGCGGAAAAGCACGCCTGGGATCCTCAGAATATCCTCGTGCACTTCCTCATGACCGCCTACCATAAGATGTTCCCCATGGCGGAAATGCCGAATTACGAGCCGCCGCCGGAAGCCTCCGTGGCTGCCCTGGCGTCGGCGGCGGGGGTCTCTCCGGAAAGCTATTTGCTGGATCTGCTGGTGCAGAAGGACGGCAAGCAGCTGCTCTATTTCCCCATCATGAACTACACCGGCGGCGATCTAGAGGACGTCCGGACCATGATGAGCCATCCCCATACGCTCTTTGGCCTGTCCGATGCGGGGGCCCACTGCGGCACCCTCTGCGACGCCAGCTTTCCTACCTCGACCTTGCTTCACTGGGGTCGGGATCGCACCCGGGGGGAGGGCTTCTCCCTGCCCTGGCTGGTGCATGGGCTAACGCAAAAAACGGCCCAGCAGGTGGGCCTTCTTGATCGCGGCGTGCTAAAGCCGGGTTACCTGGGGGATGTGAACGTCATCGACTTTGATCACATGGCGCTTCACGCGCCGGAGATCGTCTACGACCTGCCCGCCGGGGGTAAGCGCTTTATCCAGCGCGCCGAGGGGTACCGCGCCACAATCAAGCGGGGGGCCGTGGCCTTCCGGGATGGGGAGGCGGTGCTGACCCAGCAGAACGCCCTTCGCGGCAAGCTGCTTCGGGGCGCGCAGGCGGCGCCCAACGCCTAGTCTCATGGCGTCCTCCCAGCCCTACGCCGGCCGCCGGGCGCTCATCACCGGCGCCTCCGCGGGGCTGGGGGCGGAGTTCGCGCGCCAGCTCGCGACCGCCGGGGCGGAGCTCGTGCTGGTGGCGCGGAGGGCTGAGGCGCTTGAAGGGATTGCGGCGCCCCTTCGAGCCTCGGGCACGGTGGTGCACGGCTTCACCGCCGATCTCTCCCTTCGGGACGAGGTCTCGGCGCTCGTGGAGCAAGTGCAGGCCCTTGGTCCGGTGGATTTGCTGGTGAACAATGCGGGGGCGGGGGGGCCAGCGCTGCTCGGTCCGGCGCCCCTAAGCGAGCAGCTTCGCTATCTAGAGCTGATGATGCTGTCCGTCACCCAGCTCTGCCACGCCTTTGCTCCGGCCATGGCCGACCGGAGTTGGGGTCGTATCCTGAACGTGGCCTCCGTGGCCGGGCGCATTGGCCGCGCCGGCGACGGGCACTATGGGCCTTCGAAGGCCTATGTCATCGCCCTTTCCGAGGCGCTCCATCTTGATCTTCGCCATCGGGGCGTGCACGTCACGGCCCTCTGTCCTGGCTTTACGCACACGGAGTTTCACGCCGAGGGTGAGCTGGCGGCCATGAAGGCCAAGCTGCCGAAGTTTCTTTGGTATGACGCCGACGTCGTGGTGCGCGAGGGGCTTTCCGCTTTAGAGCGCAACCGAGCGGTTTTCTTGAGTGGGCGCCTGTATCGCTGGCTTGATCCGTTCCTTCAGTCCGTTTGGCTTCGGCCCTGGCTGCGCGTGCCTGCGCGTCCGGGGTAGGCGGGCAGTTATTCCAGGCAAAAAAAACGCGGCTTGCGCCGCGTTTTCTCGAAGCAAAGGGCAGAAGCCTTAGGCGCCCTTCACCCAGGCCGTGCACCACCCCGTACCTTTGACGAGGCGATTCTGGAAGATGCCGCAGGCCGCGTAGCCATCGGCTTCCGTCGCCTTCTGGTAGAGGGCGCAGTTGCCGCACATTTTGCCTTCCTCGGGGGAGGCTTCCACGTACTTCAGGGCCTGCGCCATAGGATCGCTCTCGGGTACCTTGTCCGCAGCGAAGGCGCGGCGCGTATCCAGGTTCACAAGCGGGATGAGCGCAGCACCAACCATGGCGCCTTTCAGAAAGCGTCGACGGGAGAATTCTTGAGCCATGCTGTCCTACTCCTTGGTGAATGTGGGCGCCATGCTAAGGGAGTCCTTGCGTCCTGTCCATGACAAAAGCTAGACAGAAATGATTCTCATTTTCCCTGCGCTTCCAGGGGCGGCAGATCCTTGAAGGCCGGGGCTTCCCCTGCTTTTTGAGCTCGGAAGGCCTCGGCCAGCTCCCCGCCCTGGGTGAGAGCGCCCATCCATACCGCTTGGTAGCGCAGGGCGTCCTCGAGGGTGTGGTCCCGGGCGTAATTCATGATCTCCTTGCTGCTGTGGATCGCCAGGGGCGATTTCTCCGCGATGCTGCGAGCGACCCTCCGCACTTCGGCAAGGAGCGTCTCCTGGTCCTCAAAGACCGCATTCACCAGCCCCGAGGCCTTGGCTTCCTCCGCGAACATTCGCCGCCCGGTGTAGGCCAGTTCGCGCATGAGGCCGGCGGGAATCAGCTTCGGCAGGCGCTGCAGCGTGCCCACATCGGCGGCGAGGCCGATGTTGATCTCCTGAATGACAAAAAAGGCGTCGGCGCGGGAGTAGCGCAGATCGCAGGCGGCAATGAGGTCCACCCCGCCGCCCACGCAGCCGCCTTGGGTGGCGGCAATAACGGGAAAACGAGCGCGCTCCAGGCGGCTAAAGACGTCCTGAAGCTTCAGCAGGTGTCGCCGGCTTCGCTCTCCGGCGTGGCCCCGATCCGTGGGGGTTGCGCCGCTGCCATCGAAGGCGGAGATGTCCATGCCTGCGGTGAAGTGCTTCCCCGTGGAGGCGATAATGAGCACGCGCACATCACCCCGGGCTTCAAGCGCGTCCAGGGCCGCCGGAAGCTCCTCCCAGAAGGCCGGCGGCATGCGGTTGAGCTCTTCCGGAACGGCAAGGGTAAGCTCGGCAACGCCAGCGTCGACGGTTAGGGTGAAGCGGCTTAGGGTTGGTAGCTCAGCCATGGGCGCCTCCTAGGCGAAGAGGGTGGCTTGGAGGAGGAGAACGGCCACGCCCACGCTAACGACTACCGTCCCCAGGGCGCCGAGCGCGCGAAGGGGCATGATGCTCCCGCTGAGCCCCACAGGGTGTGCCAGGCGCGCCACCAGGAACAGGCCGCAGAGCCCCTGCACGTAGGCCGTGGGGCCCGTGAGCAGCTCCAGGAGTGCGAGGGCCACAAGCACGAGCCCGGCGTTCTCCGCCAGGTTGCCGTGGCTGCGAATGGCCCGGTAGAGGGGCCCGCTTGGATCCCCTTCGCCGAGGTTGGTCTTCGTGGCGCCCCGCTGCCGACCCACGAGGATCATCAGGATGACGTTTAATATCACGATGGCGCCGGTGGTGGCGGCCGCGAAATGGGGAATAAACAGGGTTTGGTCAGTCATGAGTGCGGTTTCCTTGGCTGGGGGCTTGGCCCTTGCGGCTGCCCAGGGATCGTTGGAATGCGGGGCGGGCCCGCAGGGTTTCATAGTAGCGGCTGACGTGGGTTAGGTGGGTGAAGTCCACAAAGCTGGTGGCCAGGTGCACGCTATAGCCCACGGCAATGTCCACGGCGCTAAAGCCCGAGGGTAGGAGGTAGGGGTGCTGCGCCACGGCCGAATCCACCACCTCGAGGGATTTGATCAGGCGCTTGCTTTCGAGCTTTTGCACCACCGGGGAGCGGTTCTCCTTGCCGACGAAAACCCGCTGCTGCACGAGAGACGCGCCGTGCACGGCCATGGTTTCGGCGTAGTGCAGCCAGATTAGCCAGTCCGTGCGCTCCCGGTCCCCGGGGGCCCGATGGAGCCGGCCGCAAGGGTTGGCCTCGCTGTCGTAGTGCTCCCCCAGATATTGAATGATGGCGCCGGATTCGAAGACCCGGGTGTCCCCATCCACCAGGCAGGGCACCCGGCCCAGGGGGGAGACGGCGAGGAAGGCCGGATCCCGCAGCGACGCCATGCTGAAGTCCAGCTCGTGAAGCTCAAAGGGAAGCCCCATTTCCTCGAGGATCCAGAGGGCGCGCATGGAGCGCGCTTCTGGGCAGTGGTGCAGGGACAGCATGGCAATCTCCTAAGTTTCTGTTACATTGCGCCGCGCTGCGGCTGTGGCGGAACTGGTAGACGCGCTGGATTTAGGTTCCAGTGGGGAGACCCGTGGAGGTTCGAGTCCTCTCAGCCGCACCATCTCCTCTGGCGCGCCCCTAGGGGGCGCGGCTTTCCATAAGCGCCTGGTAGGTCAGCACCTTAAACGCGTCTTTGAGGCGCGTGAGGTGGGGCAGGCTCTGTACCATGAACACCCCCACAATGTTTTCCTGCGGATCGACCCAGAAGGTTGTTCCCGCTGCGCCGCCCCAGCCGTACTCCCCCAGGGAGCTCACCGTTTCCGTGTGCGGCGGATCGATCACTACGGAGACGCCAAGACCAAAGCCGTGGCCCCGGCGTGCCAGGCCCATGGGCATCTCACCCAGATGATCCTGGGTCATGAGCTTCACCGTTTTTGGGCCGAGGAAGCGGGTGCCGTCGAGAATCCCTTCGTTCAGCATCATCTGCGCAAATTTCAGGTACTCATCGGCCGTGCCCACCATGCCGATGCCGCCACTCTCTAACGGCGTCCCCTCGATGTAGCCCTTGGAAATGGCCGGGTTTGCCACCACAAGCCCTGCTTCCGTGGGGCGCTCGCCGAAGCCCTTGGGGCTCACCCCCTTGGGCGCGTAGAGCTCAGCGAAGCGCCTGAGGTTCTCCGGGGCGACTCGAAAGCCCGCCGTGTCCATGCCCAGGGGACCAAAGAGCCGTTCTTCTAGGAAGGCGCCAAAGCGCTGCCCCGTGAGCACTTCGATCAGCCGCCCCTGCACGGCGACGGCCACGCTGTAATGCCATTTCGTGCCCGGGTCGTATTGCAGCGGCAGGGTGCCAAGGGTTTCCACGAAGGCTTTTAAGTCTCCGGGGAAGCTGGGGAATCCCGCCTTCCGATAGAGCGCATCCACTTCCGTGCGGCCGAAGGGTCCATAACCGAACCCTGCGGTGTGGCGCAGAAGGTCGTGGATCGTGGGCTGCCGGGTGCTCGGTGGCCGCCGCTGCCCCTCTAGGCTAGCGTCCCCCGTGCCCACGGTGCGGGTTTGGGTGCCGTCGGAGAAGATCGCCAGGGCGCTGTCCGCCGTGGAGCGGGCGACCTCGAGGTTGGCGAGCTCGGGCAGGTACTTGGCGATGGGATCATTCAGGGCGAAGCGCCCCTCTTCGTGAAGCATCATGAGCGCCGCCGAGGTAATGGGCTTGCTCATGGAGTACCAGCGGAAAATCGTTTCGTCGTTTAAGGGCTGGCCCGTTTCCCGATTGGCGACGCCCCAATGGCCTCGATAGATGACCTTGCCATCCCGGGCGATCAGCCCCATGCCCCCGACCATCTCCCCGGCGGCCACGGCGGCGTTCATATGCGCATCAATGCGCGCCAGCCGAGCTTCGGAAAAGCCAGCGTCGGCGGCAGAGCCGGCGGGTAGCGGCGCGGCCCCAGCGAGGGCGCCTAGCCCCAGCGTTGCGACCATAAACATCCATGCAAAGGAACAACCCATGCTTCTCCTCTTGTGATTCCCTTACCCCGGCGGGCTACTATCGGGGCATCGAGGAGAAAGGGGAAGGGCTATGGAGAATGCGCTCTTAGGACCAGGCTTTGCCCTGGTTCTATGGACCGGCGTGCTTTGGGGCTGGGTGCTTACGTCGCGCTTGCCGTTGCTCAGGGCCCTGCGCGGAGGGCAAAGGCCGCTGGGAGGCAATCCCTTCCCGCCGGAGGTGCTCCGCATCTCTGCCAATTACAACCATCTTCACGAACAGCCTACGGTGTTCTACGCGGTGCTTTGCCTGGGCACGCTGGCGGGGGCTGAGTCGCCCCTCGCCGTGGGGGCGGCTTGGGCCTACGTCGTTCTGCGCGTGGGCCATTCCCTTGAGCAGGCTCGCCGCGACCGTATTCCCAAGCGCTTTGCCTGGTTTTTCATGGCGAGCATCGCCCATTTTGTTCTCACCGCTTCGGTGCTTTGGACCTGGCTGGCTTAGGAGCATTTCCCATGGAGTTAAAGGTTGTGCAGTACCGGGTGGAGGCAGGCATTGCCGAGCTTCGCCTATTTCGCCCGAAGCGGTTGAACGCCTGGACTGGGCGTATGCACACGGAATACCGCTATTGCCTACTGCAAGCCGCTGAGGACCCTGCGGTCGGCGCCATCGTGGTAACCGGGGAGGGGCGGGGATTTTGCGTAGGCGCCGACGCGGCGGCCTTAAGCGGCCACGTGGAGAAGGGCGGGTACGATCCCGGTACGCCCGATCCCCTTGCCGAGCCGGGCTTTGGCACCTATGACGCCTTTGATGCCAACTTCGCCTACCACTTTGGAGTTCGCAAACCGATTATCGCCGCCGTGAATGGCCCGGCAGCGGGGGTGGGCCTCGCCCTCGCGTGCTATGCGGACCTTCGTTTAGCTTGCCCCGGGCTCAATTTCTCCACGGCCCATGGAAAGCTCAACTTCCCCGCGGAGTTCGGCTTGTCCTGGTTGCTGCCCCGAATTGTGGGGCTCGGGCGCGCCAACGATCTCCTGTTGTCGTCCCGGAAATTTACGAGCGAGGAAGGGCTGGCCATGGGGCTATTCAACCGCCTCGTGGACCTCGAGGACCTCGTCGCGGAAGCCCACGGCTGGGCACGGCAGCTCGTGGAAACCGTCTCTCCTCGGGCGCTCGCGGAAACCAAGCGGCAAATCTACGTCGATCAGCATCGCGACCTGCGAAGCGCGGTGGAGGATAGTGAAGCGCTGCTTGAGGTTATGAGTCGGGAACCGGATTACAAGGAAGGGGTCAGCGCGTTCTTGGAGGGTCGTAAGCCCCAGTGGGGTCCGAGGGGCTAAGGGCCGTCCCCACCGCGAACGAAGGCCACGGGCGATAACCAACCTTCGCGATGGGGGGGCACGGGGCTCGCGCCTGGGCGCGAAATCTTTCGGCAAGGAATTAGGGCCGTCCCCGCCGCGAACCTCAGCCACGGGCGATAACTAAAACCCGCGGCGGGGGGGCACTCCGTCTGCGCCGCAGCGCAAATCCATTTCCACTTACCGGTCTGTAAGGGCCGTCCCCACCGCGAACCCTAGCCACGGGCGATAACCAGAACCCGCGATGGGGGGGCACTTCGTGCGCTCTATGCCGCAGCGCTTGACCCATAAGGTAGGCGCCTTGGGGCGGAGTGTCAATGTTTTGTTATGACTTTTGAAGAATGCTTGTCTAGGTTCCAGAAAGTTCATAAATATATGAAAAATAAATAAAAAACATAATACTTTGTTCCCAACGGCAGATTCATTCTGCCGATTGGGTAGAAAAAAACATCATTGTTCAGGTGTTGTCTCGAACCCAAGCCTTTGGGAACTGGCTTTCCAAGGTCCAGGCGCCGTTGTCTTGGAAAAGCAGGCCAGTGCCTTGGAAGGTGCCCTGGTGCTCCAGAATAACGGCCCCAGGGGTGACGCTCCTTGGGATGTCTGCGGCGTTTAGGCCGATGGTCTCTCGGCGCCGGTAAGCCAAGAAGGCCGCATCGCCTAGGGAAAGGACTTCGCGCCGGGCGAGGGGCCCGAGCGCCATGGCGGCGGGGGTGGAGAGTTTCGCCACTCGAGCCCGATTGCGGGCGAGGTCTAGGCCATGGGTGAGGTAGCGCGGGCCCCGGGGGGCTTCGTGGTCCGCAGCGAGGATCCTTACGCTTCGAGGGCTGTCGATGAGGCGCCAGGGGGCGAGATCCCCGTCCTCCCAGCCGTAGCGAGCCAGGAGGCTCGCGAGCCGAGGGTCCTGGGTTGCTTCGGGTAGGGCGGTGGGGCCGAGGGCTGCGCGCTCGGTGCCCTCCGCTCCGGCTTTTTCAAGGCATACGGCGAAAAAGCCCCCGGTTCCCGAGCGCTGTGGCCAAAGGCGGCACGCGTGCACGAGATCGGGGTGGAAGCGCTGATCCTCAAAGGCTTGGAGCCCGGGGCTCGCCCCGGGGGGAAGGCTTGGGACAGGGCGCACCTGTACCTGGTCACCAAAGGCTTCAAGGAAGGCGGTGAGGACGCCTTCGTTTTCCTCGGGAGCGAAGGTGCAGGTGCTGTAGACGATGCGTCCGCCGGGGCGGCAGAGCCTAAGCGCGTGTTCGAGGAGGCGACGTTGCGTTTGCCGAAGCCCCGCGCGGAAGGTTTCGCTGGAGGCGCGCAGGTAGCCGCGTTGCGCTTTGCCTTCGGCGGTGCAGGGCGCGTCGAGCAAAATGCGGTCGAAGGTGTTTTCCCCTAGGGGAAGGCGGGCGCCGTCGCCGCAGGTGGTGGAGACGTTCATGAGCCCAAGGCGCCTAATGAGGTCGTGGAGCGCCGCTAGGCGACTTTCCTGCAGGTCATTGGCGATCACCGTGCCTCGGTTTTTAAGGGTTAGAGCAAGAAGGGCGGTTTTGTTCCCCGGCGCAGCGCAAAGATCCAGCACCCGGTCCCCGGGGGCAGCGTCGAGCAGGGCCACGGGGAGGAGGGACGCTTCCTCCTGCACCGTGAAGTGCCCGGCGCTAAAGCGCCAGTGCCGCCCGGGGCGATCCTCCGGAGCTAGGCGAAAGGCTCCCGGGCGCCAGGGGAGGGGCGTCAGGGACACGGCTCCGGCGAGCCCTTCGGCCAGCGCCTCGGCACTCAGGCGCTGATCATTCACCGCCAGCGTTTGCGGAAGGGGGCGCTGGAGCGCCTCCCAGAAGGCCTCAAAGTCCGGGAGAACGCTTTTGTAGCGCCGCAGATGATCCCCCTCTACGGTCACCCCGTGCCCCGGGGTCAGGTTGGGGGGTGGCGCGCTGTGACTTCGCCGGCCCCTAGGCAAGGTGGGGCGTAATCAGAAATTTCTCCCCCGTGGCCTGCTGCGCATAGCGCTTCAGCGTGTCTACGTCGAGGGCTTCACTCAGGGTGATGCGCGCCGCATAGTGGCTGGCAAAGGTGCTATGCAGCTCTGACACCACGCGTGCGCGGAGTCGATCGGCGCCTTCCTGCCCGAGGCGCTCCAGGAAGGGGGGCAGGAGCCAGCCCCCGATGCCCCAGGAGAAGCCAAAGGCGCGCTTGAGCACCGTGGGGCTTCGGTCGAGACCGCCGTAGATGTATAGCTGTTTGTAGGTAGTGGAGCCGTAGCGGCTGTAGGCGTCGGCGCTCCGAAGGGCCGCGCGCTCCATGGCGTTCAACAGCTGGCTGCCGAGCTCCCCTCCACCGGTGGCGTCGAAGGCGACCGTCGCTCCCGTTTCCGCCAGCGCATCGGTGAGCTGGGCCTCGAAGTCCGGATCCGTGCTGTTCACCACGTGCGTTGCCCCCTGAGCCTTGAGCAGCTCAACCTGCGCCCCTTTGCGCACCACGTTCACCAAGGGGATGCCGTCGGCAAGGCAAATGCGATTGAGCATCTGTCCAAGATTTGAAGCCGCTGCCGTATGCACAATTCCCCGGTGCCCCTCCCTGCGCATGGTCTCCGTCATGCCCAGGGCCGTCAGCGGGTTCACGAAGCAGGAGGCGCCCGCCTCCGCGGCCGTGCCCTCGGGCAAGAGGAGTAGATCAGCGACCTTTGCCCGGCGATAGCGGGCGTAGGTAGCGCCGCCGAACAGGGCGACGGTGCGCCCGAGGAGCGCTTGGGCCTCGGCGCTGGCGCCGGCGGCCACCACTTCCCCCGCGCCCTCATTGCCCACGGGCAGGGTGTGCCCCAGGCGCCCGGCGAAGAGGGGAAGGGCGGCGGCGGGAACGGTCGCCGTCAGCTTTCGGGCGAGGCCTTCGCCTTCGCTTTTCGCCGTGGAGAGATCAGCTCCCGCAAGCAGCAGCCCAAGGTCCGAGGGGTTGATGGGCGCGGCTTGCACCGCCACCCACACCTCATCGTCTGCCAGGGGAGTGGGGGTTTTGCTCTCCAGCGAGAGCGTCAAGGTGCCATCGTCGGCAAGGGTGCTGCAGAGCTGAAGCTGGGGTTCGTTGAGGGCCATGGGATGCTCCTAGATCAACCAAGGCGCCGAGTGTGGGGTAATCTCTTGTTCTAGAAAAGTCAGTGCCTCGCTAGGAGGAAGGATCCAGCCCCCATGGATACGCCGTCTCGTGCCTTTACGCCTTTACCCCCGCTCGATCCGTCCATGGAAGCGGAGGCAAACCATTACTGGAGTTACCACGGTCTCGATCGGCTCCTGGCCTGTAAGGCGCCGGTCACCGCTTCCGAGGATGAGGACGGCTTCATTGCCGTGCATCAGATCTGCGAGCTCGCCTTCCACCAGATGCTACTGGATTTGCCCCGGGCCCTAACGGCCCTTGAGGTGGTGTTTCCGAGCACGGCTCCGACGCCCTTACTGCCAGCGCTCCCCTGCGCGGCGCTCGAAGACGCGCTGTACTTTCTCCGCCGGGTGAATCGCTTTTGGCGCACGGTCAACGCCACTCTGCCGATCCTCGGGGATCTCCGGGCCTTCGTGGAGTTTCGGGAGGCCCTGGGCCCCACGAGCGGCTTTCAGTCGGCGCAGTTTCGGCGTCTCGAGCTTTTGAGTGGCGCGCCGACCTATTGGCATGGCGGCACCGCCGATGAAGCGGGCACGCCTCACGTGGCGGAAACGGCGTTTGATGCGCGCTACGGAGCGGAGCTTGAGGCCCTGGCTATCGAGGTCTCTGGACGGAGCCTCCGAGATTACGCGGCGCGCCTGCGCGATGCCTGGGATCCGGACTGCTGCGCGCCGGAGTCGCCTTTCTATGCGCTGGCCCAGGGGCTTTTGCGCTACGAACGAGCGCAGCTTCGCTTTCATCAGGCTCACCTGGCCGTCGCCAAAACTCAGCTGGCTCGGGTAGGGGTATATACGGGCACCGGGGGCTCCGCCTTTGCGACCTATCTAAGGCGCTACGAGGAGCGCCACGGCGAGCTCTTTCCCGGCCTCAGCGCAGTGGCAGGGCCGTTGAATGCTTGAGCGTTTCCATGACGAAGCTTGAGCTGACGTCGAAAAGGTCCACGGCGATGAGCTTTTTGTAGAGCCGGTCATAGCCGGCCATGTCGCTCACCACGGCCTTTAGGAGGTAATCCACTTCTCCACTCATGCGGTAGCTCTCGAGGACCTCCGGGATATCCTGGATCACCCGATGAAAGGCCTTGGACCAGGCCTCCGTGTGCTGATTGGTCTTGATCAGCACGTACACCGTGAGGCCAAGGCCGACCTTCTCGGCGTTTACCAGGGCTACTCGCCCTTCGAGAATGCCCTCGGCCTCCAGGCGCTGAATGCGGCGCCAGCAGGCGGTCCGGGACAGGGCCACGGACTCTGCGAGTTCCGCCAGGGGCTGCTGCGCATCCCGCTGCAGAGCCTCAAGAATCCTTCTATCGTGCGCATCAAGGGGCTTCATTGGAATAATTTCCCAATAAAAAGTTTTTAAAGAAACAAAATATCACATCAAAGGGGTTAATAAGGGAAAAAAGGTCATCATGGTTCGCGTTGTCTTCGTACACTGAAGGCTCCGCATTCCACAGGGCCTGCGCCATGCACGGGGAAAACGCTGACGATCTTTTCACCTGGCTGCGCGAGGGCGTCCTCGGCGATCGCGCTACCGTGCCCACGCCCTTCGGGCCCCGGCCCCTGATCTACGCAGACTATACGGCCTCGGGGCGCGCCTTTAAGCCCATTGAGGACTTTCTCCAGGCCCGGGTGCTGCCCTTCTACGCCAACACCCATTCGGAAAGCGCTTTCACGGGTCGCCAAACCCATCGGTTTCGAGAAGACGCGCGGAACCAGATTCGCGCCGCGGTGGGGGCTGGCCCCGAGCATGCGGTGATCTTCTGCGGCTCCGGCGCCACCGGGGCGATCAACCGGCTCATCGATTGCTTGGGCCTCCGCCACCGGCCTCCCGGGGCGCCCCGCCCCGTGGTCATCCTCGGCCCCTTTGAGCACCACTCCAATGAGTTGCCCTGGCGGGAAAGCGCTGTCGATCTTCGCCACGTGCCCCTGAGCGCCGAGGGCACCTTCGATGAGGCGGCCCTGGCCGAGCTTTTGAAGCGCCTCAAGCCAGGCTTCTTTGCGAGCTTCTCCGCTGCCTCGAACGTGACCGGCGTGCGCTGCGATACGCAGCGCATCAGCGCTCTGATCCACGCCGCCGGGGGACGAGTGTTTTGGGATTACGCCGCCGCCGGGCCCTACGTGGCCATCGACGCCTCCGATAAGGATGCGATTTTTCTCTCCCCCCACAAGTTTCTTGGCGGTCCGGGGACGCCGGGGGTCCTGGTGGTGCGCAAGGATCTCCTCACCGGGGCGGTGCCAGCGGTGCCCGGGGGCGGGACCGTATCCTTCGTATCTCCGGAAGGGCATCGCTACCTTCAGGCCCTAGAGCGTCGGGAGGAGGGGGGCACGCCCCCTATCGTGGAAACCGTGCGGGCCGGGTTGGCCTTCGCGCTAAAGGAAAAGGTGGGGGCCGCGCGCATTGAGGCGCAGGAGGCGCGCCTTCTGGCCCGGGCAGAAGCGGCCCTCGGTGCTCTTCCCGAGCTTCGCCTGCTTGGGCCGCGTAGCGGCCCCCGCCTCGCAACTCTCTCTTTCCAAATCTTCCGGGGGGCGCAGCCTTTGCACTACGGCTTTGTGGTGGCGCTGCTGAACGACCTGTTCGGGATTCAGGTGCGTGGCGGCTGCTCCTGCGCCGGGCCCTATGCCCATCATCTGCTGGGGATTTCCGAGGCGGACAGCCAGCGCTTTGATGAGGCGATTGCGTCGGGCCACGCGGTGCTGCGCCCGGGCTGGGTGCGCATGAACTTTAACTACTTCCTTGATGAGGAAAGCCTTGCCTATCTTCTCGACGCGGTCACCTTCGTGGCGAAGAAGGGCTACCGCTTCCTGCCCTTTTATCGCTACTGCCCCGCGGAGGGGCGATGGATTCATCGCGACGATACGGGGGCGGGGCTGATGGCCTTGGCCAGCGCTTTTGAGGGTGCGCCCCTTTCCCCCCCGCGTTGTGACGCGCCCTTGGCCACCTTCCTCGCCGCGGCGGAGGCCGCCACGCCCCCGTGCCCCGAGCGCCCCGGGGCGGTGCCCACCCGTTTGCCCGAGGTGCCGGAAGGTCTAGCGCCTCTGCAGTGGTTTTACCTGCCCCCAGCGGCCTAGGGGACGAGGGGCTTAAACCCTGCTAGCGTGATCCCTGGGAATGATCGGGAGGACGCGCACCATGCCTAAGCTGAAGGAGTTTGCGGCGGGGACGGAGGGGGCAAGGCTTGCCGCCGTGCTGGCGGAGGACGGGGCCTTGATTCTGCGGGACGTGCTGTCCCAGGAAAAGCAGGCCGAGTTTCTCCGCGAAGTGGAGCCCTTTCTAGAGGCCACGCGCCTCGGCGCTGACAGCTTTACGGGCTTCCAAACCACCCGCACCGGCGCCCTCGCGGCGCGCTCCGCCGTCGCTCGGGAGATGATCCTCGATCCAACGGTGCTAGGCGCGACGGAAGCCTTTCTAGCCCCCTACTGCGAGCGCTTTCATCTTCATCTGACTCAGGTGATCCGCTTGAAGGGCGGGCAGCCCGCGCAGGTCCTGCATCGCGATCGCTGGGCCTGGGGCAAGGTGCTCCAGGGCGTCGAGCCCCAGTGCAACACCATCTGGGCCCTCACCGATTTCACGGAAGAGAACGGCGCGACCATCGTGGCGCCGGGAAGCGTGGCCTGGCCCGATGACGCCCAGGCGCAACCGGAGCAGCTCTGCCAGGCGGTGATGCCCGCGGGCAGCGTCCTTTTGTATTCAGGATCGGTTTTTCACGGTGGCGGGGAGAATCGCAGCGAGGGAGATCGCATCGGCGTCAACCTCACCTATTCCCTGGGATGGCTTCGGCAGGAAGAGAACCAGTACCTCGCGTGTCCGCCGGAGCTGGCGAAGCGCTTTGATCCCGCGCTGACGAAACTTCTGGGATACCAGGTGGGCAGCTATGCCCTGGGCTACTACACGCCGCCCCTGCCCCCGGGCGCGGGGCCAGAGTGCGTGGGGCCGGAGTTTGCCCTGGGGATAGAACGGGACCATGAGGGCTTCGGGGAAGAAGCCCTCCGGGCCGCGCTCAACAAGGCCTAGGCGCCGTAGCGTTTCACCAGCTGGCGCCCGAGGGCCATCATGTGGACCTCGTCGGGGCCGTCGGCCTGTCGGCACCAGCGGGCGTAGTTGAAGGCCTCGGCCATGGGGTAATCCGCCGTGAGGCCCCCGGCGCCGTGGATCTGCATGCAGCGATCGATGATCGCTTGGGTCACCCGGGGGACGGAAATTTTCGTCGCCGCGATCAGATCCCGGGCGTCCTTTGCTCCCACCGCATCCATGGTGGCGGCGGTCTTCAGGGTCAGCAAGCGCAGACTTTCCAACTCAGAGAACGAGAGAGCGAGGTTCTCCAGCACGGACTGATGCTCGGATAGCTTGCGCCCAAAGGTGCTGCGCCGCTCGGCCCGTTGGCAGGCAAGCTCCAGGGCCCGTTGCGCCGATCCGATAAGTCGCATGCAGTGGTGGATGCGTCCGGGCCCTAGCCGGCCCTGGGCGATTTCGAAACCCCGACCCTCTCCTAGAAGGAGGTTCTCCGCGGGCACGCGCACATCTTCGAAGTGCACCTCGGCGTGGCCCAGGGGAGCGTCGTCGTAGCCAAGGGTGCTGAGGGGCCGAACGATGCGGACCCCCGGGGTGTGCTTGGGAACGAGAATCTGGCTGTGGCGCTGATGGCGATTTTCATGGACGGGGTCCGAGACGCCCATGACGATAAAAATCTTCGTCCGCTCGTAGGGCGCATTGGTGATGAACCACTTTTTGCCGTTAATGCGGTAGTGATCGCCATCCCGTTCGATGCGTGTTTCGATATTCGTGGCGTCGCTTGAAGCCACGTCTGGCTCGGTCATGCAGTAGGAGGAGCGCATCTCCCCAGCAAGGAGCGGCTTAAGCCAGGCGTCCTGCTGAGCCGGGGTTCCATACTTGAGAAACACCTCCATGTTCCCCGTGTCCGGCGCATTGCAGTTAAAGGCCTCCGGCGCCCATAGCACTCGGCCCATTTCCTCAGCGAGGGGCGCATAGTCGAGGTTTGACAGCCCTCCAAACTCCGTAGGCATCCATAGATTCCAGAGCCCGGCAGCCTGGGCTTTCTCCTTCAAGAGATCCATGGTTTTCAGGGGGGCAAAGCGGTTCTCCGCCGCGGCGAGCTCCTCGTGATAGGCCGCTTCCCGGGGATAGACCTCGGCCTTCATAAAGGCCCGGAGGCGCTCGAGAAGCTGCTCGGCGTCGGGGGATAGGGCTAGATTCATTTCACAGTCCTTAGCTTTGGCGTTAAGCGTTTTGCGATTGCCATTGTTCAAGACCCCGGCGCAGGAAGCGCGCGAGGGTGTCCGGATCTTGCGCGCCGGGGATACCGAAGCCCGTGGGGAGGACGGTGCAGGGGACGCCGGTGATGCCGTTGTCCCGGGACCAGCGCACCTCGTGCTGCACTTCCCGGGTGCCTTCCCCGGTCGGGAGCCAGGCTGCGGCAGCTGCTCCGTCGAGGCCCGCCTCGGTCACGGCGTTTGTTAGCACGGCCTCATCGCCCAGATCTTCCCCTTCCGTGAAGTAGCGCCGAAAGAGCGCTTCCAGAAGGCGGTCCTGGGCGGCGGCGCCCCCCTGCACGTGTGCCCAGCGCAGCAGGCGATGGGCCGAAAGGGTGTTGGGCATGCGCCGTGCACGCTCGAAATTAAGGGCAAGACCCACGGCCTCGCCTTCGGCCTTAAGGCGTTCCACCACGGCGCTGCGACCTGAACCGCCGCTGCTCCCAAAGCGTAGGGTCATGAACTCGGCTCGATCCATGCCGTCGGCGGGCAGCTCAGGATAAAGCTGATAGGCCCGCCAGGTGACGGTAATGTCCTCGAGGCCGGGCTGGGCCAGGGCTTGCTCGAGCTTACGCTTGCCAATCCAGCACCAGGGGCAGATGGCATCGGAAAAGACGTCGATATTCATGGCGGTTCCTCCCGCGCCGAACCATAGCACCGGCGGCGAGGCTGGGCGATCATGGCGCTAGCAGCTTTTCGACGGGGAGGGGGGATGAAGCAGACGACCTGGGCGGCATGGGTCAGCGAACTTCGGGCGGGGGATCGGATCTTTGTCCCGGGGGGGCCGGGAGAGCCCACGGGGCTGCCCGGGGCGCTGGCCGCGGGGACTGCCGCGGCCGCCTCCTTTGTCCAGTTTCCCCTGCCGGGGATGAACCGCTTTGACTACAGCTTGGCGGGCCCCGGGGCACGGCAAGAAACTTTCTTCCTCACCCCAGCGCTCCGCGAGGGCTTTCAGGCGGGGCGCGTGGCCTTCCATCCCTTGCATATGCGCCGCACCTTTGACGCGCTGGCGAAGGGGCCCGCCTTTGACTGGGTGGTGCTCATGGCGCGGCGCGACGAGGAGGGTCAGTGGCGCCACGGTCTGAATGTCGATTTCCTCCCGGCCGTATTGCCCCAGGCCCGGGCCGTGTTGGTGCAGGAGAACCCTGGCCTGCCCCTTCTACCTGGGGCACCGCGCCTCGATCCCGCTCAGATCACGGCCGTGATCGTCGACGATACGGCCCTTCCGGAACTCGCTGTCCCGGCCCTCGATGTGGCTTCCGAAGCCATCGGGTCCTTGGTCGCGGCTCGGGTGCCGGACGGTGCGTGCCTGCAGACGGGGATTGGGCAGATCCCCGCGGCCGTGCTCCACGCCCTTCGGGGTCATCGTGACTTGGGTTTTCACGGTGGTCTGGTCGATGCGGGGGTGCTCGCTCTGATCGAGGCTGGGGTGCTCACCGGGGCCCGGAAGCGCCGGGACCGGGGGGTGCACGTCACGGCCATGGCCCTGGGAGACCGGACCTTCTACAACGCGCTTGAGGGGGTTCCCGAGCTCCGCTTCTGCGGCGCCCATATCACCCATGAAAGCACCATCATTGCCGGGCTTGATCATTTCGTCTCGATCAATTCGGCGGTGGAGGTGGACCTTTTTGGGCAGGTGAACGCCGAAACCGTTGGCGGGCGGCAAATCTCCGGGCCCGGGGGCGCTGTGGATTTTATGCGGGCGGCCGCCGGGGCGCCCGAAGGCCAGTCCATTGTGGCCCTCACGGCCACGGCCAAGGGGGGGGCGTTGTCGCGTAT